>Ga0209511_1003405_pt1 | contig 12199 bp, 10 predicted proteins | sample SSSSmetaG_FD_184141 | JGI IMG/M metagenome (GOLD analysis project Ga0209511, IMG submission 184141) | Glacier valley bacterial and archeal communities from Borup Fiord, Nunavut, Canada, to study Microbial Dark Matter (Phase II) - ​SSSS... | ecosystem: Environmental > Aquatic > Freshwater > Ice >... | reverse complement strand
TTAATCAGATTGTGCGCCATTACGCCGCCATTGGGCAAGCGATTATTCTGGCCCGCAAGGAAGGCCGTGATCCCTACCAGGCGATTGAGGGTGTACTACCCTGGGATAATTATGTTTCGAGTGTCGCCGAGGCCGAAGCCCTGATGCGACCCGAAACATTCGACTTTCTGCAACTGCTGGACACACGTTTTAGCGTGGCGCGTCGTTACAGTCCGCTTGTGTGGAAAAACTTTGAGTTCAAGGGGGATGCCAGCACCCAAGGGCTGCGCGAAGCGATAGGGCTGCTGCGAACAATGGACGAGGAAAAGCTCACTGAACTACCGGCCTCAGCCCCTACCGATTTTGTGGACAAACGCTGGAAACCCTACGTGAAAACAGGGGAGGGGCTGCATCGCGGCTACTACGAACTGTGTGTCCTCAGCGAACTGCGCAGCAACCTGCGTGCCGGAAACATCTGGGTCACCGGTTCACTCAAATACCGGGATTGGGAGGAAATCTGGCTGCCCGCCGATCGCTGGACCGCTATCCGCGACAGCGGCAACATTCCACTGGCAATTGAGACGGATTTCAGCCGCTACTGGTCGCAGCGCCGGAAGGAGTTAGAGGAACAGTTCGAAATCGTCAACGATCTGGTTGCTCGCAACGCGCTTCCCGATGTAACGATTGAAAATGATCGCTTCCATTTTCATCGTCCGCCCAGCAACGCACCCAAAGACATCAAGCGTATCCAGCGCCTCATCAGCGATAGGATGCCCAAGATCAAGATCACCAACTTGCTACTCCAAATCGAAGAAACCCTGCATATCAGCCAGTATTTCACCCATCGCCTGACTGGTGAGCATGTCGACGACTCTATCACGCTCTGGACCGCGATTTTGGCCGACGCGCTCAATCTGGGACCCGACAAGATGGCGGCGGCATCACCCCATACCTCCTTCAAGCGCTTGGTCTGGATGTACACCTGGTTCATCAATGATGACGCCTATCGACAAGCACTGGCCGCGCTGGTTAACTTCGAGCAGAACCTTCCCTGGGCACAGGTGCAGGGGCCAGCGACAACTTCCTCCTCCGATGCGCAATTCTTCCCCACCGGCCAGGTTCGCTCCGATATGGCGCGAGTGAACCGGCACTATGGCAGTGAGCCTGGCCTCTTCTTCTATGTGCACACGGCGACGCAACTGCGCCAAGCCTTTCACGTGCAGGTCATCACAACCTGGCTACATCAGGCTCCCTACGCCCTCAGTGGATTGCTCTATCACGAGAGTGATCTCCAGATTGAACGCCATTTCACCGACACCCTGGGCTACACTGATGAGATTTCGGCGCTGTTCCACATGATGGGCTACCGTTTCGTGCCTCGCTTGCGTCATTTCAACGACTACAAGCTCTACGCCCCTGGCAAGATAACCCAATTTCCCCTTCTGGCTCCCTTCATTGGCGGCAGAATCAACGACCATCTCATGGACCGAAAATGGGATGACCTATTGCGCCTCGGTACCTCCATCAAACTTGGCGTTGTGACCCCGCCTCTCGCGCTCCAACGGCTCTCGGGTCATGTTCTCCAGAATGATCTGGCTTTGGCCCTGCGCGAAATGGGTCGCATTGACCAAACTCTGACCCGACTCAACTGGCTCCAAGACCCGCTGCTGCGCTCTGACTCGCAAACCAGTTTGCTGCGCGGCGAATCGCAAAACTCCCTTCAGCGCGCTGTTTTCTTTCACCGTCTGGGGCGTGTTCGTGACCGTGATTTTGAGAGCCAAAGCAACCGGGCCAGTGGCCTTACCCTCGTGACCGCTGCCATTGTTGCCTGGAACAGTGTTCATCAATGGCACATCATTCAGGAGTTGCGCGCTGAAGGTGAAAATATCACCGACGAACATATTCGGCACATTTCGCCAGCGCAGTGGGACCACATTGGCCTGACCGGGGATTATCTCTGGGATATGCTCCTCAAAGTGAACCTCATGAATCTCCGCTCCCACTCGGCCTAAAAAGCCCTAACGTGTATTTTTTACCTTTTGTGGAATCGAGGCTTTGAGGACGAAGGCGATCAGGCGCCCTATGGCGAAGCAGACCTACACTTGCCGCCGGGTTGGGGGAGTATTCCATTTGTCGAGGCATTTGAGCGACTCAAAAATTACGACGGGTTCATCATCATTGAACTCAAGGAGCGTTACACGGAATTTCTGGCCGAAGTGCGGCAAACAATCGTACAGTTGATCGATACCTGACCAAAACTTCTACCGGTCGGGTTTTGGCGGACATCAAAAACGGCATTTGCGCTCAAAATGAACTGTTGTTGGCGGATGTGCGCGAGTCCTGCTCGCTATGTTGCGGCTGCCGCATTCAGCCGATGACCGCCAATTCCAGATCGAGCATACTGGCAAGTTTTTTGATGCTGCCCACTTGGTGACCGATCCCCAGCGCGCAGTGATGCGTCGGCCCTTCCATCGACCAACGATCAATGAATTCCGCCGGATCGACCGAAAAACGCAGCCGCGAATTGGTGTTGCCGACTTGCAGCACTTCGCCAGGGATTGATTCGCCTTCTGACGCGATCATCTTCAAGCGACCATCGGCAGTTTGCGTCATGCCTAACACGGTGATCGGCCCGTATTTCACCTTGAATTCAACTGAGATGCCATACCCGCGCTTGCCATGAAACAGCCCCAAGCCGCGCAATACCGGACGACCTTCGCTGATCCTGATATGGCCGGGGCCGTCATGCCCCATCAAAACAAAATCTTCGTTGAAATCCAGCCCGTAAAACTCGGTGAACGATCCGCCCGCATCGAGTCGATCCATGATGAACATGGCGATATTCGTTTTCAGGTCACCTTCGCCGGAAGCCGGGACACCACGCGCGGTCAGCAGCGAATTGCCGACGATCAATCCAGCGCCCAAGGCCTCGAACGCATTGCCACTCAGCCCACGATAATAATAGGTCAGCCCGTTCAGATCGAAGTCGGACACCAGTTTATCCAGCCCAACCGCGACCCGCGCCGACCACTGCATCGCTTCGTCCGTGACAGGCATCGATATTTTGTCACGGCCTGTCTGTGCGACATCAAACACATCATGGATTTCAGCGATCTTTTCTTCGATTTCAGCGCCGCTCACCGCATCCGTCCGCGCTTGCAAATCGTCCATTTCGAGCATTTCGACATGCGTACCGAGTTGTGCGTGGTGCATCGTCAAATCGGAGTACAGGTCCAACATGCCGGGGTACGTATGCCCCAAAAATCCGAAACGGCTGTAATTGAGTTGGTGCAGCACATTGGCCGCCTGAATCCATTCGGCAATTTGTGACCAGGCGCGGTCATAATAGCGGTTGGATTTGCCCTCAGCGGGATACAGCAATCCCGTTACGACATGAAAAGCAATGCGGCTGCGCGCAAAGGCGTTCGATATTTCTGGCACCGGACAAGCCGATACGTTCGCCAGCCATTCGCCGGTCCCGGTATTGGCGTAATCCATCGCCGGGGTTGGCGACAAATTCAAAATGAGCACAGGCGCTTTGCGACGCTGTACGGCGGGCAGCACTTGCGACGAGGTGGCGTAGGTGCCGACATAGAGGTTTCTGGAAAGTTCTTGCATTTTACAACGATGAGGAGTGGTTCATGACCATTCCTCATTTTATTTGAAGTAACAGACAAGCCGGGTATAGACGAGGAAAGTGGGCAAAAGGTTATGGGGGAACTCGTACCAGAAAACATGTACCAGAACTATAGTTCCGGTACGAGTTAAGCCAATGAGCGGTCTGAATGAGTGTTCAACACACCCGAAATGAGCTAAGAGGCAGCCTCGGTTTCGAGTAAGGGTGACTGTTTATGAACATCCATTCGTATTTCCAAAGCTCCTGAGATCCATGAATCATGATTTGCGGCTTTTTTCGTTTCTGATACGAGTTTCTGATACATCATTCCGGATCCAAAGCTGATCAATGACACGCCGTTGCCGTTAAAGAGATCCGCAAAAGCGATCAAACTCGTACCGGAACTATAGTTCTGGTACGTGTTTTCCGGTACAAGTTTTCCTATAACCCTTTGCCCACTTTCCTCGTTTACCGCCGTCTTATCGACCCCTTCAAACAAAATGAGGCGTGGTCATGAACCATGCCTCATCGTTGTAAAATGCAAAAACTTTCCCGAAACCTCACTACTGGCTGCGCTGGCCGCCTCTGGCATTGTATTCGGCTTAAATTTCAGCCTGCGCCTCAAGCTGGCTGAACATCCGCCTATGATTCGTGCTGTCGGCTTGCTGGTGGGCGCGTGTTTGCTGTTCGCTACCGTCCACGACGTTCGCAGCGCCGCGCTACCTGGTCAGTCATTAAACGATGTAGTCAACGTGGCGCGGCAAATCAACCAAATCGTCCCGCCCAACTGGGTACTGGTCGCTGATGAGCCATTTTATTTCGGTCTGCTCGACCATCCCCATTTCGCTAGCGCCGATCTCAATCTACTGATGGTTGCTACTGGTCAGTACACTGGCACACAGGCCTGGGATACGATTGCGCCCGATGCCCTCGTGTTCAGCGCGGCGCGTCCGCCCGCGCACACCACTGAGTTGGACCGCTATATTCAGGCGCGACAGATTGTGTTTACGGCATGTTGGCAAACAGCGTCTTATGGGCGAATCGAACTTTGGATGCGCGATCCGCCAGCTCCTACATCGCCAGACACGAACAGATGCCCATTCATGCCGAATTAAACGTTTGATCGAGCTTACGGAAGTGTCAGATTTCGGAACGCGGTCTGGGAAAGGACGGATTAGCGCTACAAGATGACATCGCCTTGTCAGAAAGCTTATCGATGAACTGCCCCTATTGTCCAATTCGTGAACACCAGACAATCACAGAAAGGAACCCTTTCTAGCAGTTTAACAGCACAGCCATGAGCCGCCTCAAGGGTTGGAAACGGCTCTAAGGTAACAGAGCGAGTGTGTTGAGTATATTGGTCAGCCGTCGCAGTACCTTGTTGAAGCCTTTTGCTGTCCTGCGCAACCAGCATGATTTTACGATTTGCGTGGCTGTAAAAACCACTCGCAGAAATCGACGCAATGGCCTTCATAGTCGAAGTGCAGCACGAAAATGTTGTCATATTGGCGGTTTAGCGTTTTGCCGTCCACTTCATAGTACAGCGATCGTCCATTGCTGACGGCTGTGCTACCTTCAACAGCAATCGACTTGTAAGCGGCAGTATACGTGTTCGGCACGTCTCGATTTTCGAGCCAGCTTGCCACGATCGCCTCGCGACCGCGCAAGGGTTCATCAAACGGATTGTAACGATAGATGGCCTCCGCACTGAACAGAGCACGGATAGCGTCGAGATCATATGATTTCCAGGCAGCCACGTAGTCCTGCAGCCACTGGTTCACCTGCTGATGGGTTAGCATAAAGACCTTCTCCTAATGCGTGCCAGATATTATACCCGATTGGGTACCCATCGTTTGCCGCATTTCCGCACTGCGCTAGTGGCACATTCGGGATCAAAAATCTTTCGTTCCCTGCCGGCCTCTTCCTCACTTTTCGTGAAGCGAATTTTGGGAACAAGCCACGAAGTCAGATTTTGATCCACGCTGAAAAGCCTGTCTGTCCATTTCGCTAAATGTGAGGCAAAGACCAAAAGAGACAAAATTTTTCCGCCCTGTTATTACGTACAGATTTTTGGGCAGCTATGGTATGATTTGCCCGAAATCAGAAGAGACTATTATGAAGGAAAAGAGCGACACTGACCAGCAAGAGACGCCATCGACTATTGCCCAACTTGTGGCAGCGATGAAAGCGTTGGGAATGTATGTTGGAGAAAACACCCAGGCAGAACATCAAGCTGAGGCAGCCCGCCTTGGCGGTGAAACTTATTACCGCATGATGTTGGTCAATGCCCTCTTGGGAGGTATCGAGGCGAATGCTTTGATAGCAGATGCTTCAGGAGTAACAGCCGAACAGATGGACGCGGCGCATCGGCAGGCATTGGTCACCGCAGGAGTAAAAGATAATCCAAACAAACTCATGAGCTTTCTGCGCTGGCGGGTGTTACGGGTGGGGGGCCAATTGAGTAAAATCGCCCAGAATAGAGAGGTTGGTCCGCTTCCACTTTCCGCTGCCCACGCAGCCGACGGGCTACAACTTATCTTGGCTATCTGTACATCCGGGCAAAACCTCGCGCAAGTCGATCCAATCCAGATGATCGCCGACTTAAAGGCCGCCCGGGAGTCTCTCAATAATTCGCTCGTCAATCTGAACCTGATGCTTAACCTTGTGGAACAGGTTGAAAAGCGCTTCTAAAAAAAATGTTTTTGGTCAGCGGTTCCCGGTTTGCTGATCAAAACTGGACACAGTTGCCACAAACTACAGCAGTTCTCAGGATGGTTGACCGCTTAATTAGATACATACGTAGAAACACCCTTATTGGGCGACCTGATTTAACAGCGCGATCTATGCATGAATAAATTTAACGCATCAATCTAGCTGAGAACTGCTGTAGGACTCGATCCGGCACATCCATCTCCAAACTTTTGGACAAGATTTGGCGTAAACCGATACGCGAATGGGGTTTTTGCAAGACCCCCGAAAAGGCATATTTCAAAAAAAAGAATGGCCTAACAATGCGAAATTTAGGAGTCTGCCATCGAAGAGCTATACTTCTTGACGTACCTTCTCGGACAGCCTTATTTACGCCATTTAACTTCTCAAATGAACCTTTTCGGAGCGTTATGCAACCCCCCCAAAATGGTTTTTGAGCGCTTATGTTACCATTCATGATTTTCATGTCAACCTCAAAGCAATTTCAGTCGATTTCATTGCCCAACTAGTTGCTTTGCACACATCCTATAGTTGCGCCAGCTTTTTTATACCCGCCGCCCCGCTTTTGCAAAGACGGTTGTAGAATTAGTAGCTAGCACGGGACATCAACAGTGGCATAATCAAACCGTCCGCATGCCATCCAGCAGCGCATCAACCTCGGTATCATAAAGTAAGTCGGGGTCAAAGCCCATTGATGAGAAATGCCCTTCAACCTCTAAACTAATCAACCCATGCAGCCGCGTCCACCAAACCAAGCCGCGTCGCATTACAGAACCCGATATGTGGGCGTCAGTAGCACTTACCGACGTCGCAAGCTGTAACTCCAGTACGGACAGATGGGAACCATGGGGCGCTTCTGCTATTGGCAGCGCGCTCAGAGCATTCAGAAACGGCGTCAGAACGCGGCGTGCTAGCGAGGTTGTGTCATCGGGCGCAACATAGCCGGGAACGGGTGTGCCATAAAGTAAGAGATATTGGTGCGGTTGCACCAGTGCCCACGCCCGAATGGCTGCTGCGAGTGTGCGTAGGCATTCTCGGGGCGTGCCTTGATCACTTTTCAACACGGCAGCTTCCACAGCAACCGCAAGAGCACTATAGGCGTCAATAATGAGGTTGCTCAATAATGCGTCGCGGCTGTCAAAATAGCGGTAGAGCGCTGGTCCGGTAATACCCATTTCCTTGCCAATGGCGTTGAGCGAAACGGCGCCAATGCCCCCTTCAGCAAGCTGACGTAGTGCGATTTCCTTTGCCTCCTCGCGGGTGGTAGCATGATACCGTGCGCGTCGGCTGAGCGGCTGTTCGACCATCATTTTCTCCTTCTTCAATTGGCTTTACTGCTATGAGCATTGATTTCATATTATACGCTGTTGCATAATTATATCAAATAACGAAAGAAAGAGTCTATTTCTATAGTTATACCTATTGACAAATCGCGAAATATCCTGTATGATTCAATTTGTTAGATCATATAACAAAAATAACTAAATCTAACAGAGGAGTAAAATGATGATAGTGACCGAAATGGTGCTGCCAAGTGTAGGTGAGCCGGAAACGCTTCAAATGCGTCAGCGAGAATTGGCCGCGCCCGGCGCAGGTCAGGTAGTCGTCCGCATTGAGGCAACAGGAGTTTCATTTGCCGAGCGATCGATGCGCCGTGGCCGTTACCCAGGTCAACCCGCATTTCCATTTGTGCCGGGCTACGATTTAGTAGGCGTGGTAGCAGTTCTTGGCCCCGCCGTCGTAGAAGTGGCACTCGGGCAACGTGTGGCCGCGTTGACTAAGATTGGGGGCTGGGCCGACTATATTATACTGCCTGCAGCTGATCTTGTCCCAGTGCCCGATGGGGTGGATGCTGCGGCTGCTGAAACCGCCGTCGTCAATGGAGTCACCGCGTGGCAGATGCTGCACAGTTTGGCAAAGGTGCGCGCTGGACAAACTATCCTTGTCCATGGCGCGTCAGGTGGCGTGGGTGGTTTACTCGTTCAGCTTGCCCATGAAGCTGGTGTTCGTGTGATAGGCACTGGATCAGCTGCTAAGCAGGAAGCAGTACGCGCGCTCGGTGCTGAACCGCTCGACTATCGCAGTGTCGACATCGTGGCTCAGGTTCGTACGTTGGCACCGGGTGGGGTTGATGCAGTTTTTGATCCCGTTGGTGGGCGCAGTTTACACGACTCGTGGCGGATGCTCGGACCCGGTGGCACTTTGGTCGCCTACGGTCTGTCATCCCTACTCGACAGCCCAGGTTCGCTGATTTGGGAGTTCCTTAGACTTGTGATCCGCATCTTATCATGGAAAATCCTGCCAAATAATCGTCATGCCTATTTCTACGATGTATGGGGTGGTAAAACGTGGCGGCCACGTAGGTTTCACCGCGAACTTCACGCGGCAATGACGCAGGTGTTCACCCTACTCGCACAAGGACGTATTCAAGCCCAAATCGCGCAGCGCTTGCCGCTTAAACGCGCCGCCGAGGGAATGCGTTTGGCAGAGTCTGGCACAGCTTCGGGAAAAGTCGTGTTGATTCCCGATTTAGCTTGAGCGGACGAGAGGACACCATCCATCGTTGATCCTATTACATTGTGCACGCCATCTTCTTGTGAGCGTGCCTCAGCAGCAACTCGTCCACCGAAGAAAGCCCATCTACCACGATGGGCTTTTTTGCAAGACCCCGCAAATACGCAGAGCCGAGTGCGGCCTTTCACCAGTCGAGGAGCTAAAAAAGAGCAGTTTCTCAGGAATGTTTCCTGCCGTCGTGACCGCATTCCGCCCGGCGAGGAACTCAAACATGGGGTTTTTGCATAACGCCCCGAAAAGAAGGGCAACGTCACTGGTGGATGCGGTGAGGGCAGTGGAAGCGACACGTTGAAAGGCAACGCCGGACATTCGGTGGACTTCATTTTGGGCTAACGATGGAGGGAATATAGAGCCATTATGAGCTATTGGCAACACTCGTCAACAAACATTGTTCACTGTTGAATATAAAGTGCCTTCAATTCTTCATCAAGCTTGTTTCTTTCATCAGCAATAGCTCTCCACCATGATTGGTATTCTCTAAAAAGACGTTCACCTATCCCATGTTTGATACAATATTCCTGCTGATTCAAACCGCTGGTGACTTTATCTTGAACTATTTTCAATCCACGATACAGCGTGTCTATCTTGCAAGCCCCCAAATGCCTGTTTATCCATGGTTCCAAGCGTTGTAGAGTAGCCATATCCAGCTCACCATTCGTCTCGCATTGACGAATTACTTGGTAGCATAGAATAGTAGGGTTGTCGCTGTAAAGATTCGCTGCATAAACTAAAAACCAGTACAGGCGTATCACCAACGCTGTCCTGTCTACCTGTCTCAGATAGGTTACGCGCTCTTTGAGTGAAACTGAATCCCAGCGTCGAATATCTGGTTTTACAAGCGCAGAACTTGCTTCCTGATGAGCATTAATAACAGAATCCATCAACGTCATTATGAGTTCGACGGGGTAGGACATGCTGCTTCCTTCTGGATATTGCTCGTCAAGCTCCCTGAATAGAGCAAGTACACCCTGCTCACCATGTTCATATGCCTTATTACTATCTTCGATGAGCACTTCCACCGAATGCATCATCTCCCGAATATCGTCGGTTGGTTGGGCAACATTTGATCGCAGTTGATCCAATTCTTTCTCGGTGCGTCGACGTGCCGCCTCAGATGCTTTCAGTTGTTGTTCCAAGGTGCGAATCTGCTCGCGTAACTGTATTTCGGTAGCACTGTTCATGATTACCCTACTAATAAGTACCTGTATTGTACAGCACATCAGTTCTGTTTAAGCAAACATGTGTGATACATCCCGATGTGCGGTACGCTTGGTACACACGCATCCAACCACCACAGGCGGGCACAATGGACGACTCTCATAACCATGAGCGCAGCATCGACACCGGCGATGTGACCGGCGCTAACGTCAACGTCGGCGGAACGCAGATCTTTCACGGCGATCTCAACATTCATCATGGCAGCACGCCTGCGCAGCCGCCCATATCTAAACCGATCCGCGTGTTTCTATCTTACGCTCGTGCGGATGACGAACCGTTTGTCAAGCGGTTGTACGAGTACCTCACAGCCGACGGCTTCGAGGTCTGGTGGGATCGCGAAAAGATGCCCAGTCGCGGCTTGAGTTTCTTGCCGGAAATCCGCGACGCAATTGCTGCTTCGGATCGGCTCGCGTTAGTGATCGGGCCGGGTGCGATCAAGTCGGACTATGTACGCGCCGAATGGGAGTACGCACTGAGCGCCTGCATTCCGGTGACGCCACTGCTGCGCTTGACCGACGGCTCGGAAAAGCTCTACGCGATCATCCCGGCCATGCTTAGTAGCCTGCACTGCCCGGACTGCCGAGAGACGCGCCCTGAAACCGACGCCTTTGCCGAGATTGTCCGTGTGCTGCGCGAACCTGCCGCGCTGCTTGGAGCGTTGCACGGCGTCCCGGCACTGCCGGAGTGGTACATTATTCGCGCCGCCGACTTGAAGGGATTGGCCGACAGTGTGTGCGCCGACAGCGCCGCGCCCGTCGTGATCTCGTCGAAACGGCATACCGTCACGCTGCGAGGCATGCCCGGCATAGGTAAGACGACTCTGGCGAACGCTTTGGCGCGAGAATGTGACATTCAGCGCACATTCCCGGACGGTGTGGTCTGGCTAGAACTTGGACAGACGCCCAGTGTGGTGACGCGCATGGCCGACATCGGTGTGATTTTCGGCGACAGCCGCGACAACTACCCCGACGAAAAAAGCGGTCAGGTACGGCTTGGCCAACTGCTGCAACATCGCCGCGCGCTGCTGATCTTGGACGATGTGTGGGAACGCCAGCACGCCGAGCCGTTCCGGGTGGCCGGGGCGCGCTGCCGACTGCTGATCACCACCCGCAGCAGCCAAATCGCGGCACTGACCGGCGTAACCAACTGCGCGCTCGACGTGCTGGATGCCGATGAGGGCGCAGCCTTGATCCGTAAGCGACTCGGCCTCGAAGTGGATGCCGACGCTGATTATCCCCACAAAGCCATCCACCGCCAGATCGTTGAGGCATTGGGGGGTCACACCCTGGCGCTGAGCATTGCGGCGGCGCGTTTGTACCAAAAGGGCGCCGACTATGCGCCGAACCTGCTGGTGCGGCTTGAAAAGCAGCGCGACGGTGATACCCCCTTCAAGGATTTGGCCATGAACGACCGTCAATTCGATCTGGAAAAGTCGTTGGAACTGAGCTACGAAGCGCTGTCCGACGACCTCAAACGGCGCTACCGGGCGTTGGGCGCATTTGCGGCAGATGGTACGTTCGGCATCGCGATGGCAGCGGGTGTGTGGAACGACGCTGATCCCGACGACGCTGAAGACGCGCTCGACGAATTGGTGGGCGCGGCGCTGCTGAGCGACGAGGGCAACGGGCGCTACGCCCAGCACAACTTACTGCGCGGTTATGCCCTGGCATTAGCACAGCGCGAGGGCGAAGCGGAAACATTGCACGCGCTGCATTTCGCGGTGTATTCGGCAGTATATGATGACGAAAACAAAAATATAGATGCACGCAACCATCCAGCGATAACCCGGAATTTCGAGAATATTCAGCACGCCCTTCGATGGGGGTTAGAGAATACAACCCAAGCAGCCGTAGAATGGACGATGGCGCTCGAAAATTATCTCAATAGTCAAGCAAGCCATTCAATGCGCCACAAACTATTTACAGACGCCTATGAAGCGGCAGAGCATAATGGATATACGAGAGGCCAGGCCAACACGCTGCGGGCGTTAGGCGACTTGAGTATGCGGCGGGATGCGCTCAGCGAGGCGCTGACCTATTACGAGCGGGCGCTGACGCTGTTCGAGGCCGTCGATGAGCGGCTCGGCCAGGCCAACACGCTCAT
>Ga0209511_1003401_pt1 | contig 12206 bp, 12 predicted proteins | sample SSSSmetaG_FD_184141 | JGI IMG/M metagenome (GOLD analysis project Ga0209511, IMG submission 184141) | Glacier valley bacterial and archeal communities from Borup Fiord, Nunavut, Canada, to study Microbial Dark Matter (Phase II) - ​SSSS... | ecosystem: Environmental > Aquatic > Freshwater > Ice >... | reverse complement strand
ATGCGCTCGCCATCGCCGTCCTTGCAGGCCATGACCACTTCGGTCGCCTCTTCGCCTATCTTCTTCAACACCGCGTCGGGGCCCTTGGCCACGAGGCGCGCGACGTAACTCGTTGCAGGGTCATGGCAACGCCGCTCCTCGATCACGGCGGCCAAGCGCGCGAGCGTGTCGGTGCAAGCAGTGGCGGGTCGATCCATGAGCCGCTAGGTGTAGATGGTTCGCGGATCTTTCAAGACCGGATCGACGGCCTGCCAGGCGCCGTCTTTCAAGACCTGGAAGAAGCACGAGTGCCGGCCGGTATGACAGGCGACGGCCGGGCCGCCGGACTCGCGGCTCATCTGTTCCACCTTCATCAGCACGACATCGTTGTCGCAGTCGAGACGCAGCTCGTGCACTTTCTGCACGTGGCCGCTCTCTTCACCCTTGTGCCAGAGCCGCCCTCGCGAGCGGCTCCAGTAGACCGCCTCGCCGCGCATGGCGGTGGCTTCGAGCGCGTCGCGATTCATGAAGGCGAACATCAGCACGTCGCCCGTGCCGACCTCCTGCGCGATCGCCGGCACGAGGCCGTCGCGGTCCCACTTCACGTCGTTCAGCCAGCTCATCGGAGCAGTGTATCGGCGGGGTCGGCAGCGCGATGCGTCGCGCCGACGTGACCTCGTTCGGCGGCGAACCAGCCGAGCACCGGCAGGGTGCCCGGAAGCACCGGGGCCACCTGCACCGGCAACGTCTGCCATGCCATCTGCTGGCCCTCACGCATCTCGAACGTGCCGTGCCAGTCGCGCACCTTGCAGAAGTGCAGACGCACACGGGCGTGGGCGTAGTCCATGCGCGTGACGTTCCACGGCAAGACCTCGCCGATCGCGATGCCGAGCTCTTCGTGCAGCTCACGCCGCAGCGCCTGCTCGACCGACTCGCCCGCTTCGAGCTTGCCGCCGGGGAACTCCCACCACCCGGCGTACACCTTGCCTTCGGGACGCGAGGTGAGCAAGAAGCGGCCCGCGACATCGATCATCACGCCGACCGCCACGTCGACGATGCCGGTCTCTTGTTCGCCGGCCGACGCGTTCAAGCGCCGTGCCTTCCGGCGTAGTCCTTCGCGAACTGGAATGCGACGCGCCCGGAGCGCGAGCCGCGCTCGAGCGCCCAGACCAGCGACTCCTGCCGAGCCGCAGCGATGGCAGCCGGGTCGACGCCGGACCCTTGCAGCCACTGCCCGACGATCGCGAGGTATTCGTCCTGCGTGAACGGATAGAAGCTGAGCCACAGGCCGAAGCGCTCCGAGAGCGATATTTTTTCTTCCACGACCTCGCCCGGATGCACCTCGCCGTCATCGCGGTGCACGTAGCTGAGGTTCTCCTTCATGTATTCGGGCAGCAGGTGGCGGCGGTTGCTGGTGGCATACACGAGCACGTTGGCTGCCGTCTCCGAGACGGAGCCGTCGAGCATCGACTTCAGCGCCTTGTAGCCGGGCTCGCCTTCGTCGAAGCTCAGGTCGTCGCAGAACACCACGAAGCGCTCTGGCCGCTCGGCGACGAGATCCGCGATGTCGGGCAGGTCGACCAGATCGGTCTTGTCGACCTCGATCAGGCGCAGGCCGCGTGAAGCGAATTCGTTGAGGCAGGCTTTGATCAGCGAGCTTTTGCCGGTGCCGCGGGCGCCCGTGAGCAGCACGTTGTTGGCGGCGCGTCCGGCCACGAACTGCTCGGTGTTGCGCAGCAGACGCTCCTTTTGCGGGCCGACTTCCACCAGCGCGTCGAGCCGGATCGTGGCGACGTGGCGCACCGGCTCGAGCCGGCCGGCGTCGCCACGCTTGCGGTAGCGAAACGCCGTCGACGCGTTCCAGTCAGGGGCTTCGAGCGGGCGCGGCACGATGGCTTCGAGCCGCGCCAGCACGGCCTCGGCGCGGGCCAGCAACGGCTGCCAGTTAGAAGGATCGACGTTCATGAGCGCGGCAGTGTAGGGGCTCGCGCGGACGATGCCCCGCGCAGCGAAGTCACGCCGCGCGGCGCTCGCTCGGCCGCAGCATCGCCACCGTGGCGTCGGCGATCGGAAACACGCGTTCGCCGGCAGCCGCGCGGATCGGATGCATGCCGGTGAAGGCGCCGAACGCGGGTAGCACGCCGACCGCGTCGCCGAACCAGAAGCACGGCAGGCGGAGGTGATCGAACGCGCGACCGCCGAGGCTGACGCAGGGATGCAGATGGCCAGCGAGCACGTAGTGGCCGGCTCGCGGCCGCGGGTGATGACACAGCGCATAGCCGTCCGTCAGGAACGGCTCGTCGACGACCTCGATGCGCAGGTGCGGCGGCGGGTCGCCGGCGCGGTCGTCGTGGTTGCCGCGCACCAGCACGATCTCGAGGCTCGCGTGCGCTTCGCGCCAAGCGGTGACGGCAGCGACGGTTGCCGGAGCGTGCGATCGCGCGGAATGAAGGAAGTCGCCGAGGAAGACAACGCGGCGGGCGCGCCAGCGTGCCACCAGTGCCGTCGCCTTTTCCAGTGTCTCGCTGGTCGTGCCGCGCGGCACCGGCACGCCGAGCGCGCGAAAGCTCACCGCCTTGCCGATGTGCGCGTCGGCCACGAGCAGGGTGCGGCTCGAAGCGATGAACGCGGCCTTTTCGGGCAGCAGCACGAGCGGCCGGCCGCCAGCCAGGATCGTGGTCGTCATGCGGGCGCGCCCGACGCGCTAGGCGAACAGACGAAGCGCGACGTCGAGGTGCTCGGTCGGGCTCTTGCGAAACCCCGAGCGGGCGAAGCGCTGCAGCCGGCCGACGCCATAGGCGGTGAGCGCCGACGCCTGCGCGTTGGCCTCGACCGTAGGCGTGGTGGAGCCGGTGCTCTCGGCCAGCGCACGCAGGCTCTGCCGCAGCTGCGACTCGATGCGCTCGAAGAACTGGTTCATGCGCACCACCAGCCGCTCGTTCTCGAACACCAGCGCGTCGCCCACCATCACGCGTGTCATGCCGGGGTTCTTCTCGCCGAACTGCAGCAGCACCGCCATCACCTGGCGCACCTGCACCGCCGGGCTCGGCTCGCGCTCGACGATCTGATTGACGAGCGTGAACACGCTCTGCTCGATGAACTCGATGAGTCCTTCGAACATCTGCGCCTTGCTGGCGAAATGGCGATAGAGCGCAGCCTCCGACACGTCGAGGCGAGCCGCGAGCGCAGCCGTGGTGATGCGGTCGGCCCCCGGTTCCTGCAGCATGGTCGCGAGCGTCTCGAGTATCTGGATGCGGCGCTCGCCGGGGCGCGGCCGCTTGCGGGCCGGCGCGGCTTCGGTAGCGAGCACGCCGGCGACGATGGCACGGTTGCCCGAAGCCGCTTCGTCCAGCGAGCCGGCGCTGTCTCCGTCGAGTTCGCCGGTCGGGTCGGCGGGCAGTTCGGAGGCAGGCGTCATCGGGTGCGAAGCAACGTGCGGATGGTCCCGATTTTCGCATAGAGGTAGGCCGGCTTCGGGCAGCGCCGGGGCCCTCGTTCGGGCCGCGAACCCGCATTGACAGCATCGCGAAAATGGCCGCGAAAGCGCCCGTCGAGATAGCGCTCCATCCACACGCCGCGCATGCCGACCGACCTCGCGGCCTTCAGGTGCGAGAGCGTGTCTTCGACCAGCACGCAGCGCGCCGGCGGAACGCGCAGACGCACGGCGATGCGGCGCAACATGCGGGCATCGGGCTTGGGCCGCAGCGCACCGAACATCGCCATGTCTTCGATCGTGATCACGCCTTCGAACAACGACGCCAGCCGCAGCTCGTGCAGCACACGCATCGCATAGTCGCGCGGCGCATTGGTGAGGATGAACTTGCGGCCCGGCAAAGCCGCGAGTGCCGCACGGTCGTGCGCGCTGGTGCGCAGCCGCTGCTCGAGCCCCGGCATGCGATGGGTCTTTTCGAGGAAGTGGGCGGCACGCACCCCGTGGTGGCGCACCAGACCGAGCAGCGTCGCGCCGTAGCGCAGCCAGTAGTGTTGACGCAGGGCACTGGCCTCGTCGGCAGAGACGCCCAGCTCCGTCGCCACGTAGTCGGCCATGGCCATGTGCAGATGCGGAAACGCGGCGTGGCTCGCGTCGTGCAACGTGTTGTCGAGGTCGAACAGCCAGACGGTCGAAGTCAACGCGAGCGGATCATGGTGCCGTAGGCTTGCTCGGTCAGCACCTCGAGCAGCATGGCGTGCGGCACGCGGCCGTCGATGACGTGCACGGTGTTGACGCCATTCTTAGCCGCGTCGAGCGCCGACTGGATCTTGGGCAGCATGCCTCCGGAGATCGTGCCGTCGGCGAAGAGGTCGTCGATCTCGCGTGCGGAGAGGTCGGTGAGCAGCTTGCCGGCCTTGTCGAGCACGCCCGGAATGTTGGTCAGCATGATCAGCTTCTCGGCCTTGAGCACCTCGGCCAGCTTGCCGGCGACCACGTCGGCGTTGATGTTGTAGTTCTCGTTGTCGGCACCGAAGCCGAGCGGCGAGATCACCGGGATGAAGGCGTCGTCCTGCAGCGCCTTCACGACGCTCGGGTCGATCGAGACGATCTCGCCCACGAGGCCGACGTCGTGCACGACGCTCGGGTCTTTCAGGTCGAGCAAGCGCAGCTTCCTCGCTCGGATGAGGCCGCCGTCGCGCCCCGTGAGCCCCACCGCCTTGCCGCCGGCCACGTTGATGAGGCCGACGATGTCTTGCTGCACCTGGCCCGCGAGCACCCACTCGACGACCTCCATGGTCTCGTCGTCGGTCACGCGCATGCCCTGGATGAACTCGCCCTTCTTGCCGATCTTGGCCAGCGCCTCTTCGATCTGCGGGCCACCGCCGTGCACCACCACCGGGTTCAGGCCGACGAGCTTGAGCAGCACCACGTCTTCGGCGAAGTCTTGCTGCAGCGCCGGGTCGGTCATGGCGTTGCCGCCGTACTTGATGACGATGGTCTTGCCGTGGAACTTGCGGATGTAGGGCAGCGCCTGGGCCAGGATCTCCGCCTTGTCGCGCGGCGAGATGTGCGAGAGATCGGGTGCGGCGTGATCGGGAGCGGGGGCTGCGGGAGGCTCGGCAGTCATGGCGGCGGGGGTCCTGGAGGCGATGCGAATGCAGCCAGAATCCTAACCTTTGGACGAGGCCGGACCGACGATGAATCGCTTCTTCTTCCGCGCCATGCGCGCTCTGGTCGCCACCGCACTCGGCGCCGTGGCGTTCGCCAGCGCGACCGCACAAACACCCGCCGGCGACTGGCCCAAAGGCCCGGTACGCGTCGTCGTGCCCTACGGCCCGGGATCCACGCCCGACATCATCGCCCGCATCGTCTCCGACCGGCTTGCCAAGCGCACCGGCCAGCCGATGGTGGTGGAGAACAAGGCCGGTGCGAGTGGCAACCTCGGCACCGACGCCATCGCCAAGGCCGCAGCCGACGGTTCGGTGATCGGCGTGAGCATCGCCGGCCCGCTCGGCGTGAACGCACTGCTGTTCAAGAAGATGCCGTACGACGCGGCCAAGGATCTCGAGCTGGTGAGCATCGCCGCCACGCAGCCGAGCGTGCTGGTGGTGCCGGTCTCGCTCGGCGTGAACAGCACCGACGAGTTGGTCGCGCTGATGAAGAAGAACCCGGGCAAATACAACTACGCCTCGATGGGTGCCGGCAGCATCTCGCACCTGGCGATGGAAGCGCTGGCCGTGCGCAGCGGCACGAGCGTCGTGCACGTGCCGTACGCCGGCTCGGGCCCGGCCGTGACCGCGTTGCTGTCCGGCAATGCCGACATCGCGGTGCTGCCCGCGGCCTCGGTGATGGCGCAGGTGAAGGCCGGCAAGATCAAGGCCTTGGCCGTGGCCACGGCGAAGCGCTCGCCCGCCCTGCCCGAGCTGCCCACGCTGGCCGAGGCCGGCATCAAGGACGTGCAGGCCGACGCGTGGATGGGCTTCGTGGTGCCGGCGAAAACGCCTGATGCCATCGTGAAGAAGCTGCACGCCGAGTTGGTCGCGATCCTGGCCGACCCGGAGATCCGCGACAAGCTCAAGCTTCAGTACATGGACGTGGTGGCCGACACACCGGCCGAAGCGCGCGCCGTGCTCGCGGCCGATGTGGAGCGCTGGCGGCCGATCATCCTGAAGAACGGCATCGCGCTGGATTGATGGGTCACGCTCACATCAGTCGCTCCGCTCCTTCCGGTCGTCTCCCCCCGAGGGGGCGCGGCCGGCCTTGAGGCAGCCCGGCGCCCGGCCGTGACCTGGATCGACGAGCCACCTCGCTCGACGCTCGTCTACGGCGAATACGACGTGGTCGTGCTCGGCGGCGGCCCGGCAGGCATCGCCGCCGCCACCACCTCGGCAAGGCATGGCGCACGAACGCTGCTGGTCGAACGCTACGGCTTTCTCGGCGGCATGGGCACGGCCGCAGGCGTCACCAACTTCTGCGGCCTGCATGCCAATGTGCACGGCACCATCCGCCGCGTGGTGCACGGCGTGGCCAGCGACCTGCTCGACCGCATGCGCGCGCTCGGCGGCCTCAACGAGCCGCACCTCATCTTCGGCAAGATCTGCGCACAGGCGTACGACACGGCGGCTTTCAAGTGCGCGGCCGATGCGCTCGTGCTCGCAGCCGGCGCCGAGTTGCTGTTCCATGCGGTCGCGGTCGCGGTCACGAAGCACCCGAGCGGCGCCATCGATGCACTCGTCGTCGAGACCAAGTCGGGCCGCGCCGCGATCCGCGCGAAGACGTACATCGACTGCTCCGGCGACGGCGATCTCGCGCATCTCGCCGGCGTGCCCATGGAACGCGGCGGTTCTGCCGGCCAGGGCGGCATGCTCTACCCGACGCTGATGTTTCGCGTCGGCAACGTCGATGCGGTACGTGCGGGCGAGGCCTGGCGCACGATCCCACAGCGCATGGAAGAAGCCGCCGCAGCCGGCGACTTCCGCTTCCCGCGGCGCGGCGCCATCGTGCGGCCGCAGCTGCACGCGAGCGAATGGCGCGTCAACGTCACGCAGCTGAAGAACGAAGATGGCTCGCCGGTCGACGGGACCGACGCGCGCTCGCTCAGCGCAGGCGAAGTCGAGGGCCGGCGCCAGGCCATCGACTACCTGCGCTTCCTTCGGGAGCGCGTGCCGGGCTTCGAAGATGCCTATGCGCTCGAGATCGCGCCGCAGCTCGGCATTCGCGAGACGAGGCGTTTGATCGGCGAAGTCGCGCTGACCGGCGACGACGTGGTCGGCTGCGCGAGCTTCGTCGACGCCATCGGCGTCAACGGCTGGCCGCTCGAGCTGCACGTGAAAGGCGATGTGGAGTGGCGCTGGCCGCCGATTCCCGAGTCGCGCGGCTACAACCAGCTGCCGTGGCGCATGTTGCTGCCGCGCCGCTCGACGGCCGGCGGCGCACTCAACCTCGCGCTGGCCGGCCGGTGCGCTTCGATGACGCACGAAGGGCATTCGGCCGCACGCGTCTCGGGTCCGTGTTTCGTCATGGGCCAGGCGGCGGGCACCGCCGCAGCCCTTGCCGTGGCGCGAAACGAACCGTTGCACGCGTTCGACGCCAGGCTGCTGCAAAAGGCCTTGCTGGCAGACGGCGCATGGCTCGGTGACGAGCCGCTCTGAATACCCCGATGGTGTAATGCAGATTGCCTTGTTTGCGACTCAGCTGCATCCACTCAACCAGGCCACACCGCCATGACGACTCCTGCTTCATTTCAACCGGCGCCGCGCCGCCGCTTCGGTGTCATCGGCGCATGGGTCGGCGCCGCGCTGATCGGCGTGGCCGCATTGCATCTCTCGCCAAGCGTCGCCGCCGAATCCGCGGTGAAGATTCCGCCGGCCGCGAGCGACGACACCACGGCCGCCGCCGGCCTCCAGACCGCCGTGTTTGCCGGCGGCTGCTTCTGGGGCGTGCAGGGCGTGTTCCAGCGCGTCGACGGTGTCGTCCAGGCGGTGTCGGGCTACGCGGGCGGAAAGAAGGAAACGGCGCAATACGAGTTGGTCGGCACCGGCATGACCGGCCATGCCGAAGCGGTGCAAGTCACCTACGACCCGAAGAAGGTGAGCTACGCCACGCTGCTGCAGGTGTTCTTCTCCGTCGCCCACGACCCGACCCAGCTCAACCGGCAAGACCCCGACAGCGGCCCGCAGTACCGATCGGCCGTGTTCTACGCCACGGCGCAGCAAAAGAGCACGCTCGAGCACTACATCGCGCAACTCGACGCGGCCAAGGTCTACCCGAAGAAGGTCGTCACCCAGGTCGCGCCGCTCGATGCGTTCTATGCCGCCGAGTCGTATCACCAGGACTACCTGACGCTGCACCCGGAGTCGGGCTACATCGCCCGCTTCGACCTGCCGAAGATCGCCAACCTGAAGGCGATGTTTCCGAAGCAGTACCGTGCCGAGCCCGCACTCGTGATGGCGCGTGCCCAGTCGGCTGCGAGCCGCACACCCTGATGCGAAGCGGCGGCGAGCACCGCCTGGCAGCAAGGCTGTGCACGCTGAGCGTTGCCGCTGCGACCACGCTGCTCGCCAGTTGCGGTGGCGGCGACGGCTCCGCGAGTGGCGATCCGACCTCGCTGCCTGCCTCATCGACACTGGCCGAGGTATGTGCCGCGCCGCGTGCGTCCGGCACCACCGACCCGTTGACCGGCCGTGCCTACGGCGACACCCAGGGCACGGTCGCCGACGAGAAGAACTTCCTGCGCTCGTGGATCGACGAGACCTACCTCTGGTACCAGGACGTGCGGGCCCTGCCGGCGGCCACGCTCGACCCTTCCGGCTACGCCACCGCCAAGAGCTACTTCGCCGCGCTCAGGTCGCCGCTCACCACCGTCAATGGAGCTCGAAAGGACAAGTTCCACTTCACCTACGACACGCCCGCGTGGGTGGCGCTCGCGCAGTCGGGCATCTCGTACGGCTATGGCTTCGAGATCGCGCTGATCTCTTCAACCGTGCCGCGCAATGCGACGATCGCCTTCACCACGCCCGGCGCGCCTGAAGCCGGCCAGTTGTCGCGCGGCACGGTGATCCTCACCGTCGACGGTGCGGATGTCGTCAACGGCACCGACACGGCCACGCTCAACGCCGGCCTGTTTCCTGCCGCGGCCGGCCCGCACACCTTCGTCGTGCGCGACGCGGGCACCACCGCTTCGCGCACCTTGACGCTCGACGCGCGCCAGGTCACGAGCGTGCCGGTGCAGAACGTGCGCACGCTGCCAGCGCCGAACGATCAGGTGGGCTACCTGCTCTTCAACGACCACATCGCCACCGCGGAAGCGCAGCTCGTCAACGCCGTCAACACGCTGAAGGCAGCCAACGTCACCGACCTGGTGCTCGACATCCGCTACAACGGCGGCGGCTATCTCGACATCGCCGCCGAGCTCGCCTACATGATCGCGGGGCCGGTCAACACCGCCGGCAAGGTGTTCGAGAAGCTGGCCTACAACGACCGCAATCCATTCACTTCGAGAACGACGGCGTTTTTGTCGAACAGCCCGGGGATCCGCGGCGGCCTGCCGGCCGGCACTCCGCTGCCCAACCTCGGCCTGAGCCGCGTCTATGTGCTGACCAGTGCAGACACCTGCTCGGCCAGCGAAGCCATCATCAACGGCCTGCGCGGTGCCGGCGTCACGGTCAACGTCATCGGCGGCACGACCTGCGGCAAGCCCTACGGCTTCTTCCCGAAAGACAACTGCAACGTCACCTACTTCGCGATCCAGTTCCAGGGCGTGAACAACCTCGGCTACGGCGACTACGCCGACGGCTTCACGCCCTCGTGCGCCGTGGCAGACGACTTCACCCACGCGCTCGGCGACCCGGGAGAGAACCAACTCGAGGTGGCACTCGGCTTGCGCAACGGCGGCACCTGCATCACGCCGTTGGCCAAGCCATCGAAGCTGCAGGCGAGCGAAGCAAGGCCGCCCCCCGTGCTGGTGCGCACGCCGTTCCGCGAGAACCGCATCTACCGCGACCACTGAGCCGCGAGCCCCGCGTGAGTTGACGGACGCCGCACCTTCGGCGCGGTGATCCGTCGAACGAACGCACCCCGGCGGACGGGCAAGAGCCCGTGCGGGCTGGGTCAGAAATGGATGCCGCGCATCATTTGCGCCATGGCCACCGCTTCTGCCGAAGGCTGGTACTTCACCGCCTTGTCGCCCTTGGCTGCTGCACTGTCGGGGAACATGCGGAAGGTCGAATTCATGACGATCTGCGCCACCCGCGGCAGCAGCGCGTGCAACAGCTCGCCCGTGATGCCCAGCCGCGTGGCGATGCGCACGGGCTTCTCGACGCAGGCCTCCGCGATCATGTCGGCAGCTTCTTCGGGCGAGAGCACCGGCACGTTGTCGTAGAGCCTGGTCGGGCCGATCATGGGCGTGCGCACCAGCGGCATGTTGATGGTGGTGAAGGTGATGCCCATGTCGGCGTACTCGCTCGACGCACATCGCGTCCACGCGTCGAGCGCGGCCTTGCTGGCCACATAGGCCGAAAAGCGCGGCGCGTTGGTCAGCACGCCGATCGAGCTGATGTTGACGATATGGCCCCTCTTCTTGGCCACCATGCCAGGCAGGAAACCCATCGTCACGCGCAGGCAGCCGAAGTAGTTGAGCTGCATGGTGCGCTCGAAGTCGTGGAATCGTTCGTAGCTCGCCTCGATGGCGCGGCGGATCGAGCGGCCCGCGTTGTTGACGAGGAAGTCGACGCCGCCGTGCGCGCCGACGAGCCATTCCACCAGGCCTTTGCAGCCCGCTTCGTCGGAGATGTCGCACGAGTACGTCTCGACGATCGCGCCCTTGCCCGCCTTCGCCAGGATCTCGCGCTTCGCTTCGGCGAGCTTGATCTCATCGCGCGCGCAGATCACCGTGATCGCTCCAGCTTCGGCGAATTTGCACGCCGCCGCGAGGCCGATGCCCGACGAGCCGCCGGTCACGAGCACCACTTTGCCGCCGACCGTGCCGCGCAGCGAGTGGTCGATCTTGAGCGCTGGATCGAGATGGCGCTCCCAGTAGTCCCACAGCCGCCAGGCGTAGTCGTCGAGACGCGGGCACTCGATGCCCGAGCCCTTGAGCGCGGCGAGCGCCTCGCGACAGTCGTAGCGCGTGGGGAAGTTGATGAAGGTGAGCATGTCTTCCGGCAGCCCGAGGTCCTTCAGCACCGCGCCTTTCACGCGCCGCACCGGCGCCAGCGCCATCAGCCCTTTCTTCACGCTCTTCGGAATGAAGCCGAGCAGCGCGGCGTTCACGAACAGGTTCATCTTCGGCGCGTGGGCGGCCTTGCTGAAGATGTCGAGCACGTCGCCGACGCGGTAGCCGAGCGGGTCGACGAGGTGAAAGCAGCGCTTGTCGAGATCGGCCTTCGAATGGCTGATGTGGTCGAGTGCGGCCACGACGAAATCGACCGGCACGATGTTGATGCGGCCGCCTTCGAGGCCGATCGACGGCATCCACGGCGGCAGCAACTGGCGCATGCGCTGGATCAGCTTGAAGAAGTAGTACGGGCCGTCGATCTTGTCCATCTCGCCGGTCTTCGAATCGCCGACGACGAGCGCGGGGCGATAGACCGTCCACGGCACCTTCGATTCCTTGCGCACGATCTTCTCGCTCTCGTGCTTGGTCATGAAGTAGGGATGGTCGAGCCCATCGGCCTCGTCGAACATGTCTTCGCGGAACACGCCTTCGTAGAGGCCCGCAGCGGCGATCGAACTCACGTGGTGCAGGTGGCCGGCGTCGATGGCCTTCGCGAACTCGACCGCCGCACGCGTGCCTTCGATGTTCACGGCGATCTGCGACTCGGCATCGGCGGAGAGGTCGTACACCGCGGCGAGGTGATAGACGTGATCGATGTGGCCTTTCAGGCGACGCATCTCGTCGCCAGCGACGCCGAGCTTCTTCGCTGTGAGGTCGCCATAGACCGGGATGGCGCGCGTGATGGCCGATGCGGCGGTCAACCCCCAGTAGTCGTACAGCGCGTCGAGCTTGGCCGCGCTTTCGCGCCGCAACAGGAAGTACACGACCGCACCGCGCCGCGCGAGCAGCGTCTTGACCAGACGCTTGCCGATGAAGCCGGTGGCCCCGGTAACGAAGTAACGCATGCGTCTGACTCCCTGATCGTGCGTCGATGAGAGGCGCATTCTTCTGCAAGGCACCTCGCGCACCGCGCGGGGCTAACCCGCACGCTCGGGCGATAGAGGCGCGACCCTAGCGTTCTAGGGTGCGTGCCCCAGCGTCGATGACTAGAGTCGCGTTCAGCCGTTGCCCCAGCGCAGC
>Ga0209511_1003398_pt1 | contig 12213 bp, 10 predicted proteins | sample SSSSmetaG_FD_184141 | JGI IMG/M metagenome (GOLD analysis project Ga0209511, IMG submission 184141) | Glacier valley bacterial and archeal communities from Borup Fiord, Nunavut, Canada, to study Microbial Dark Matter (Phase II) - ​SSSS... | ecosystem: Environmental > Aquatic > Freshwater > Ice >... | reverse complement strand
GTATTGATTCAATATGCAGGCAATTGGGATGTGCCTTTTAAAAAGAAAGAAATTTCATCGTTCAGTGTAACCCTTCATGACTTTAAAACGGCTGGGAATTCTTATCCGTTAAAATAAGAAGTGCCCCCCTATTGAAGCTGCTCTTATTCCTGAATAGAATCAAAGATTTGAACCTTCGTCCAGAATTCTTTGCAAGATGATATAAACAATTGATGATTTGGATCTGTCTCCTGATAAGCATCATGCTCTTGCTGAGAGTTAAAAACCAGTAGCAGGGCATAACTATATGACCGGTCAATCACCGGCCTGTTTGTACTGGCAGGTGTACCAACATGACCAAAGCTAAGACCAGGGGTGCCAAGAAGAGAGTTAACACCCAGCTTGAACTTTTCACGCCCATCGGCAGTAATATCTTTTTTTAACCAAAAGTAAACAGCGTGTACAAATATTTTGCTCATAGCTATATTGATATAATTCTCTTAACGAAAGTAGTATTTTTGTACAAAGCACAGGAAAAAATTTGATTCAGCAAGAAACTATATCAAGCATTTATGATGCCGTTCGCATTGAAGAAGTCGTAGGCGACTTTGTGCAATTAAAAAGGCGCGGTATCAGTTTGATTGGGCTTTGCCCCTTTCACAATGAAAATACCCCTTCATTTCATGTCTCTGTCACAAAGGGTATTTATAAATGCTTCGGCTGTGGCAAGGGCGGTGATTCGGTAAGTTTCATTATGGAACATGAAAAATCATCGTATCCGGAAGCTCTTAAGTATCTGGCTCAAAAATATCAGATTGCTGTAGAGGAAACGATTCCAAACCCGGCTGATTTAATTCAGAATGATAACCGGGAAAGCCTGCTTATTTTAAATAAATGGGCAAAAGAACTGTTTGCCCATACCCTGCAGCAAAATGAAGAGGGAAGAAATATAGGACTGTCTTATTTTAATGAACGGGGCTTCAGACAGGATACCCTTGTAAAATTCGAATTGGGGTATGCCCCTGAAAACAGACATTATTTAACAAAAGCTGCACTCAAAGAGGGCTTTAAAGATGAGTTTCTGCAACATTCGGGGTTGAGCATTAAACCAGATACGGGTGACCTCTATGACAGGTTCAGGGGCAGGGTCATGTTTCCAATTCAAAACCTTGCGGGGAAAATAATAGGTTTTGGAGGCAGAATCTTAAAAAAAGATGAGAAAACTGCTAAATACCTGAATTCACCCGAGTCAGAGGTTTACCATAAAAGCGATACCCTATACGGTATTTTTCAGGCGAAAAAAGCTATTCGTGAGCAGGATGTATGTTTTCTGGCCGAAGGCTATACGGATGTAATTAGCCTGAGCCAGTCAGGTATTGAAAATGTTGTGGCATCTTCAGGTACCTCACTAACAGTTAATCAGGTTAAGCTAATTTCGCGTTTCACCCAGAATATCACCATTCTTTATGATGGTGATCCGGCAGGTATAAAGGCATCACTTCGGGGAATCGATATGATCCTTGAAGAAGGTATGAATGTTCGGGTAGTTTTATTTCCCGAAGGCCATGACCCTGACTCGTATATCAGAAGTGTAGGGAGTAAGGCTTTTTCTGCATATACTAAAGAGCAGCAGAAAGATTTTATCTTTTTTAAAACCCAGGTCTTACTGGGTGATGCTGGAAATGATCCGATCAAGAGAGCAAGTGTCATACATGATATTCTAGAAAGTATCTCAAAAGTACCGGATAGTATTGCCGCTTCTATATATACCAGGCAATGCAGCAATCTTCTTGAAATGGAAGAGAGTATTCTGCTTGCTGAGCTAAATAAAATAAAACTAAGAAAAGCTAAAGCCAGGCCTGATGGTAGCGGGGGTAATTTTCGTTCAGATTCACCTTATGGGAGCGGTCAACAAAATTCAGCTCTTATACAAACAGATGAAGGGTATGATTCATCAATGGACCTGCAGTTTTATCCTGACACCCCGACCGAGCCCATTTTTCCGGATGATATTCAGGAAAGGGAGGTATTAAGAATGCTGTTTAATTTCGGAAACTCAGCTTACGATACAGCGCATAAAACAGCTTCTGCCTATATTTTCATGCAGACTGAGGATATAGAATTTCGGCATCCCGTACATAAACAGCTCTATGCATCACTTAAATTTCAACTTGATCAAACTGGGAAAATCAACCCTGATTTTTTCACCCAGCATGAAGATGCCGGATTTCGAAAAATTGCTGTCGATTTATTAAGTAACCCTTATTTGTTAAGCGATAATTGGGCTGTTATGCATGGCATTTTTGTTAAAACAGAAGATACCTTGTTAAATGTTGCCATTGAAAATGCAATCAATCATCTTAAAATGAGGAAGGTAATGACGATGATTGCCGATAATCAGCAAAAGATGAAAAATGAACCCAAGACAGAGGTTATCATGGAACTACAATCGATTCATAATATATTGAATAATATAAAAACCAGCCTCTCGAAGGCACTGGGGGTAGTAGTTCTTAAATAATCTTGAATTTTAATCAATCACCCAGGCCATCATATAATTTTCTACTAACTGATAGTTGATCGAAAAATATTTAAAAAACCGACCAATTGCCAGGGTTGCACTAATCTGTCCAGCAGAAGTGTAACTAAAGGGATTTAGCAAAATATGATCTCTAAAAGAAACACCTTTCTTGCCATATAATTTATAAAGCGCTTCTTTGGCCGACCAGCAGGCATAAAGCTGCAATATCCTGTTCTCATTTTGCAGATAGCTCATTTCAATATCTGACATGAATTTATGTGCAATTCGCTCAATTTTGGGATGAATCTCTTCAATATCAAGCCCAACCAGGCAGGTCTCACTTATAATTACGGCTGCAAATTGATGAGAATGGCTGATTGAAAAGTGATAGGGGAAATTAAACAGATAAGGCTTGTCATGTGCATCTATACGAAAATCTATGAATTCATCAGTCTGTATCATTTGCCGGAGAAGCACCCTGCTACTGAGCCATTGAATGGCGCGGCTACCTTTACGCAGACTTTGGTAATAGTGCATTTCAACTTCGCTAAGTCTTAGTTTGCCGAGAAGCTCATCTGCCGTTTCTTGTATTTTCCAAATTCCCAATTCAACTTCGGGGTAAATCTGTTTAAGTAGCTGTATGGGCATAGGGACTATGCCAATAAAATGGCAAGACAAAACTATTAACTAAAATCTAATTATTCTATCTTCACCCGATGATCTTATCTGACGTACGTATAAAAGAAGAAATTGAAAAAAGGAAAATTATCATAGAACCTTTTGACCCTGCATTTCTTGGTACTAATTCATATGATGTACACCTGAGCAGGCATCTGGCCACTTATGATGATGTTTTATTAGATGCACGCAAGCATAATAAGATAAGTCATTTTGAAATTCCTGATGAGGGCTTTGTTTTGCAGCCAAATACCCTATATCTGGGTGTAACCCTGGAGTATACAGAAACACATAGCCATGTTCCTTTTTTGGAGGGTAAGTCAAGTACCGGTAGACTGGGCATTGATATTCATGCTACTGCCGGTAAGGGTGATGTAGGCTTTTGTAATACCTGGACACTTGAAATATCAGTAAGTCAGCCTGTGCGCGTTTACCACGGCATGCCTGTAGGCCAGCTCATCTACTTTGTAGTTGAAGGAGAAATTGAAACGATGTATAATAAAAAGAGCTCAGCCAAGTATAATACCCGAACCAACAGACCGGTTGAAAGCATGATGTGGAAAAACAGCTTCTAGTTAACCAGTTTCTTTAGTCGGGCAAATGCTTTGAGATTTTCAGGTCTGGAGATACTCTGTTGGATATTTTCTTTTTCAAACCGGGTAAGATGCCAGCTGAGTGAAGCACCCCGCACAACCTTTAAAGAGATAGAATCACGTGACATGCTTCTACCGGCATTAAAGTCAGGCATATAAGGTAGCTCAATATAGTCAAGCCTAGTACCCAGCCAGGCTCTGGCATATGACACTCCTGCATCATTATAGTTATTTTGAATATCTTCCCAGACAGCATAAAAACCACCGATGGTTGAGAAAATTTTTTCAGCCAGGGTCTGATGACGTTCCTGCTCTATACGTTTTTCTGAGCTTGCATCTCTTATTGAAAGCATTACCACCCCAGAAGTATTCTGTCTGATCCAGTCTCGAAAAACAAAGGTAAATTTAAGGGCATCATCAATACCATAATTATCGGTCATGCCGGCATCCATTACCTGCATTGAGGGCAAACTAGGCAATTCAACAGTTGGGGATATATACGGAAAGGTTGCGCTCATTCTCAGCGCTGTTAAAAAGCGAAGTTTCCCAGCTCCCTGGTTTGCAAAAAACCGATCAAACTCAACTGCCTGTACATGCCTGATATTATCATGTCTCCACATTGAATCAGACCCAACCATATAAGAGATATTCTGCGGTGAAACATAGAGCTTTCTGCCGTCATTGATAATGGTCGGGCTCAAAATCATCATCGGAATAATTGCATCTGCTTCAGGTTGCTTATAATCAGTAATAGATTTATCAAGAACAGCATTGGTACTATGGTTTAATTCTGCTTCAAGAGCCTCACCCCTATCATGATAATAAGATTTTTCGAGGTAATTAAATGTTAACGATCTGAAGAAAATATCATTCACCACAAAATTGAACATGATAGCATTCAGGTTATCCTGACCCATTTGTTTTGCGAAATTCAGGTCATTAATATTAAGACGGGCGCCTTTCATCTTACGCAGATATAATTCACGGTAAAATGCTGCTCCAATCATTCCTCCTGATGCCCCGGTAATTAAAACCGTATGCTTCATCAGATTACCACCGGCCATGGAATCAGCCATTTGCAAATTTCTGATAGTCCAGATTGCAGCGCGTTGCCCTCCTCCGCTACAGCAAACAAATACCATCTTAGGCTTATCAGAAAACTTTTTACGCCAGTTTTCAAGAATCTGTGTTGTCTCAATCTTATCACGGTGATAAATAGAATCTGAGGCCAGCGCCTTCAGGGCTGAAATTGAATAAACTGCGGGTTTTTTACCATAGTCAAGACCTGATCCACCTTGATTTCCCCGGTACCATACACTGGTCATTAAATTGAATACTAAGAAAAAAATAATCATACACGCTGCTGTCCATTCCTTAAAATAATAGCTGAACCAGCCAGCCACCATGACAAGAATGGTGAAAAATAATAACAGGCTTGCACCAGCAGGTATATGTACTGATTCACGACCAGCAAATGAGCCCATGACAAGCAATGAGAAGATCAATGCAATCTCCATAATGATCGCATTCAAATGATTTTGAGCAAATACCTGCTTTATAGAATCAGGGTTAATTGAGATAGCCGTATTTACTTTCCTGATCTTCCATGGTAATTCAAGGTAGTACAATACTTTTACCGGGGCCAAACCAGGCTCTGACAGAACACCTGATTTTATCCTTTTTAATCGGCGTTGCTCCGATTTTTTTGCTACCGAAGGACCCAAGACAATAAATATATCCTTATTTGTACCTACCAGGTAATTGAAAAAAATCATTACAAAAATGGTAAATCCCCCAAGAAAAGAAAATGCCTCGAGCAGAATCCGTGAAGTAGAGATATACTCGCTCTCTGTCTGAAACTTTATGAAGTTTATGATGTAAACAACGATAAACAGCACCGGAATAATCGAATTATTTAAAAAGAATTTGCCAAAAGGAACCCTCAGATAGCCTAAGAAACTGAACCTGTTACTCTCTAAAGAATAGCTTGTTACCTGAAAAGCCAGTAAGAACCCTCCCATTGCAAGGCCCATAATTAACATACTTAGCCAGCTTACCCTGCCCAAATATTCAGGATCTAAAAAAAGGTAAGGTATCCCGAATTCTTTACCAATATGGCCAGTAATTATACCAAATAAAATGCCCCAGATCAGCAAGAGTGAGAAGTTCTTCTTAAGATGAATCAGCAGCAGCTGTATGGGAAACGAAAAAAAGATTCCCCTTAAAATACCAAAGGGCCTTCTTTTTCTCCAGCCACGATTTTGTACTTCTTTCTTTTGACTTACAGGAGAATCAATCATTTAATCTCGCGAGAATTAATTGTCATTAACGTCAGCTACAGACAGATGTTTCATTTAAAATGGGTGAATTGAACAGATAAGTTAAATTTGACTTAATGAATATTCAACACGGAAAGAAAATATATTTCGCATCAGATTTCCACCTGGGAGTACCTGATAGTTTTAACAGCAAAAAACGCGAGCTTGAAATCGTCAGCTGGCTTGATTTTGCAGCAATAGATGCCGCAGAAATCTATCTTGTAGGTGACGTTTTCGATTTTTGGTTTGAATATAATAAAGTTATTCCAAAAGGCTTTGCCCGCTTACAGGGTAAACTTGCTGAAATCACAGATTCAGGTATACCAGTTCATTTCTTTTCAGGAAACCATGATATGTGGGGTCTTGATTATTTTAAAGATGAGCTGGGATTGAAACTACATCATGATCCGATTGCTATAAACTTCAATGATAAAAGTTTTTTTATTGGACATGGTGATGGCTTAGGACCGGGAGATGCTACCTATAAATTTTTGAAGAGGATTTTTAGAAACCCCATTTGCCAATGGCTATTTGCCAGGCTTCATCCAAACCTGGGAATTGGAATTGCCAGTGCATGGTCAAATAAAAGCAGGGCAAGTGTAAATGAAAAAGAGGTTTTCCAGGGTGTTGATAATGAATGGCTGGCTATTTATGCAAAAGAACTACTTATTAAAACACCGTACGACTATTTTATTTTTGGGCATCGACACCTGCCCCTAGATCTGTTACTAGATGGTAAAAGCCGTTATATTAATCTGGGCGAGTGGATGAATTACCGAAGTTATGCTGTTTTTGATGGGCAAAATCTGAGCCTTAAATACTGGAATCAATAGTTTCCGTTGTTTCTCACTGACAGCCATATATAGAGACATCAGAACTAATGGTACTGATGCTGATTTTTTCGTAAATTTGCAAATTATTTAGACAGATGATTGACAAATTAGCAGCAATAAAAGACCGTTGGATAAATGTAGAACAGGAACTGGCTAACCCGGCAACTATGCTTGACATGAAGCGGTTTGCTACACTGAACAAAGATTACAAGGAACTTAGTAAGATAGTTGAACAATACCATATTTACAGCAATATCGTCAGCAATATTGAAAGCAATAAAGCCATTCTGGCTATTGAAAAAGACGAAGAATTCAGGGAAATGGCCCGTGCTGAACTCGATGAGCTGATTGAACAACGAGATCTTAAAGAGGAAGAAATCAGGGTCATGCTGATTCCTAAAGAGCCAGAAGATGCTAAAAATGCAATTCTGGAAATCAGGGGTGGCACAGGGGGTGATGAAGCAAGTTTATTTGCAGGAGACCTTTACAGAATGTACGTTCGTTATGCTGAACGTCGGGGCTGGAAGGTTGAACTAATGGATGATACTCCAGGTACTGCCGGTGGATATAAAGAAATAGTGGTCCTTGTAAGCGGTGATGATGTTTACGGGCAGTTAAAATATGAATCTGGCGTTCACAGGGTTCAAAGGGTACCAAATACAGAAACTCAGGGCCGTATACATACCTCAGCAGCAACTATTGTTGTACTTCCAGAGGCTGATGAATTTGACGTTGATATCAGGATCAGTGATATCAGGAAGGATTTATTCTGTGCTTCAGGTCCTGGAGGGCAGTCTGTAAATACCACGTATTCAGCGGTGAGACTCACCCATTTACCTTCAGGCATTACGGCACAATGTCAGGATCAAAAATCTCAACTAAAGAATTACGATAAAGCGTTGCAGGTTTTAAGAAGTAGGATTTATGAGGTCGAACTTGCAAAACACCTGGAAATAACTGCTAAAAAACGGAAAACAATGGTTTCAACAGGTGACCGTTCAGCAAAAATCAGAACCTACAACTATCCTCAAGGAAGAGTTACAGATCACCGCATCAGTCTTACCATTCACAACCTGCCAGAGGTTATGAATGGCAGCATACAAGAAGTCATTGATGCATTGCAACTTGCAGAAAATGCAGAACGCATGAAAGAAGGAAGCACTGTTTGATAAGCGCTTACAGCTAAATCAGGTTTTGTCTTTGATCAGCTTTAGATGGGCCAGATGGTGATTCAAATGCCCTGTGTAAACTTGAAGAAAGAACGTGATCTTAACTGTAATATCACTATAAGGGCCGGCAGGTTAGTCGAAAAAATACCTTTTTATGGGCTTTAAGACTTGTAAAAAAAACTTCACCTGAACATGAAAATTTAAACAAGCTGTTCTTCAAATTACTACAAATTCTTTTCAATTAATTATGCCATTGACTTGATAAGCACAATTCTATTCCTATATTTGCAATCCAATAGAAGCGAAAAAACGGCTACAAACGGAGTGGTAGTTCAGCTGGTTAGAATACATGCCTGTCACGCATGGGGTCGCGGGTTCGAATCCCGTCCATTCCGCACTAATAATTTAGCAGTTACTTCGAAAGTGTAGCTGCTTTTTTTATGCGGGTAAAGCAGGTGGTAAAACAAACCGCCATCCAAATGCACTAATTGCCACTAAAGCCCACCTCAGCAATTGGAAAACATCGGGCATCTGATGGGCTAAAGATCAATTAAACGTATTATTAAAGTAAAAATACTTTACGGCCTTATTATGTTATATTTAGGTAGCCTGCCTATTCTATCCCATGAAGAAACTCTTACTGCTCTCAGTCTCAATTTTTATCTGGGCCTCTGCAATGGCTCAGGTTTCAGATTCAATCCCGCAGAAGCATGATATGTATATTCATATCGTTACGGTCGATAGTAACTTAACTTCATTAATGGGTTTCGGTCACTTCCTAACAGATAATAGATTCCAGATTACAAAAATCGATAAAGACTTTTTGTCTATGAGTACAAATTTCTTTGCCCTGGTTATTGGATCATCTACTAATACCGGGTTGCAGGCAAATGTGAAAGGTCATGAAATAACGATCAAGATAATATCAAAATTACAGTATCCCATTAATATATGGGATGGAGTTGATGGCTTAGATATGGAATACAAGGAAGAAAGACCTCTAAGGAACAAACTTGTTTGGGAAAAAGTATTAAAAATGCTTTCCAAATTTCCACACACCCGAATCTATTACTCTCAACTCTAAATACCCTATAAACGGAAAAGACCTATGAGGTTAAACATGGATCTTGCTTCATATCTGCATGTTCACCTTTAACGACAATTACCTTTTCAATCTGCATACTGAGTTTTACTATCCCTTCTATCTGTTTGAATTGTTCAGGTGATAATTGCTGAATAGTCTCCTGACTTAATACCGTTTCATAGATCTGGATAAAAATTTTCTGGTAGATTCTGCAGCTCATAAACTTTCTGAAAAATAGGCCTTTACCATTTTGGTATACAATTCCGATTGAAACTAAATAAACTGGCGGCCTTGCGTTCGGTGAGTAAACCTTGGCTTATATCACTGAATACTTTCTTTTTGAATAATTCATCGTACCTGTAGAAAGGCTGACTCGGTAGATTAATGAATTTCTTTTCTTTGCTCATTTGGTTAAGGTATACCACTTTAACCTACAACGATTGCAGGAACACACAGTTAGTTTTTTTATGGGCGAAACGCAGCCAATCATTATGTAGATCATTTTTCTAAATAAAAGGTAATTTATCGGGCAAATTGAGTCGAGCGACCCCGATGAAATTATCTGCCATGCCATAATAAACATCGAACCTATTTGGCATACTCAAATCATCCCGCCTATCAATTCCGGTAGGAAAAACCACGCTTTGTACAATTCCCATACGTTCTTCTAACAACTCAGGCTTTAATACAGGACTTGACGAACGATAGAGGATTTTTTCAGGGTGATTTTCATCTAAAATCATAACCCCGGCTGAGTAAACCAGGTGATGAGGTTCATCATTAACAGTAAGAGTCTGGTGAACACCGTGATAAACCATTATCCAGCCATGTTTGCTCAGTACGGGCGGTGTTCCCGCCCCGATTTTGATTTTCTCCCATTCTGCCTCCGGCAGTGCCAGCGGGCTGTTCGATTCAAACTCCTGTAAGTGTTCGGCCCTATTGCCGTTTAACATAAGGTCGCTGTAAGATATCCAAATACATTCGTGGTGATCTCTGATCCTGCGGTCTTCTGGATCACACATAATATCCTCAGCCGTAGTGCCGGGAAACAACGGGCGATGAAGCATAACCATGGAAGTATCGCCATGAGGGCTGGTCATAGATTTTGGAAAAATACATGCATCTTTGTTATATACGTCATTAAAAGTGATCTGTTTATAATTGGTAAAATAAGCAAGCCCCAGACGTTCCCAATGCAACAAATTTTTTGAAATTGCCAAAGCAATACGTGGCCCTTGTGACGAAAAGGCGGTATAAGTCATGACATATTGTTGTAACGGCTCAAAATAGGTTATCCTTGGGTCTTCGCACCCGCCCCCTTCGGGTCTTTTTTCATAATCGGCTTCCGGTTCCAGGGCAATTCCTAGTCGTTTTACACCAACAGGGTCACCATTAGTGGCAAAAATCACCTTGGCGATGCCTATACGCGAGTAATTACCTTTACCTACCAGTCTCGGAAATAAATACAGGTCGCCGTCAGGTCCGCGAATGGCCGCAGGATTTAATACGCCTTCAATTTCCATATGGTTGCCCGGTTCGGGCCGCATAATTATTCCAATACGATGCATTTGAAGTCCTTCCATGTAACTGCTATAATTACTTACTAATTTTTTGTGGGCTTTTATTTCAACCTCCATTTCATGCATAAAAAACTCATTCTCATACGGATAGTCTAACTCAATCGTCAATTTCCCATCTTCACATATCGTCAATTGGTATTTCAGATTTAGTTCTTTGCTGTAAAACTCCGCATGTGTACTTTTGCAGCATTTTTTGCCAATAGCATCAGATGAACATGCCCTTTAAGAGGCCGGCAAAACCCAGTAACATGAATTTCGTGGGTTTGAGCTTTGCATGAAACCAGGTTACTTCAGAATTGCAAAGGCTCATCTATACGTTTTATGCTTCGCTAGCAGAATGATATTCTTCATTTTTGTTTGACTTAGGCTACATGTGGTTAACATCTGAATTGCAGGTTAAAGATGTGATCATTATCAGAATTTTTTAATGGTCTGGTCATTCCAGGTTTAACAGAATGGAACTATACTTGACTTTTCTGCAGCGCCCTATAGAAAAGAAACTTATGTCAGTATCCAGTCAACAATCAGCATCCAGTCAACAATCAGCATCACCTTCCACAATACCAAAATGGGTTCAGACTACCTTTTTCGTTATCTTGATCCTTTATTTTGGTAAGGTATTGTTTGTCCCTCTGCTTTTTGGGCTACTGGTAGCGCTGATCACTTTCCCCATTTGTAAAAAAATGGAAAAGTATGGTATTTCACGCAGTTTTTCAATTGCGGTATTATTAATCTGTGTAGTTGTTCTTGCTGTTGCTCTAGGGCAACTGCTGGGTATAGAGATCAATATTTTTATTAACGATTATCCACTAATATCTAAACGTTTAGCTGACTTTTCGCCAGTCATTACGCAATGGATCGATAATTCATTTCACGTAAGCCCTTCCGATCAAACTATCTGGATACAAAAGCTGTCAGTTAATCTTGACGATGATATTACAGGTTTTTTAAAGGGGGTGTTGAATACGACAATTTCTACCTTAATCATGCTAGTAATGATCCCAATTTATTCAGCACTTTTTTTATATCATCGTGAAACTTTTGTCCGGTTCATTGCAATTATTGTAGGCGATAAATATAAAGGTCAACTGCAACTCATCCTGCATGAAAGCGTTTTATCCTATTTCAAATATGTAAAAGGCAATTTCTACGTTTATTCCATTGTTGCCGCCCTTAATTGTGCTGGCTTATTCGCTTTAGGGATCAAGAATGCCATATTGTATGGAATTCTGACTTCATTCATGATGGTCATACCTTATATCGGTATATTTATAAGTGCTGCAATTCCGGTCTCTATTGCGCTTGTAACCAAAGATTCTGTTTGGTATCCTGTTGGAGTTATCTTGATATTTGTTTTTATCCAATACCTTGAATCTAATGTAATTTTCCCCTGGGTAGTTGGTAAGCAGCTGAATTTAAGCACATGGGCAACTTTAGTCGCTGTTATTGCCGGTACTA
>Ga0209511_1003397_pt1 | contig 12216 bp, 5 predicted proteins | sample SSSSmetaG_FD_184141 | JGI IMG/M metagenome (GOLD analysis project Ga0209511, IMG submission 184141) | Glacier valley bacterial and archeal communities from Borup Fiord, Nunavut, Canada, to study Microbial Dark Matter (Phase II) - ​SSSS... | ecosystem: Environmental > Aquatic > Freshwater > Ice >... | reverse complement strand
AGGCTGGCCCCGCTGCCGTAGCGATGCCGCCACAGCAGATCGATGTAGTGGCTCGGCCACAGCAGCACCAGCCCATCAGCTACTCTGGTCCCCACGTGGAGTCGGTACGTGAGCAACTCGACCCTCATGCCTCTGATCGCTACCTGGTGTGGACGGAACGAGAGCGGTCGCTCAAGCCGGAAGTCAACGATCTGCGTGACACAACTACTCTAACCGCCTATGACTTGTGGATGAACAAGCAAGTAGCACTTCCAGCTGCTAGACGCACCCAGGCTGAACCAGCAATCTCTGGCTCAATGGTAGCCTGGATGGATGCACAATGTGCTACGTGTGAAGCAAACATCATGGCCGAGGATTTGGCGACTGGTAAACGTTTTGCCGTCGCCGCCACCCCTCAAGACGAGTCACATCCTGCCGTTGGTGGTCACAACGTAGCCTGGCTACAGCCAGACGGTCAGCATATTGTCTTGGTAGTTAGAAACCTGGATAATGGCCCTGTGGTTAAGATAGCTAGCCTAGCTTCGACCTCTAATCTCACCTTCAACAACCCAGTAGCAAGTGAGGAGTACCTGGTCTGGTCAGAGATCAGTCTCAGTGGCGGACAGCCAACTACTGCTGTTCTACGCGCATATAGCTTTGCAACAGGTAAACTCATAGTTGTTGCCAGTGGAATTGAGGCCACTACCCGCTACGTTGTTACTGACCATCAGGTACTGTGGAGCAATAACAACATCTACTTGACTGACTTGGTTAGTAGCAAAACGGAGGTTCTAGCTACCCGTGAGGCATTGTCCTTGTCGGCCCAGGATGGGACGGTGGTGTGGAGTGAGCTTAACGCCGTAACTGGCAAAACCGACATCTGGGGCTTGAACCTGACCAATCGCAAGATCTTGCCACTGGTGAGCGATAGTGATAGCAAGAGCAATCCAGTAGTTGCTGGCGACCGCTTGGTGTGGAGCTACCAAGGCGGGCAGCATGGCAGTACCGTAGCTAGCACCTCGTTGAGCCAGGCAGTAGCAACTGCTTCGGTACGGCAAAAAGCGATGGATCCTCAGGCTCAACAAAGCAGCGTACTTAGTGCCGCAACATGGGTATCCACTAGAACAACAAATGGCTACCCGTGGTACAAGGGCATCTTTGCCCCTCTAAGTGGGCCTGACAACCATCGTAACATAATGCCTACTGAGACAGTACCTTCTTGGAAGGAGTGGGGTAGTGCGGGAGACAATGCAGTTGCACAGTCACTATTTAATGATAGTACTAACAACAAGCCAATGTTCGGTACGATTGAGATACTCTCTGATGTACTTAATTACACAACCCAGTATCCAAGTCTTCCCACTGTGAAGGATGTAGCTATGAAGTACCAGGATGAACACGCCAAGGTTATCATCAGACTACCCACCCACAAACCTGGTAAGGCTCATTTTCTAAGCAGCAGCGTAGGCCCACTGCCCTATGAGGATACCATCATTGGTGATGGTAGCAGCCCCTTTGATGTTGTAGTCGACATTAAGAACCTGCTTCATCAGCATGGCTGGATCAGGGACCTTATAATTGACAATGAACCTTCGGATGAGTGGCCTTCAAACTGTAATGCAGACAATGGCTGTGCCTGGTGCGGAGCACATAAAACCTACTATTGGACTGGGTTTACAGATTATAGAATGTATTATGCCATCAATGACTTTTACACAGAGGTAAAGGACTTGCTAAAGCTAGACCAAGACCCGGTTCTTAGTCAAGTTACCTTCTGGCCGCCAGCAATGAACCCTGACTGGCCGATTAACCGCGTTCTCTTTGGGTTGCTTGACAGGATGGTTAGCACGTATGGTTTGGTAAGCTACAACCTCTATCCTTATCCTGCTCGTGACGCTAAGGACAGAAGTGTTGATGTCCTGCCGACACCAACGGGTACAGTGACGGGTATCATGCTGGGGCATTTGCGCAATAGAACTTATGACTTGGACTTTACCCCAGAGCAGCAAGCTAAACTTGATTCAAGAACAATCCGCTCACAGATTACAGAGTTTGGCTGGCAGCCAGGTAGCATAGCCATTTGCTATGGTCAAGATGAGACTTGGCTAGCCGTACCACTACCTCCTTTGCCACCTCAAACTTGCTCTTCTAAAGATGTTCTTAGTCATCGGTTTGAAGAGGACGTTAACTATCTGCTTACCAGTGATCAGCTACATGGTGCCGAGTCAGTGAACGTCTGGATAATGCGTGGCTGGAATCGGTACGCTGACGGCATCAACCAGGAAGGCACGCCTACAACCTGGTTCTCGCTCTACCGCAATCGCTACCAAACACCATAGAGTTTAGGGAGGGGAGTTATCAATGAGGAACCTTAGAGTAGTTGTGTTGGTTGTCATCCTTAGCAGCACATTGGTAGGTAGTAGTCTAGCCCAGACTAACCCAGTCAATCGCTACTTCGACCAGACTGGTTGCACGGTACAAGGTCAGTTCCTTGTCTACTGGGAGGAACATGGTGGCTTGGCGCAGTTCGGCTATCCCCTCACTAACCAGTTCTATGACCCGCCCAGGCTCTTTAGCAACGACCTCCCGCTAGTGCAATACTTTGAACGTGCTCGCTTTGAGTACCATCCAGAAAACCAACCACCGAATGATGTGCTACTTACTCTGCTGGGTAGTCAGCTTTACAAAGAAAAGTACCCCTTTGGAGCATCAAATCAGCAGCCCAATAACAACAATCCTTACTTCTTCGCCCAGACCGGCAAGAGCTTGGGCGGCAAGCTCCGCACCTACTGGGAGAGCCATGGTGGGCTAGCGGCGCAGGGCTACCCCATCTCCAACGAGTTCCAAGAAGTAGCCGTCGACGGCAAGAGCTACACCGTGCAATACTTCGAGCGAGCCGTCTTCGAGTACCACCCTGAGAATGTGAGTACCGCATATGAGGTGCTTCTTGCCCCGCTTGGTGTGGCTCGCTACCACCAGCTACTAGCCACGACTAATTTCTATGCGCTCGATGTAGGCAAAGACGGCATTGCTTGGGCAGGTGGTGAGTGCGGAGTGTTGCTCCAGCACAACAATGACAGATGGACTGTAACAAGTAACTTTCAAGGTGTCTCAGCTATTAAAAGTGTAAGCCTAAGTGGCAATAATGGTGTTCGCGTGCTTGACGGTGCAATCTTTTACCGAATAAATGGTGGTTGGAGCAGAGAGAGTCAGTACGGAGGCATTACTGCTTTTCAGATGAAAGACGACGGTAGTGGCTGGGCTGGTTCCAGTACAGAGCCGTCTTTGTTCATGCGTTTCGAGCAAGATAACTGGGGATTTACCAACTTCAGGAGTGAAAGTTGGCTGCAAAGCATTGATATGCTGTCCCCGCAGGAAGGTTGGGCAATTACAAACTCTGGTACCTTTCATCATTATACGAAGGGTAGTTGGATTGTGGCGCAGCGAGCGAAAGTGACCAGCGCATACCTGTCTCAAGTGAGCATGGTTTCCGTAAATGATGGCTGGGTAGCAGCAGGCGGCAAGGACAAGCTATACCACTACGATGGCACAAGCTGGCGGCCCGTCGCTACTCCCATTGACCAGCCGTTGAGCAGCATCCACATGATTGATAGCAGCGATGGCTGGTCAGTTGGTGCGAAAGGTACTATCCTGCACTACGATGGTACAAGTTGGCAGCAGCAGCCCAGCCCAACCAACAAGGACCTTAATGCTGTAAAGATGGTTTCAGCAAATGAGGGTTGGGCCGTTGGAGACGCTGGCACGATGCTGCATTACTGGGATGGCGTGTGGAGCTTGTACAGCTTCTAACAGCGAAGGAGTAGCTATGATGAGCAAGCTCAAACTCACGATCCTCCTGGTAGTGCCGACTAGCTTGTTGTGTAGAGAGGCAACCAGCATCACATGGTGAGGTGTGCTGGGCGTAGGAGTTACGTAAGGGTAAGTGCTGCCAGAGGCGGCGCGTGGAGCAGGATCGCACAAAGGAGTACAGTGATGAGGATGACAGGTAAGCTCAATACGCTGATAGTGGCTATAGTGCTGGTGGGCCTATTTGCCAGCATCCTGCTGACCAACGCACCTGCTTCTCAGGCTGGCCCCACTGCCGTAGCGATGCCGCCACAGCAGATCGATGTAGTGGCTCGGCCACAGCAGCACCAGCCCATCAGCTACTCTGGTCCCCACGTGGAGTCGGTACGTGAGCAACTCGACCCCCATGCCTCTGATCGCTACCTAGTGTGGACGGAACGAGAGCGGTCGCTCAAGCCGGAAGTCAACGATCTGTTCGACAGCTCTGACATCATGGGCCTGGACATCCAAACTGGTAAGCCAATTGCGGTCTCTAACGCCCCAGGAGCGCAATCTGAGCCTGCCATCTCTGGCTCCATGGCAGTCTGGCAGCAAACCGCAGCCGATTGTGTAATCTGTGACCGCGAGATTATGGCTAAAGATTTGACAACCGACAAGGTCTTTGCCGTTGCTGCAAACACAAGCACACGTAACTCTAATGACCAGGCTCATCCTACGGTCAGTGGCAATTATGTGGCCTGGCTCGAGATGGACGATACGAGCATCGCTGTTGTGCTCAAGAGTCTGAGCAGTGGTAAGCTCTCGAAGGTTAGGAGCGCGGGGATCAACAGCAAGGTTTCGTTCGACCGTCCTGTGTTGAGTGACCAGTACCTGGTATGGGCCGAAGCGACAGTCGGCCAGAGTGCCGGTGGTAGCCTCGCTAAGCAGCTTTACGCCTACAAACTTAGTGATGGTAAGAGCATCGGCCTAGTTGCACAGGGCGACGCGAGTACGCAGTACGCTGTTGATGGACATAACCTAGTCTGGACGGATGCTCAACTTCATCTGCGCAACTTGGAAACCAGCAACTCTCTGGTCGTTGCTCAAGGTGAGATTAAGAGTCCATTTGTCAGTAGCAACACATTGGTCTGGAGCGAGATCAACCCAGCTACCGGAGTGTTCGACCTTTGGGGTACGGGCCTCAACACGCTTAAGCCAGTGCCACTAGTCAGCGACGTTAAGAGCGAGCTGGGGGCAACAGTGGTTGGTGATCGGCTGATCTGGCAGAGCGATGGCAGCGTCAGCAAAGGAGGCGGCCTTGTTGCCAGCACCTCGCTGAGTAATGCCTTTGCTACAGCACCCAGTCGCCAGGCGGCTCTTGACGCTCAAGCTCGCCAGCGTAGCCAGAGAGAAAGTGCCAGCGTCACAGGGGAGCCTACTACTCTGGCAGGCTACCATGTGTACAAAGGCATCTTTGGCCCTAATGGTTCATGGGGTAGCGGCCATGCAGTGGTAGATGCACTCGGTGCCAGCAATCCGAACAACCAAAATCCCTACTTCGGCTCAATTCTGCTACTTAGCGGGCAACTGAACAATCCTACTCACGCCGATTTTCAGGGTGCCACCCCCGGATCAAACGACCCAGCTTGGGGGCCAGCCGCAAAGAACGTCGCTTTGCTCTTCCAAGCTAACAAGGGCAAAGTAATTGTTCGCCTTCAGCCAGGCTTCGACCATGGCTTTTTCCCCGTTCAAGTACCTGTTAGCCTACCAACTGAAGAAGAAGCTGACCTACTTTCTAAAGCCAATGCGCCAGGACCGACCGAACTGGCAAATGCAATAGCAACGTTCCTTAATCAAAAGGACTCTCAAACTCAGTTTGTAAATGGATGGATAGCCAACTTTATCGTTGGCAACGAGCCTAATAACGGTGGCGATGGCTGGCTGTCGAAACTACAGCACTGCCATCACTGCGCTTGGTGCGGAGCAAAACGCTTTTACAACTGGGATGGTCAGTCTGACATCCATCTATATGTTGCCATCAGTGCTTATTACAAGCAACTATGGGAAAGTATGCCCAGTGATATCAAGGCCAGAATCAATGATCATAGCCTTACGCTTTGGTCGCCACCGATGGATCCTAATGGGCCAACTTATATGTATGACTACATGACGGCTATGATCAACACCTACCAAAACGTCAGCTACAACGTTTACCCTCATCCAGCCCGCAATGGCGACCCTCAAGGTGTGGACACTCTCTCACCGATCCCTGGTGCTAGTTACGGACACCTACGCAACCGAACTTTTGACATCAGCTTCGGTCCAACTCTAAAGTCGAGAATGGATGTCAGTGGCGACCTCAAGTCTCAAATCGTGGAGTTTGGCTGGGAGCCAGGAGCAATGGGCATCTGCAATAGCTACTTTACCCCAACACCCAATGGCTTTCAGTTCAATGGGCAGGATAGCACTTGGCCCACTCCTGTGAACTACCCTACACCAGACAATTGTAAATCCACCGATGGACTACCACACCGCTTTGAGCAGGATCTTGACTACTTTCTGCGCAGTAGCCAACGCCACAATGCAGAATCGGTAACTGTTTGGATTATCTATGGTAGCGGTGGGCCTTATGCAGACGGGGTGAACCAGCAAGGAACACCAACAAACTGGTTTACCTACTATCAGCAGTCAAACCCATAAACCGAAGCTAGGAGCTACTTTATGAGACTGCTCAAAATGTTGGTGGTACTCTCCCTCATTGCTGTTGCACTGAGTAGTGCTAGCTTGAAGAACGACTTTCGAGCATTTGCTGAGACTGGCTGCACGGTACAAGGTCGCTTTCTTGGCTACTGGCAAGAACATGGCGGGCTTGCTCAGTTCGGCTATCCGTTGAGCGAAGCTCTTAACGATCAATCTTCTCTAAATAGTAAGGTTTATCTTACTCAATACTTTGAGCGAGCAGTCTTTGAGCTACATCCAGAAAACCAACCACCCAATGACGTTCAACTCAGCCTATTGGGGATGCAGAGTTACCAGCAGAAGTATCCACAAGGTGCCTCCAACCAACGCACCAGCAGCGACCAGCCATACTATTTCGCTCAGAGTGGCAAGACGTTGGGTGGCAAGTTCCGTGCCTACTGGGAGGCACATGGCGGACTAGATGTGCAGGGCTACCCCATCAGTGACGAGTTCAGTGAGATAGCCGCTGATGGCAAGAGCTACCAAGTGCAATACTTCGAGCGGGCCGTGTTCGAGTACCATCCTGAATATGCTGGTAGTGGCTACGAGGTGCTACTTAGTCAGCTTGGCAGCACCCATTATGCAGCAAGAGTGGGTACCATCAACCTTCATGCTCTAGACATGGTTTCGCCTGACGAAGGTTGGGCGGTTGGCGACAAAGGTGCAATCTTGCACTACCAGGCTAAACGTTGGTTCCTGGCCGCACGAGCCGGGGGCAACCTTGACACGGTCAGCTTGGGTACAAAAGATGAAGGCTGGGCTGGAGGCAGCCTCAGCAACTTGGTACATTATCATGATGGTCAATGGCAAGAGGACAAAGATGTGCACTTCTTCACCAGCCAGGTGAAGATGATCTCAGCCAACCAAGCCTGGGCGGTAGCGATAGGCGACCGTGGCGGTCCTGCGTACTACAGCGACGGTACTTGGCAGTTCCAACACTACTATCTTGATCTGCCGATCAGTCTGGCAGGTAGAATAGATATGCTAAGCGACAACGAAGGTTGGATAGTAGATTATAGTGCTTTCAGCCACTATAGCGGCACTGGCAAGTGGACAAGAGTGCAGTCGCTTGGTCCGCGTGCGAGTGTCCTGCCCATCTTCCATGGTATCAAGCTAATATCCAATGTAGATGGTTGGGCGGTTGGGGGCAGTAACACACCTGGTACAAGTGGCAGCTACAGCGTGATTTACCATTACGACGGTAATAGCTGGCAGCCAGTGCCTGACAACTTCCCTGTGTTCCTCAATAATGTTGATGGTGTTGCAGGGGACAACCTTTGGGCAGTCGGTGGCCTGGGTGTAATCATCCACTATGACGGACAGCACTGGATGCAGTACCCCAGTCCAACTAAGAGTGCGCTTAATGGGATTAAGATGACATCCGCCAACGAAGGTTGGGCCGTTGGTGATGCAGGCACGATCCTGCACTACCAGAACGGCGTGTGGAGCGCGTACAACTTCTAACGACGAAGGAGGAGCTACCATCAGCAAGCTCAAACCAGCAATCCTGCTGGTAATGCTGACTACCTTGTTGAGTAGCAGCAGCACCCTTGCGCAACCCAGCAGCCGCTACTTTTCAGAGACTAGCTGCACCGTGCAAGGTCGCTTCCTGGCCTATTGGCAGCAACATGGTGGCTTGACCCAATTTGGCTACCCGCTGACCGAGGAATTGAGTGAGCCTTCTCCAGTGGATCAGAAGGTGTATGTCACTCAGTACTTCGCGCGGGCCATGTTCGAGTACCACTCAGAAGACCAACCACCGAACGACATACTGATCACCTTGCTCGGGGTGCAAAGCTATAAGCAGAAGTATCCTAACGGCACACCTAATCAGTACGTGAGTCAGGACAATCCTTACACGTTTGCCGCAACAGGTAAGACGTTGAGCGGCAAGTTCCGCACCTACTGAGAGCAGCATGGCGGTCTTGCTGTGCAGGGCTATGCTACCGACCTAATGAGCCAGTCAGCCGCGCTTAGGTAGCGGCTATCACCCAGTGCGCTCGTCACTACGCGCTACTAACCCCAACCACCGCCAGCTTCCAGGACATGCCAGCTGGCAGCTTTGGCTACCAGGCGATCGAGACGTTGGTACACGAGGGGATCATCAGTGGCGCAGCCTGCTCTAGGACCAGCGGGCCACTCTGCTTCCGGCCTAACGACTTCGGCAAGCGTGGCGAGTTGAGCAAGGTGGTACGACGAACCATTAGCCTGCTACCTTAAGCGGTACCCTGCTGAGGAGGTTGCAAGGTAAAGTTAACGCAGCTTATCGCTATCATCTATAGGTAACGTCACCAACTCTGCGCTCTGTCGCTTAGTCGTCGGTCGGCAGAGGTACTCACTGCCCGCACTCGACTGGTTGCGGGTTGGCTTGATCATTGTGATCAGCAGCTTCTTAGCGTAGGTGCCGTAAGGCTACCCGCTGAACAAGGTTAGCTGCTGACCACATCCAAACTGCACGCCGCTTTGTCGCACTTAAGTTGTGCCACCCCAGCGACGCTGCCGCGCCGGAAGACGAGATACGTTGCTCCACATCTACGCCGCAGCACCACACATAGCTGCGACAAGCTCCAACTACACGTAGGCAGCTAAAGCCTTGAGTTGGCTTTTACGTGTCACGCAGCACCTCAGTCACGTGCTGCCGGGCCAGCCGCCGCATGAGCAGTACTACGCTGGCGGTGGCAAGTGCTATTGCCAGGAGCAATACTAGTAGGTAGCCCACTGGCAGGCTCAAGCCTTCTGGGGCGGGGTCGAATACGCCAGTCAGCACCTTGACCAGCATCTGGGCCAGCCCCAAGCCGAGCAGCAACCCTGCCAAGCCACCGCCGATGTTGAGCAGCAAGCCCTCGCTCCAGAAGAATGCTGCAATCTGCCCCTGCTTTGCCCCCAACGCCGAGAGGATGGCGGAGCTGCGCCGCCGCTCGGTCAACCCTAGAGCCAGCACCAGCCCGCTTGCCCCGACGAGCAGCAGCACCGCAAAGCTCAGTTCCAGCAGCGTCAGCCCACGCAGGTCAACCGCCGTCAGGCTCGAACTGATCGTGCGGGCGGTCTGTTCCAGGTCGCTGACCCGCACTCCCGGCAGGCTGGCGACCAGCGGACGCACGATACCAGCCAGCGTCGGCGCGTCAGCCTTCGCTCGCAGCAATACTACCTCGGCAGCAGGGTTGCCCGTTTGCTGGGCCAGGTAGCTGGCGTTGGCAACCAGGAACGAGTCCTTCGGCGCGGTCGGGAACTCGCGCACGATACCCAGGAAGTGGAAGGAGACGATGTGGTACTGCTGATCCTTCGCGCTCTGGAGCCGCAGGTTGATCTGGTCGCCGATCTGCAACTGGAAGTCCTTGACCGTCTCTGCCGCAACCAGCACGCCGTCGGGGGTAGCGGCCAGGGTCACTATCGTCGTCTTGGCGTTGCCGCTGTCGAAGTAGGCGTTGGCGAGACTGGTCACCTGCTGGATGCGCTGCGCGTCAACTCCGAACATATCTTGCAGGTCGCTGCCGACATAGGCGAAGCGGTGCATCAGCGGTTGGGCCGCCGCTACCTCTGGCAGCAGAAGCTCGCCGTCAAGCGACTTGCCAGCCACATCCCCCAGCAGCCCGGCCTCGTCCTCGGCACCGCCCGCAGCATCTACATGGCCTTGACCGAGGTCGCCTCCGACCAGCGCACCCCTACTTGCGCTCGTGCTGCTAACGCTCATCTCGCCAAACTCTCCGGCTACTCCGCTGACACCGTGCATCGCTACATCCGCGAGTTCGAGCGCATCGGCATCGTCACCACCTTGCCGGGGCGCGGCCAGTACGATCCCAATACCTATGTACTCTTGCTGCTGCCGCTACGGGGGCAAATAGCTGGCTTTGAGGCGCAGACACTACCGCTGGCCGACGCTGCTGGGCGGAGTAGGGGTGGCACCCGTGCCACCCCTCATGTGCCGCTATCTGATGGCAGGGGTGGCGCGGGTGCTGGGTCTGAACCGCTTAGGGGTGGCATCCATGCCACCCAAATACAGAACGATAGACTCAGAACTAAGAGAACAAACAAACAGGCTGGTGTTGCTGGGCTGGTTGTGGATGATCCTGCTGAAACGTTGGCCGAGCAACCAGCGACCCAACCAGCACTAGCATCCAGTACACAAATCCCCCACCCAACAACCCTTACCACTGCCCAGCAGGCCACCGCCCAGCAGCTTACCGCCATCGGCGTGCAGCGCAGGGTGGCCCAGCAGCTTGTACTTACGTACAGTGCAGAGGCGGTGAGCGGTTGGCTGAAGTACACCCGCAACGCGAAGGGGATCACCAGCCCAGCCGGATTCGTGCTGGCGAAGCTGCGGGCTGGGGACGAACCGCCGCGTGCCACTCAGCCTGCCACCAACTGGCTAGCCGAGCAGCGCAAGAGGCAAGAGGAAGAAGCACGCAGGTTGCTGACCCGCTACGGCGTAGACCAGCCGACGCTGGTGATCTGGCTGATCGTGCTTGACCGCCTGCAAGCTGGGGAGGAACAGGGAGCCTACCTGTGCTTCAAGGACGCTTTTCTCGCCTGTCCTGATGCACAGACAGCCCTGCTGGTACTACCCAGCCGCGTGCCGCTGGAGCAAGCCGCCAGCTTTGCCCCGCTGCTGCTGGCCTTGCTGGCAGAACATCTGGGTGCCGATGTGCAGCTAAGCTTTGAGCATCCCCGCCCCGGTGACGAGCCGATCAACTTCGCTGCCGAGGCTACTAAGCAGTTGGCACAGCAACCAGCCAAGCCAGAGCCAGCCCTCGCCGCCGCGCTGGGTCAGCCACCGACGGCCTGGATGGAGCAGGTTTGGGTGGCTGCCGCTGACGACTTGCGGCAGTTGCTGGGTGACGACCTCTGGCATAGCTGGCTGGCTGGAGTGCGGCTGGTAGGACGCGACGGCGACTGTTGGCTGCTGCGGCAGCCGCCCGGCAATGTGCCAAAGGTGCTGGCCGAGCGATGGGCTGAGCAGATTGCGGCACTGCTGGCTAGCGTCTACGGGCGAACGGCGCGGTTGAGCTTTACCCAGGCTGCGCGTACAGGATCAAGGGCAAGGTGTATCCTGGGCGCAAAGAAAGCCAGAGGCAGGCGGTACGGTAGAGTGGTGTCGAGACCATACCCGGTTGCCCCTGGCTAGCACAAGCATTATAGCCCATCCGCGCCGAGTTCACCAGCGGGGTTTGCGCTCCAGTAGTATGATGGTAGCACATTACCAGGGAGTGAACAGAGTGGTGAGCGACAAAGAGCGGCTGATCAGCCGTGAAGTGGTGGAGTGGGCATTGGCCGGGTTGCGGCAGGGAGGCACGCCGCGCCTGCTTGTGCTATAATCAGCCCCTACTACACTTGCTGAGGAGCGCACATACATGGCTACCCACCTGACCGACGAGCAGAAGGCCGAAATCAAGCGGCTGCTGGACAACAACCAGCCCCTCCCCAACCGCTACCGCCTCTCCCTCTTTGAGGATGTGCCGGAGGTCGAGCTTGTCTGGCAGGGCAAGAGCAGCGAAGTCACCACCGCTATCCTCCCCTTCCAGTCTATCGAGCAGATTGACGAACCGCGCCGCGAGGGGGTTGCCCAGCAGATCGGCCTCTTTGCCCTTGACGACCGTCGCAGGCAGTCCGGTGGCTGGGTCAACAAGCTCGTTTGGGGAGACAACCGCCTCGTCCTCTCCTCGCTCGCGAACGGCCCGCTCCGCCGCGAGATCGAGGCCGCCGGTGGCCTCAAGC
>Ga0209511_1003393_pt1 | contig 12222 bp, 10 predicted proteins | sample SSSSmetaG_FD_184141 | JGI IMG/M metagenome (GOLD analysis project Ga0209511, IMG submission 184141) | Glacier valley bacterial and archeal communities from Borup Fiord, Nunavut, Canada, to study Microbial Dark Matter (Phase II) - ​SSSS... | ecosystem: Environmental > Aquatic > Freshwater > Ice >... | reverse complement strand
GCGATATCCACCGTCTTCCGAGGCAGGAGGCTGACGCGATTCGTCGACCGCGGCAGAATCAATTGGGCGCCCCAACTGGCCGCCGGAATGAGCGGAATGCCGGCCTCCAGCGCTGTGCGAACCGCCCCCTGCTTGCCGCGCATGGGCCACACGTCCGGGTCGCGCGTGAGTGAGCCCTCGGGATAGATGACGACCGCGTACCCGGCAGCGGCGATCGAGCGCGCCCGCGCCAGCGGATCGGTGGCCCCCCGGCCCAGCCCGGCGCGCTCGACCGGCACCTGTCCGGCCGCGCGGAGCATCCACCCGACCACGGGAATCCGAAACAAGGATGCCTTGGCCAGGTAATGCGGCATGCGCCCGATCTGCCACATCCCCACCCCGATGACCACGGGGTCGATGTTGCTGTAGTGATTCGGCGCGAGAACGAAGGCTCCCGTTTCCGGCACGTTCTCGGCGCCGTGCACCCGGTACCGGGCGACGAGATACATGAACGGCAACAGGAGCCCTCCGAATATCCGGAAGATGACGGTCTTCTCCGAGTTGCGGGCGCGGTGCGCTCGGGCCGGATGGGTGGTCTGAGTCAACAGGGACCACCCCGACCAGTAGTACCGACACGATCAGGCAGACAGGTCATGCCGCAGACTTTAGCCCTCGTAGACGAAGTCCGCGCCGAGGATGCGCAACTTGTCGATGAAGTGCTCGTAACCGCGGCTGATGATCCCCACGTTGCTCACCGTCGACCGGCCCTCGGCGGTCAGGGCGGCGATGAGGTGACTGAAGCCGCCGCGCAGATCCGGGATCTCGATATCCGCGCCGTGAAGTGGGGTCGGCCCGATGATCACGGCGGCTTGTTCGAGCCGCCGCCGCGGCACGCGACGAGTGACGGATTCGAGGCCGTCCTGATGTACGACGATGTTCGCGCCCATCTCGATCAGGGCGTCAGTGAATCCGAAACGGTTCTCGTACACCGTCTCATGCACGACCGACCGCCCCACGGCCTTCGTGAGGGCGACGATGAGCGGCTGCTGCCAGTCCGTCATGAAGCCGGGGTGAACATCCGTTTCGACGACCACCGGCTTCAGTGGCGTGCCCGGGTGGAAGAACCGGATGCCGTCCTCGTGGATGTCGAAGGCGCCCCCCACCTTGCGGAAGATGTTCAGGAACGTCATGAGTTCCTGCTGCTGCGCGCCCCCGACGAAGATGTCGCCCTCGGTGGCGAGCGCCGCGGCCGCCCAACTCGCGGCCTCGTTGCGATCGAAGAGGGCGGTGTGGGTGTACCCATCCAGCCGGTCGACGCCCTCGATGAAGATCACCCGGTTGGGCTCGACGGTGATGATCGCACCCATTTTCTGAAGGATGGCGATCAGGTCCATAATCTCGGGTTCGATCGCGGCGTTCCGCAACTCCGTCGTACCGGAGGCCATGACGGCGGTGAGCAGCACCTGCTCAGTGGCCCCCACGCTCGGGTAGGGCAATTCGATGTCGGCGCCGTGCAGCCCGTTCGGCGCGGTCAGGCGGATGCCCTCATAGCTCTTGTCCACCACGGCACCGAACGCGCGGAGGGCATCCAGGTGGAAGTCGATCGGTCGGTCACCGATACGGCATCCGCCGAGGTCGGGGATGAGAGCCTCCCCCAAGCGATGAAGTAGCGGGCCGCAGAACAGGATCGGGATACGACTGGAGCCGGCGAGCGCGTCGATCTCGTGAAATTGCGCCTTCAACACGTTCGAGGGATCAAGCCGAAGTTCCCCGTCGCTCGCGCTCGTGACGGAAACGCCGTAGGCCTCGAGCATCCCGGTGACCACGTTCACGTCGCTGATGTCCGGCACGTTTTTGAGCACGCTCGGGCCCTCGGCGAGCAAGGCCGCGACCATCGCCTTCGTCGCCAGGTTCTTCGCGCCGCGAACCTCGATGCGGCCGCGCAGGGGCTTCCCGCCGTTGATCGTGATCTGGTCGGAGTGCAGCCCCACCCGCTCGGCTGCCTTCTGGGCATCCTTGGTCAGTGAATTCATGGGTACCTCACGTTGACGAACACGGTGTTGAGAAAGCGTCTTGCTCAGCCTGCGCTACGACCAGCCGGCTGTTCGTTCATCTGGCCGGAAGAGTAGTGGGCCGCCAGGCCTCGCGATACCTCTCGAACTCGGTGATCCGCGCTTCGTCGCGCAGAGTCAGGCTGATGTCATCCAACCCTTCCAGCAACCGCCACCTAGTGTAATCGTCGATCTCGAACGGGAACCGATCGGCCCCGATACTCACGATTCGGGCGGTCAGGTCGACGGATGCCTCGATTCCGGGATTCTTGTGCAGGATCGCCCAGATCGCCTCGATGTCGGCCTCCGCGAGTTGAGCAGCAAGCAACCCCTGTTTGCCGGCGTTCCCGCGAAAGATGTCACCGAAACGCGCACTCAGCACCGCGCGGAAGCCGAAATCCTTGAGCGCCCAGACCGCGTGCTCGCGGCTGGAGCCCGTGCCGAAATCAGGGCCAGCGACGAGGATGCGGCCGCCCTGATAGGCGGGGATGTTGAGCACGAAGGCGGGGTCCTTCCGCCACGCGAAGAACAGCGCATCGTCGAACCCGGTCTTGGTGACGCGTTTCAGAAACTCGGCGGGGATGATCTGGTCGGTGTCCACATTCGCGCGCACCAACGGCACGGCCACGCCCGAAATGACGGAGATCTTGTCCATCAAGTCACCGTCGAGGCCGAAGGAGCGGCCGCGGTGGCCGAAACTCCTTCATTTCGGACGGGAACGGATTCGGCGGGGGGCGGGTCGAGATCAGCCGGACTCGAGAGGGTGCCGCGAACGGCGGTGGCGGCGGCCACCAGCGGCGACACGAGGTGCGTGCGCCCGCCCTTGCCTTGACGACCCTCGAAGTTGCGGTTCGACGTGGATGCGCACCGCTCGCCGGGCGCGAGCTGGTCGGGGTTCATCCCGAGACACATCGAGCAACCGGCGAAACGCCACTCGGCACCGAACTCGGTGACGATCCGGTCGATCCCCTCGGCCTCCGCCTCGAGCCGCACTCGCGCTGAGCCCGGTACGACCATCACGCGAACGCCGGGGGCCTTGGTGCGGCCGGCGATCACCGACGCGAACGCCCGCAGGTCTTCGATGCGCGAGTTCGTACACGAACCCATGAACACAGCATCCACCGGGATGGCTTTCATCGGTGTTCCCGGAACGAGGTCCATGTACTCGAGCGCCCGCTTCGCCGCCGCCCGGTCGTTCAGGTCGTCGAAGTCCTCGGGGTTCGGGATCGCGCCGCTGAGCGACACTCCCTGCCCCGGGTTGGTGCCCCATGTGACGAAAGGCTCGAGGGTCGAGGCATCCACATAGATCTCGGCGTCGAATACGGCCGTTTCATCCGTAGCGAGGGTCCGCCAGTAGGCGATCGCTGCGTCCCACTCGGCACCGATCGGGGCGTGCGGGCGACCCTTGAGGTAGGCGTAGGTGGTCTCGTCCGGGGCGACCATGCCCGCCCGGGCACCCGCCTCGATCGACATGTTGCAGATGGTCATGCGGCCCTCCATCGAGAGGGCGCGGATTGCGCTGCCGCGGTATTCCAGCACGTACCCCTGCCCGCCGTTCGCCCCGAGCTGCGCGATGACGGAGAGGATGATGTCCTTGGCCGTCACTCCCGGCCGGAGCTCACCCTCGACGGTGATCGCCATGGTCTTGAAGGGGGTCAGCGGCAGCGTCTGCGTTGCGAGAACATGCTCGACCTCGCTCGTGCCGATGCCGATCGCCATCGCTCCGAACGCACCGTGCGTGCTCGTGTGGGAGTCGCCGCACACGACGGTGATCCCCGGCATCGTGAGGCCGAGTTGCGGGCCGATCACGTGCACGATCCCCTGCTCGATGTCACCGAGCGAATGAAGGCGGATGCCGAACGCGGCCGCGTTGTCCCGCAGCGTCTGAATCTGCAGGCGACTGGTGAGATCGGCGATCGGTCGGTCGATAGCCAGCGTGGGGGTGTTGTGGTCCTCGGTTGCGATCGTCAGGTCGGGGCGCCGCACGGCGCGACCGCTGGCTCGGAGTCCGTCGAATGCCTGCGGACTCGTCACCTCGTGCAACAGGTGCAGGTCGATGTAGATCAGGTCGGGGGCACCGTCGTCGCCACGGGCGACGATGTGGTCAGCCCAGACCTTCTCGGCAAGGGTTCGGGGCGCAGGGGTTTTGGTCGCGGGCGTCATGATCCTGTCGAGAATATCACCGGGGATGGGCCTCAGCGGCGGGCGTCCACCCGGATCTTGACCAGGCTCGCCACCACGGAAACGGCCATCGCGGCGACGATCACGGCGAGAGAAACCCATGTCGAGATCTCCGGGGCCCACTCGACCCCTTTGCCATCGTTGATGAATGACAGCTCATTGGTGTGCAGGGCGTGCAGCACGAGCTTGACACCGATGAAAGTGAGGATGAAGGCAATGCCGTAGTGCAGATACTCCAGCTTGTCGATGAGGTCGCCGAGCAGGAAGTAGAGCTGGCGCAGCCCCATCAGCGCGAAGATGTTGGCCGTGAAGACGATGAAGGGGTCGGTTGTTATCCCGAAGATGGCCGGGATCGAGTCGAGTGCGAAGATCAGGTCGGTCGTTCCCAGCGCGATCAGCACGACGAGCACCGGGGTGAAGACCTTCTTCCCATCCACGACCGTTCTCAGCTTGGCGCCCTCGAACCCGTCGGAGATCGCGATACGCCGCCGGAGGAAGCGGATCACTCCACTTTCTTTGTCCTCCATATCCTTGTGATTCTCCAGGGCCTGCCGAGCTCCGGTGTAGACCAGGAATGCTCCGAAGAGATAGAAGATCCACGAGAAGTTCTCGATGAGCTGCGCGCCGAGCAAGATGAAAATGCCGCGCAGAATGAGCGCGATGATGATGCCCACCATCAGCAGTTCCTGCTGATTTTTTCGAGGCACGGCGAACCGCCCCATGATGATCACGAACACGAACAGGTTGTCGATCGAGAGGCTGTACTCGGTCACCCAGCCCGCGATGAACTCGCCACCCTTCTCTCCTCCCCCGACGATGAAGAGGAGCACCGCGAAGATCAGGGCGACTGCTATGTAGAACGTCACCCACAGCGCAGACTCGCGGGTGCTCGGCACGTGCGGCCGTCGGAAGGCGAGCACGAGATCGGCCGCCAGAATGAGCAGCAGCACCGCCAGGGAACCGATTTCGAAAGCGGCGGGAAGGGGTTCGTTCATGGGGTTCCGTTCGAGAGGAGGCAGGGCGGACGCCCGAAAGTCTCTCCCGCACCCCGCCCAGCGCAGCCGTTGACGACGCGCTATCGGGTGGATGCCGCTGACCCGGGGCCACAGCGACGTGGTCCGTATTGACGGGCTCAGCGAGGTGGGGTACTCCCCTTCGCTCTTCCAGCGTACCGCGAACGCATCCCGACCCGAGCAAGGCGTTGATTGGTTGGTGACCCCAACGGGATTCGAACCCGTGTTACCGCCGTGAGAGGGCGGCGTACTAGGCCACTATACGATGGGGCCGTCACGACAACTACACGAGTATGCCACACCCCGCCGAGCGCAACCACGGTCGCGGGACCTCTGTCGCAACGACGCCGCAGAGGGGCGGCTCGGCAGCGGACGTGTCGGGAATGGGGGGCGATGGGGCTCGCTGGGCGGACGATGGGCGCGGCCGCCCTCGCACTTTCACTGGTCGCCGCGGTGTCGGGATGCGATGTGCTCGCGCCCACCCGGGATCCGACCGGGGCGATCGTCACGGCCACGCGGATGCCGTCCACTGACGCCTGGGTCGGCGATTGCTTCTCGTTCGTCGACGGCAGCACTCTCGCGTACGCGAAGGTGGTGCCGTGCAGCGAGGTGCACACTCACGTCGTGCTCGCCCGTGGCACCGTGCTCGCCAGCGCGATCGCCGTGGCGGGCGGGATGCAGGCCGCCGTGAGCCACCGGTGCGACCCGATTTTCGCGGCCTTCGTCGCAGCGTCTGTCAAAGGCACCAAGCCCGAGCAACAGTCGATCGTCGCTACCGTCGGGGAATCGGGCGGAGCAGTCACGAAATATTCGTGCTTGGCGACCGACGTCGCACGACCCAGCGCGGCCTGACGCAAGGACGGCGGCCGCACCGCTTTCGGGGCGCCGGCGGCCAGGTGCGATCGGTCAGGCGGCGTCGAGGATGCGAAGCGCGCCGGGTACGACCTCGACCTCGATCGGCAAGCGCGCGATTCGCTCCCCGTCCGCGTAGGCCACGATCGGCTTGCCGTGGGTTTCGATGCGCACGTGTTTCACAAGGTGGATCGCCACGCGAGGATCGGTGATGTGCTCGCCCCGGAAGACCCGGGGAAAAATGCGCAGGAACGACAGCCGCGAGAGCGCCTGTACGACCAGCACGTCGAGCAGACCGTCATCCACTTTCGCGTTGGGGGTGATCTTCATGCCGCCACCGAGCGAGACGTTGTTACCCACCGCGATGAGGGCCCCGTCGGTGACTATCTCGCGGCCGTCGAGCAACAGGCGGTACGGGATGGGTCGGAGCCTCGCAAGCTCCAGACCGAGCGCCACCAGGTAGCGGCTCGCGCCTTTGGGATGCTGCATCCCGTTCGCTCGCTCGTTGACGATCGCATCGAAACCCGCTGAGACCGAGCACGCGAACCAACGGGTCATCGGCAGGCCGGTCTCATCGTCGGTGAATCGGATCAGTCCGGCGTCGATAGCCCGCGGCGGACGGTGCAGGGCATCCACCAATTGGGTGATGGCGAGTTCGGTGTTGTCGTGCGGGATACCCAAGCCTCGCGCCATGTCATTGCCCGTGCCCGAGGGCACGATGCCGAGCGGCACCTTGGTACGCGCGACCAAGTTGCTACCGAGGTTGACCATGCCGTCGCCGCCGACGACGATGAAGGCGTCGGGCTTGGATGCCACCGCCTTCGCTCCCGAGTTCAGGAGCTGGTCGAAATCGGGCTCTTGCAGGCTCGTCACCTCGTGGCCCAGTGCTCGCAGCGTCTGCACGACGGCCGGACCGACACTGCTCCCCTTACCGAACGAGGCCGTCGGGTTGATCGCCACCACCAGGCGCAGCGGCTTCGTCGTCGTCACGGCTCAAGTATGGCGGGCCCTCCCCACACCGTGCTGCGCTGCGCTTGTGCCAAATGAAGGAGAGCTGAGCGCTCACCCGGCAGGTGCGCACCGAAAGTGGGGTTACACGCAAGTTTTTCCTTCATTTGGTACGGGACGGCGGGCGCATAGTGTGGAGGGATGAAGCTCACCAAGTTCGAGCACGCCTGCGTGGTGCTCGAGAAGGACGGTTCCTCCCTCGTGATCGACCCAGGGGCGTTCACGACTCTGCTCTCGGACGTGACAAACGTGGTGGCCATCGTGGTGACCCACGAGCATGCGGACCATTGGACACCCGACCAGCTGCGCCGCATCGTGCAGCGGAACCCGGAGGCGCGCATCCTGGGACCCGCCGGTTTCGCAGCGGCCGCCGCGGGATTCGGCGTCGAGACCGTAGCAGCGGGCGATCGAATCGGCGCAGGCCCCTTCTCGCTCGAGTTCTTCGGTGAGTTGCACGCCGTGATTCACGAATCGGTACCGGTCGTCGACAACGTCGGCGTGCTCGTGGACGGAAGCTTCTATTACGGGGGGGACTCGTATACGTTGCCCGGTGTAGCCGTGGAAACTCTGGCGGTGCCGGTCGGTGCGCCGTGGTTGAAAATCGGCGACGCGATGGATTACGTACTGGCGGTCGCCCCGCGCAACACCGTGCCCGTGCACGAGATGGTGCTTTCGCAGATCGGGAAGGCGATGACCAACGCACGTATCGAGGCGGTCACTGCACAAGTGGGTGGGCGGTTCCATCTGCTGGAGGCCGGGGAGTCACTCGACCTGTAGGGCCGCGGGTGCGCGGGGAGGCGCGATCCGCGTCAGCGCGGCGCGGGGGAGGGCGCGATCCGCGTCAGCGCGGCGCGGGCGAGGCGCGGTCCGCGTCAGCGCGGCGCGGTGAGGTCGAGTCGCATCAGCGCCAAATCGAGCCACTGGTCGAACTTGTATCCGACCTGACGAAGGATGACGGGCTCATCGAACCCGAGTTCACGATGGAGTGCGATCGAGGCGAGGTTACCCGCTTCGATCCCCGCCATCATGACGTGCATGCCGTTCGCCTTGGCGAGGCGAATCAATTCGAGCATCAACTGGCGACCGATCCCGCGGCGGTGGTATTCATCGGCAAGGTAGACCGAGTTCTCGACGCAGAACCGATAGCCCGTGCGCGGTCGCCATTGTCCGTAGGCCGCGAAGCCTGCGACTGTGCCATCCACTACCGCCACGAGCACAGGATGCCCAGCCATCCGGTGCTCGTCGAGCCAGCGACGACGTTCTGAGGGGGCGACCTCGGCCTCGCTCCAAATGGCGAGCGACTCCCGGATCGCGCGATTGTGAATGGCGAGGATGGCCCCGAGGTCGCCGTTCTCGGCGGGGCGGATCTCGGCGGGGGTTGCGTCGAGCACGGATACCGTGGCGGGGCTCACCCCACGAAGTTAGCGCACCCTCAGGGGCACCGGGTAGCGGCACCCTCTCGCTAAGCTGCTCCGATGCACCTCACCGCTGCGGAATCCAAGATGCTCGACGCCATCGACGAGGCAGCGATAGTGGCGCACCTCGAACGGCTGGTGCGAACCCCGAGCATCACCGGATCGGACACCGAGACCGAGTTGCAACATGAGTCGGCGGCGGAGTTGGACCAGCTGGGCTTCGATGTAGACAGCTGGAAATTCGATCTCGACGCCCTCACCGCCGACCCGCGGTTCCCAGGCACGGAGGCGCCCCGAACCGAGGCTCACGGCGTCGTAGGCACGCTCGGCGGCGCTGGCACCCCGGCCCTGGTGCTGCAGGGGCACGTAGATGTCGTACCCATAGGCGACGTCACCAAGTGGGCGCACAACGACCCGTTCAGCGCGCTCATCGAGGGCGGAGTGCTGCATGGGCGCGGTGCTTGCGACATGAAGGCGGGTGTGGCGGTCAACTTTGCCGTGGCCCGCGCGCTGCGGGCCTCCGGCCTCGTGCTGGAACGACCCTTCGCGATCCATTCGGTGATCAGCGAGGAGGACGGCGGCCTCGGTGCGTTCGGCACGATGTTGCGTGGTCACGGTGGGGATGCCGCAGTGCTGACCGAGCCGACGAGCGGACGGATCGTCGTAGCCAACGCCGGGGCGCTCACCTTCGAACTCTCGGTGCCCGGGCGGGCGGCCCACGGGAGCACCCGCCTCTCGGGCATGAGTGCGATCGACGCGTTCCTGCCGCTCTACGCCGCCCTTCGGCACCTGGAAACAGAACGCAATCGAGACCCCGACCCGCTGTTCGCCGGTCAGCAACTCCCCTACCCGATCTCGGTCGGCACCGTGCACGCGGGCGACTGGGCCAGTAGCGTGCCCGACCTGCTGACCGCGACTGGCCGTCTCGGAGTGCGCCTGGACGAGGATCCTGCGCGGGCGCGGGCGGCTCTCGAGGCATCCATTGCCGCAACCTGCAACAGGGACCCGTGGCTCAGCGAGAACCCGGCGACGGTCACGTGGCCGGGTGGCCAGTTCGCAAGCGGGCGCATTGACGCTGCCCACCCGTTCGTCGACGAGGTAGCAGGATGCATCGGCGCCCTGTCCGGCCGGCCCGAGCCCGACCGGGTCGCTGCCGCTTACGGCAGCGACCTGCGCCTGTACTCGGGTCTCGGCGGCATCCCGACCCTGCATTACGGGCCGGGGGACGTGACCTTCGCGCACGCGCCACGCGAACAGGTCGTGCTCGAGGACGTTTTCACTGTCGCGCGATCGATGGCACTGCTGACCGTGCGGCGGTGCGGCGCACGCATATAGAGGTCACGAACGTGAACTGCCTGATGGCTGGGGTACCTGGACTCGAACCAAGAACAAAAGAATCAGAATCTTCCGTGTTGCCAATTACACCATACCCCACCGGTCGGGACGGGTCCCGGGCCGACGGTCCACTTTAGCGCACCGCCGGATGGACACGGCCGGGGCCGTCGCGGCGCATCCGAGGCGCATCGGTCTACGACTCGATGAGGTCCCGGTTGATGGATGCCGCCACCCGGGCTCCGTTGCCGGCCGCGACGATCAGCTGCTGGGGGCCGGGCGGGGTCAGTTCGCCGACGGCATAGACGCCGGGCAGACTCGCGCGCCCTGCGCCATCGACCACGAGAAAACCGTCCCCATCCTGCGCCAGGCCGAGCCCGGCGGCGTAGTCCAGCACCGCTTCGTACCGGGGACGGATGAAAACCGCCACCCGCGGCACGGTTTCACCGTCAGCGAGTACCACACCGGTAACGCCCGTACGATCACCCGTGACATCGGCCACCGCTCGCCGATCGACACGGATGCCGCGCCGATCCAGGGTCGTCTCCTCGGCCGCAGTGACCACCCCACGGCTGTTCGTGAACACGATCAGGTCGCGGCTCCACTGGGATAACAGCAGGGCGCGCTCGGCCATGTCGTCGGTTTCGCCGATCAGAGCGATCGGAGCGTCGGCGTACTCGTACCCGTCGCACTCGAGGCACGAGTGGATGCTCGTGCCGTAGAAAGTGCGCAGCGACGGCAGCACGGGGGGCACCTCCCGAAGGCCGGTCGCGAGGATCACCGCGTCGGCGCTCGCCGTGCCGCCGGCGTAATCGACCGTGAAGCCCGGGCGAATCGAACTGACCGCTCCCCGCGCGAAGGATGCCTCGGGGTAGCGCTCGAGCTCGGCGCGGCCGAGGGCGCGCAATTCCAGCGGGGAGATGCCGTCACGGCTGAGAAAGCCGTGCGAGTGGAAAGTCGCCGAGTTGCGGGGACGGTTGCTGTCGATGACGAGCACGCGTCGGCGTGCCCGGGCCAGGTTCAGGGCGGCGCTCAGGCCGGCCGGGCCGCCTCCGACGATGACGACATCCCAGCTCGAGGCGGATGCGGTCCCCATCACAGCTGGGCCCGCAGCCGCCCCAGTCGCGCGATGACGGCCTCGCGACCGAGCAGCTCCATGGATTCGAACAGCGGCGGGCTGATGCGTCGGCCGGAGATGCCGGTCCGCAGCGCCCCGAAGGCGACGCGTGGCTTCAGGCCCATCACATCCACTAACTCGGCGCGCAACCGCGATTCGATGGCCTCCCTGTTCCACGGCGCGACACCCGGGAGCACCGCCAGCGCAGCATCCAGCACCACGGGCCCCTCGCTGCCGGGGAGGGCGTCGGCGTCGAAGGTGAGCGCGTCATCGTCGGTGAAGAGGAAGGCGAGCAGCCCCGGCGCCTCCCCCAGCAGTTGCATCCGCTCCTGCACGAGTGGGGCCGCGGCGTACAGCATGGCGCGGGTCGAATCGTCGTGCACGAGGTCGCCGAGGTAGGGCAGCAGACGGTGGGCGAATTCCTCAACGGGGAGCATCCTGATGTGATCGCCGTTGATCGATTCGGCCTTCTTCTCGTCGAATCGGGCCGGGTTGGGGTTCACGTCGACCACGTCGAATGCGGCCACCATCTCCGCGACGGTGAACACATCCCGGTCGTGCGTGAGCGACCAGCCGAGCAGGGCGAGGTAGTTGATGAGGCCTTCGGGGATGAACCCCCGATCGCGGTGATGGAAAAGGCTGGACTCGGGGTCGCGCTTGGAGAGTTTCTTGTTGCCCTCGCCCATCACGTAGGGGAGGTGCCCGAACCGGGGGACGGCGGTTGCGACCCCGATGTCGATCAGGGCGAGGTAGAGCGCGATCTGACGCGGGGTGGATGAGAGCAAGTCCTCCCCGCGCAGAACGTGGGTGATGCCCATGAGTGCGTCATCCACCGGGTTGACGAACGTGTAGAGGGGGATGCCTCCCGGCCGCACCACCACGAAATCGCTGAACGAGCCCGCCGGGAAGGTGATCGGCCCGCGCACGAGGTCGTCGAAACCCATCTCGGTATCGGGTACCCGCAGCCGGAGGACAGGCGGTCGGCCGCTCTGCCTGCGGTGCGCGCGCTCGGGCTCGGTCAGGTCGCGCTCGAAGTTGTCGTAGCCCTGCTTCGGGTCTCGGCCCTGCGCGATGTTGCGGGCCTCGATCTCCTCGGCCGTGGCCCACGATTCGTACAGGTGGCCAGCATCCCTCAGCTTCTGGATCACCCCGGCATAGATCTCGCCGCGCTGCGACTGCCGGTAGGGCCCGTGGGGTCCTCCGACGCCGATCCCCTCGTCCCAGTCGATGCCGAGCCAGCGGAGGGCATCGAGCAACTGCTCGTAACTCTCCTC
>Ga0209511_1003392_pt1 | contig 12223 bp, 7 predicted proteins | sample SSSSmetaG_FD_184141 | JGI IMG/M metagenome (GOLD analysis project Ga0209511, IMG submission 184141) | Glacier valley bacterial and archeal communities from Borup Fiord, Nunavut, Canada, to study Microbial Dark Matter (Phase II) - ​SSSS... | ecosystem: Environmental > Aquatic > Freshwater > Ice >... | reverse complement strand
CGCCATCCGCAGCTTTTTCTCGCCCACCGCCAGCCCCAGCCCCTTCAGGTTTAGCTCGTTGGTGGCGGGAATCATCACCAGTAAGGGTTTGCCCTGCCCACTTTCTGGTAATACTACCAGCGTTTTGTAAACTGTTTCGGCGGGCACACCAATTAGCGCGGCTACTTCGTCGGCGGAGTGGAAATCATCGGCATAGGTTAGCACCTCGAACTGGATTTTGGCGGCATCCAGCAGGCGCATGGCGTTGGTTTTGACGGTTTTTTTGGTCATAAGATAATTATTACAGCTAGTTGACTTGACATAATAATAGGGCTGGATAACCTCCCTGATTGCCATTTTACCAGAATTACTGTAACCATTCACACGATTGTCACGCCGAGGCGAAGCCAAAAACACCACATTATTCTGGTTTTACCAATTCCCGCACTAGCCGAATACCCTCCCAGGCTGGAAAACCGCTTTCTTCCCGCGCATGAATAATCTTTAACCATAAATATGCACCCAGTATTGTCTCTTTTCTGCTGCTGTAATCACTCCGACGCGGGTGACCAAAGGGCCACCCTATTTTTTGCCAGCGTGGGCGGGAATCATTGGGGGGTAGTTTTTCCAGTTGCTCATAACCCAGGTAGGCATATTCGTAAATGCGGGCCAGATAACGGCGCAAGGCTTGTCGCGCTTCCAGGTTGGTCTTAGCTTCACCCCACGCCAGGGTTTCATCCAGCAATATCCCGTAACGCTTAAAACCCGCTTCTGCCTGAAGTTGGCGGGCTTTTTCCCGCGCTGCCCGGTAATTTGGAGGACTTTCTTCCAAAAAGCTTTTAATAGATATTAATATAAGTCGCGAATTTTCTCCGGCGAGGGCGAGGGCGAGGGCGAGGTCGAGGGCGAGGGCGAGGTCGAGGTCTGGCTCTCTTATTTCGGAGTCTTGCAAAAGTATTTCAAGTTTTTGCCTGATTTCAGGCTCATTTTTCAGGACGGTTAAAGAAAAAATCTTGTTAGCATAACACCAGGCCGCCAAATCTAGTTTATTGCCCGATACACGGTTGGCTTCCTCTGGTGTCGGTAGCCGATATTTAAGCTGAACACTGCCTTCGTTGAGCCATTCGCAAAAGTTAGCGGCATCTTTCGCCCTTAATCCCCTCACTGGTTTTTGCGCCTCTCCTTTTGGGAATTTATAATCAGTCCAGTGGTCGGGCTGACAAGGGTTGCCCCTGGCTAACCTTTCATCAAGGAAAAGCTGATATTCGGCGTTAGAAAGATAGTCTGAGTCAATCTGTACCCCGCTATCCAGGGTTTGAAACTTTCTTAGTCGTCCAAGTAGTTTAACCTCTGCCGCCAGTTTGCGCCGTTCCGAATCTTCACTCTCCAGGTCAGCCAGCAAACGGGCATTCAGAGTCCCTCGTAAATTAGTATCGCTTATTAATCTGGCATTATCCCGACACTCCGCCGCTAAAGCCAGGGCATTTGTAGTTCCGTTGTTCAGACAGGCTTGAATTATGGCACTGGCATCGCCCAAAGAAGCATAGAGGCGGATGGTTTCCCACCACCAACCCTCGTTAACCAATTTTGACCAATCCGGCTCAATTTTTTTGGCAATCCAGTGAGCCGCACACAAATATTCCTGAAAACTCTTGTGGGCAAATCCCCACATATGAACTTCACGCTCCAGAAAAAGCTGCCCGCTTCGTTGGAGGTAATGCAAAAATTCTTCATCAGCAGTTTTCTCCAACTGTTCCGTTGGTTCTTTGATTTTTTCAAGAACGTTTCCCTGGTCAATTTCGAGTATTTTTTGCTCCATTATATGGGCCGCAAGGGGTTCAAGAATTAGCCTTTTTTGGGCAGCACTGAGTGGGTCATTTATCTCGCGGAAAGCCTCATTTTTGAATTTTACCCGCCACCAGCCCCCCAGCCAGAGATTACAAACCTCTTCATAAAGCTCAGCTCTTTTTTCTGGTAGGTTTTTATTGATTTGCCAGAGTAGACAAATAATAGTCAGAAGCATAGGGTTGTCGCTTATTTCCCGCAAATTCTCAGTCTCGGCTATTTTGCCCTGCAATTCCTCACTTTGTAACTCGGCATGTTGTCGGTCGGAGGCATCCAATTTACCCCTGGAAGCCTGAAATTCATACGAGTAAAACCATTTTTTGATAAATTCAGCCTGCTGGCTTGGGGTAAGGGATAAGGCTTTAAGTTCATCAACATGTTTTAGTGGGTTATCTTTGTAACCTTCTGGTCGTGAAGTCAAAACAAACTGACTGCCGGGAAAATGATTAACTTGTTCATCTACCCATTGCGCCACTAACTTACGCTGGTCTTTATCGCCCGCTTCATCCAAACCATCCAATAATATGATACACTTCCCGGATTTTAACTTTTTTTCAAACCAGTTAACGGGTGGGTTTGGGTATCTTTTTAACTCCTTTAAATAATTATCAATTAGTTCGGGTAAGGCCAAATTTTTATTTATTGTTTTGGCATGGTCGCGTAATTGCAACAAAATTGGGACAGCGGCTCGGCTTTTATAACGACGGTGGCGTTTTCCTGCTAACACCAATGCTACGTGTTGCATTAATGTACTTTTACCATATCCCACCGGGCCAATAATCACCAATGGGCTATTATTAGTGGTTATTTTAGAATTCAAAAAAAACCAAATATCATGAGCTTTCCCGGTGACTTCGGATGAGGCAACGACTGTTTGGTCAAAACGCCCACTATCGGCAGAAATTCGCATCTCGATAAAAACTTGGTCAAGTTTAATGTTTAATTTGGCAGCTTGGGTAAGTCCTTCCAGATTTACGTTGGCGTGGTCAATCACTACTTGCCGACAATAGCGGGCGCGATAAAGCCAACCTGCTAATAAACTGCCCGCCGCTCCTGGTAATTTATCAATGGCTTTATCAAGACCTTCAACAATTTTATCCCTTCTCTTTTTCCAAAGCTGTCTGGCAATATAAATAACTGGTGCGGAGAATACTAAGGCTAGAAATCCAATCCAGCCATAATTTTTTAGAATATCCACACTTGAATTGTAAAAATCAACCGCTTGTTGAAGTATTTCCATAATATAACCCTTCCCCAACGAGGCAGGACGATGATTGCTGCCATCAAAATTATAGCATAATCAGGTTAATGGTAACAAAAAAAGGGCGAACACAAGGTTCGCCCCTACCGAAAACTTATTACTTCTTGGTAATGGTATCGTTAGCGGCGGACTGAATCGCCGTCAACAGGCGTTCGGGTACTGCTGGAATTTCGTTGGCGCGCACCCCTACCGCATCGTAGATAGCATTGGCAATCGTCGCCCCACCCGGCACGATGGGCGGTTCGCCGACACCCTTTGCCCCAAACGGTCCGTCCGGTGCCGGAACTTCCACCAGATGAACATCAATATTGGGGACTTGCGCGGCAGTCTGGAGAGCGTAATCCATCAGGCTACCACTGATGAGCGTGCCGTTTTCATCGTAGACCAGTTGCTCGTAGAGAGCCCAGCCCAGCCCTTGCACTACCCCGCCATGCACCTGACCGCGCACCTCTGCCGGATTGATGGCCTTGCCGACATCCTGCACCGCCACGTAGTCCAGCACTTCCACCTCGCCTGTTTCGGAGTCAACCTTGATTTTGGCAAGATGGGCGGCAAAACCGGGGGCGTTATTGGTGATGGCACTGCTACCTCGCCCGAAGACCGGCTCGAAGCGTCCGCCAAAGTTCATACTGCGACTGGCAATCTCGGATAGGGTGATAGACTTGCTACTAACCCCCTTGACCGAAACCTTGCTATCCTTGATTTCCAAATCTTCCGGGTTAGCTTCCAGAATCGTCCCGGCAATATTCAGAATTTGCTCTTTGGCATCCTGCGCGGCCTTCAGCACCGCCGCTCCAACGGTGTAGAGGGTCTTGCTACCACCACTGGCCCCGGCATAGGGCGCACTGTTGGTATCCACGTTTTCCACCGTAATTTGGCTGGAACTTAGCCCCAAAATTTCGGCGGCAATCATCCCCAGGCTGGTACTAACCCCCGTCAGGTCGGCAATCCCGGTCGTGACGGTCAGATTCCCATCGTGGTCAAGACGGCAGGTGCTGCTGGCTGGCTCCAAACCACCGGGCCAACCACCAATCGCCACCCCGACTCCCTCGCCTGCCTGTTTGTTATGCCGATTTTGCCAGAGTGGGTGACTCTGTAAATTGGCAATAACTTCCTTGAGGCCGATGCGGGGCCAGGGTCGTCCGTTAATTTGGGGATAGCCTTCCTCAACGGCGTTCTGAAAGCGTAGTTCCAGGGGGTCGCGCCCTAACGCTTGAACTATGCCATCCACCGCCGACTCATAGGCAAAAGTAGCCTGGGGCGCACCCGGCGCACGATAGGCCCCGACCCCCTGCTTGTGAGTCATAACCTCAAAGCATTCAATCTCGAAATTATCAACTTTGTAATAACCCCCAAAGACCAGTCCGGCAATCCCCAATGCTGTGCCAGGGTAAGCCCCCGTTTCAAAATAAACTTTGGCTTTAAGAGCGGAGAAAGTGCCATCAGCCCGCGCCCCTAATTTTACCTCGATAATCGCATTAAAAGAGGGATTTGCCCCGGATAAATCTTCCATTCGATAGAGAGCCAGCATTACCGGGCGACGGGCCAATTTCGCCAGAGCAGCGGCGAAAAGCTCCCCAAAGGCGAACTTACCACCGAAACCACCGCCAACGGGCATCGCCACCACTTTAACTTTGCTTTGGGCAATCCCCAACCCCGCCGAGACCTCCTGTTTGGCGTAGAAGGCTGCCTGGGTACTGGTATAAATCGTCATACCGCCCGTCATGGAGGGTTCAGCCGCCGCCACCTGATTTTCGATATAACCCTGATGCACCATTGGCAGGGTGTAGGTATTTTCAACGATTACCGCAGCCTCGCCGAAACCTTTTGCTATATCGCCACGCTTGAAATTATTGTGATTACTGACGTTGTAATGAAGTTTGGTCTGATTGTCGTCGGCTTTGGCCTCTACGGTGGCGTGCATTTGCGACTCGCTATCCACCCCATGCCTCTCTTTAACTCGGACACGCGGGGCATCTGGTTTCAGGGCATCGGTAATATTCGCGGCTACGGGCAAAGCTTCATAGTCTACCGTTACACTATTCACCCCGTCCAGAGCCGCCGCCTCGGTTTCGCCTAATACTACCGCCACCGGCTGACCGTAAAATATTACCTCGCCATTCGCCAGAGGATTGCGCCGCCGCGATTCGCCACCATCTCCGACAATCGGTAAATCCTGGGCCGTTACCACTCGCACCACGCCGGGTATCTTTAAGGCTTCAGCGATATCTATATTTTTAATTCGGGCGTGGGCATAGGGGCTGATCACCAATCGCGCATATAACATTCCGGGAAGTTTTAAGTCGGCAGTAAAATGGGTCTGCCCGGTAACTTTCTCTGCCCCATCGGTTCGGGCGGTATCAATACCCACCGTCTTAAAAACCGTAGGCTTTAGAGTTTCAGTCACAGCATGTTTCCTTTCTAAATATGGGAGTTTTTATTAGCTTACCTAATTATATAATGAAAACGTCGAAGAATAAAGCAGCACAAAGGAAAAAGGATGAAGGAAAAAGAATTTATTATCCCCCCTTCCCTGATTCAGGGAAGGGGGTTAGGGGGTTAGGTCAATTAATAGCTTTAGCGCATAAACGGCGCGGGATTAATCACTTGATTCTGGTAGCGCACCTCATAATGGACGTGCGGGCCAGTGGAATAGCCTGTATTGCCGGAGAGCGCAATAATCGTTCCCGCCGTCACGAACTGACCGGGCACTACCAGAATCCGCGAATTATGAGCATAAACCGTCGTAAAACCTCCAGCGTGCTTGATAAACACCACCCGTCCGTAGCCCCCGCCCGAATCCCCGGCATACTCAATAACTCCATCGGCGGTGGCCTGAACCTGTGTTCCTTCGCCGACCCCAATATCAATGCCCGTGTGAAATTCCCAGCCGGGTTTGACGGCGATGCCCGAACCTTGCAGTAAGCGGGCTGGAATTGGACTAACACCAGAGGCGGGGCTGGTGGCTAGGGTGGTCTGGGCTAAGGGGGGAGTTACTGCCGAGGCGGTAGGCGAAGGGCTGGGACTTGGACTTGGGCTAGGAGTCGCGGAGGGGGTGGGAGTAGCGGAAGGGCTAGGGGTTGGGGTAAAGGCCAGCGTCGTAGCCGTCGCGGTTGGGCGGGGGGTAGCACTTGGCACAGGGGTGGCGGTAGGTACTAAGGTTGGGGTTGCGCTTGGCAAGGGGGCTTCGGTAGCGGTAGGGCTGGGTGTAGCGGAAGGGCTGGGACTAGGGCTAAAAGTCGGCGTGACAGTAGGGGTTGGCGTGGTACAAGACACCAGGGTTTCCTTGTAACCAGGGGGAAAAGTGGGTTGAATCGGTTTGAAAATGCGCGGCGGGGCAGGACAAGTGGGCGTGGCGGTAGGGGTTAGGGTGGGTGTAGCACAGTCATTGGGCGTTGGGCTGGGTGTCACAGTAACTTCCGGCGTGGTGGTCAACGAAGGGTCAGGGGTCGGAGTAAGGGTTAAGCTGGGAGTAGGGGTTGGTTTTGGCCCACAGGTCGGGGTTGGCGAAGGACTGGGAGATGGAGACGGAGTGGAAGTTGGTGACGCGGTAGGAGTTGGCGTAACCGAGACCGTAACGGTAGAATCCAGGGTTAGCGAAACAGTCACGGTGGTGGTAGTATCTACCACACTATAATTAATCACCCGGCTATTGCTCTTTTTAATCTGGACAAAAATCGCCGAACGCGGCCCAAAAGGTGAGGTAATCGGCCCTTTGACGGGCCAACCTTTGGGAGCGTTTTCCATTTGCGACATATAATTAGCCAAATCGCCATCAATCGCGGCGGCTACCCATGAACCAGTAAAGCCGGGATTGCGAATAACATCATGAACTTCATCAGTCTGACTCTGCGGCGAAAGCTGACCCAACCCCCCTTCCCCGGTATTAGCCTGAAAATTTTGCCAGGGAACGGCGGTTTTTGCCCCTGGCGGTGGCGCGGGGAACGTAACGACATCGCCATAAGGCTGCGGGGTATAGGTTGGGCCAGCCTGGGCCATAATATCAAGTTGGTTAAAAGCTTTTGCCGCCGAGGTTGCCTGTGCATCCCTATCCTGCGCTATCTGGTCACGCTCGCTCCGTAAAGTCTGCATATCCTTGCTTAAACTTTGCTGCCCCACTAGCAGATAAAAGGCCAGAGCCAGATTCGCAATTAGCAACCCGGCGGCTAGGAGCGGGGCTAACCTGATTTTTTTCTTCTGGCGCACTTTTTCTAGTGCAACAAATTTGGGGGTGGCAGCAGGGACGGTTTCCAGAGCGACAATCTGGGTTGGGGTTGGCACAAGCGGAATAAGTTTGGTGATAAAAGTCACTCTTTCAAGCTTTGGTTTAGCAATCGCCAGCACCTTGCCCGGCTCAACCACCAACCATAGCGGAATAGTTTTTTCCGTCGCGCTTTCTTTTAACAGTTTTAGCTGGTCGTAATTTGGCACTTCCGGCTCAACGCTCTCAGCAAAACAGGCGGTGGCGGCCCCCTCAAAACTGCTATTCGCAAAAAGCTGACGGCCTACCCGGTCAAGCGGGTCGAGTAACTGAGCGGTTGCCAGATAGGAAAGAGCAGTATCCACCTGCCGCCGCAAGGTGAATAAGTGCCACAATATCAGGTTGGCTTTTATCAGGTAGGGATGGGTTTCGAGTAATCTATAGGCCAATTCCTCGGCCCGGCTGAAATCGTTACCCCGCCAATAGGCTTCCAGCAGCCAGACCTTAATGTCCAACCGCTCTGGCTTTTGCTCGGCTAATTGCTCATATTCGGCGATAGTTTCAGCAAAAATCTGGGGAGAGAGGTTCGCTTTGCTAAACCCCGCCAGACTGAGCTTGCTAGTCGCTTCGCCGCTACCGTAGCCCTTGTTATAAAGTTCCAGAAGACCGTCCCGTACCCGCTCATCCTGCGGTTCAAGCTCAAAGGCGCGTTCGTAGTCGCTAACGGCTTGATCAAAATCCTGCTGTTTGACGGCCAAACGAGCGCGGTTGAGATACAGGCGATAATCATGAGGGTCAGCCCCCAGCCCAAAAGCCAGGAGTTTGTCGGCCTCGAATAAACGTCCCTGATAGGTGTAGGCTTTTGCCAGTAGCCGGGTTCCCTCTAGAACACGGGGGTAGTAGCGAAAAAGATAGCGCGACACGGCCACCGCGTACTCAAAGTTCCCGGCTTTCAGGGCATTTTCGCCCCGCCGTACCACTTCTTCAAATTTCAGGTGAGAGTTTAGCAATTTAATACCAGTTTATCCAGAAAACCCAATTCCCATTGAGCGCGGCAAGAATGAGCTGGAAGATTACGCCTATAACAATAAACGGTTAACACGGACGTTTATGCAATTTCTGACAATGCTGAGGGGTGATTTTAATGTTAAAAAAATTATATAACGGCTAGAGCCAGATTACAAGAGTCCTGGCAAGGGGTTTGTTGACATAAGAAAGAACCAATTACAAGTATAAAAACTTATGTTACAATCTAAATTCAGAACCCTGACCTATTTTCGATTTTGGATTTCTACCGCCCAGCGAGAGGACTACGCTTTGGATCTGACTACCTATCTCCTTACCAGCCTGGTTTTATTCTGTGGGGCATTTGTTCAGGGGGTAATCGGTTTCGGCTTTAATGTAATGGGCGTACCTTTTATCACCATTCTGGCAGGGCCAAAAATGGCGGTTTCGTTAATCAGCGTTCCCAGCCAGATAAATTGTCTGGTATTGGTCTGGCGCATCCGCCGCAAGGAAAAAGATACCGTCCCACTCAACTTTGGCCCGTTGCTGCCCTTGCTGCTAATGGGTGGGATTGGGACATTTGCGGGGGCAACCCTGCTAGTCGCGCTTGACCCTTCGATTGTGCTGACCTGTCTGGGTGTGCTGATTATGTTGTTTGTATTTACCGATAATATTCGCAAGAACTGGCGACCTTCGCCTAAATACGAAAAGCAACTGGCCTTTGTGGTTGGGGCAGTGACTGGGGTGCTTAACGGGCTGGCGGGCATCTGTGGCCCAACCCTGGCTCCCTATTTCTACACCCTCAGACTTGATAAACACCAGTTTGTTTATTACCTGAATGTGATTTTCCTGTTTTTTGGGGCTTATCAGTGGATTAGCTTTTTCGCATTGGGCCTCTATACCTGGGAGCGGATTTTGCTGGGCTTGAGTTTCTTGCCCCTATCGCTGACGGCTATCTGGTTGGGGGAACGTGCCCGCTATCGAGTGAGCCCAGTTTTCTTCAATCGTCTGATTCTGGTGGTGCTGTTTATTACCGCACTGGATTTGTTGCGGCGGGGGTTGCACCTGTTTTAAGGAGGCCAATGCTGAACCCGGATATTGCTCAACAGCGACTATATAGCCAAAAAATTGCCGCTAACAAGTTTGAGAAGCCAGCAGAAGTGGTGCAATGGCTAGGGGCAGTGCAATCGCAGGATTATGGCATGGCAAAATGGGCGTTAGGGTTGCGCTTGCAGGGTGTTAGTGACCCTGATATAGACCGGGCTTTAGCCGATGGTACTATCCTTCGTACCCATGTTTTGCGCCCCACCTGGCATTTTGTCACCCCCACCGATATTCGCTGGATGTTGGCTTTGACCGCGCCGAGGGTTAAGGCAGCTATGGCCTATTATAATCGTAAATTTGAGTTAGATGATGCTATATTTTTACGTAGTCAAGAGATAATGGTCAAAGCTCTGGAAGGGGACAAACAGCTTACCCGCCCCGAATTAATGATTGAACTCGAAAAGGCCGGGATAGCCACTGATGATTTGCGCCTTACTAATATAATGATGCGAGCGGAACTGGACGGGGTTATCTGTAGCGGGGCCAGACGGGGGAAACAATTTACCTATGCCCTGCTGGACGAACGCGCTCCCCAAACCAGGGTTTTGACCCACGACGAAGCGTTAGCCCAACTTACTAAATGCTACTTTACGGGACACGGGCCAGCCACCTTGCAAGATTATTCGTGGTGGTCGGGCCTGACTATCACCGAAGCAAAAGCGGGCCTTGACATGGTAGCCTCTCAGCTTATGAATATAACAATCGCTGGTCAGACTTATTGGTTCGGGGAATCTACCCCATTTTTAAATGAGGTTTCTCCCACTATCTACCTGTTACCGTATTTTGATGAATATACAGTGGGTTACACTGACCGTAGCGCGGTAATTGAGGAAGCTGACAACCAAAATGGATTGCCGAATAGTAACTCCCTAAATCCTGTTATGGTCTGTGATGGTCTGATTATCGGCACTTGGAAACGGACAATCAGGAAAGATAAAGTGGTAGTTGAGACCAATCCCTTTCGTCCGCTAACCCCTGCCGAAAGTGTAGCCCTGAGTCTGGCAGCAGAGGCTTATGGACAATTCGTAGGTTTGCCTGTTACTCTGTTTTGATGCAGGTTGAGAAAGATATTCGATTTGAGGGTTTTGATTTTTACTGACAACTGACAACCTTTTAAGGAGGATTCTATGGCTGATTCTGATGAAGAAACCCTGCGGTTGAAAACTCAAAATGAGGCTCTCCAACAGGAACTAGCCCTGGCCGGCCAGCGTATCGTTGAGCTTGAGAAAAAGCTTCAAGCAAAAACTGTCAAAAGCCAGAAAGTGGGCAAAATGAAGCGCACCCCCGTCGAGTCAAGCATGCTGACTTTGGTGGGCTATGATGCTGAACAGAAGATTTTGGAGCTTGAGTTTAATAGCGGGAAAGTTTATCATTATTATGATGTGCCGCTCAAAATTTATCGTGATATGCTCAAGGCTGAGTCAAAAGGTAGCTATTTTCGTGACCAAATTGATGGAATGTATAGATACAACCCGGCGAAGAACAATAAATCCAAAGGCTAGAAAAGTATTATTTTAACTATGACAATCATTACCCTGACCACCGATTTTGGCGATAAAGACGGCTATATAGGTATGCTGAAAGGGGTAATCTATGCCATAAACCCCGCCGCCCTGCTGGTAGATATTACCCACCAGCTTGAACCCCAGAACATTCTGCAAGGGGCGTTTATGCTCCATACCACTCACCGCCATTTTCCACCCGGCACAATTCATGTGGCGGTGGTTGACCCTGGTGTGGGCACGAGCCGCCGAGCGATTTGCCTGGAAGTGCCGGAAGTTGGCTATTTTGTCGGCCCGGATAACGGTCTGTTTTCCTATATTCTGGAAGCCTACCCCAATATCATCGCCCGTGAGCTTATCAACCGAGCTTATCATCGCCAGTTAATCAGCAAAACTTTTCACGGGCGGGATATATTTGCCCCGGTGGGAGCTTTTCTGGGGCGAGGTGAGCCGTTTGAGGAGGTGGGCCCACAGTTGGAATTATCCGGGCTGGTAAGGCTGGAAAATTTGTGGCCGGATTGGGAACAAAAAACTAACGGGAAACGCCTTATAAAAGGGAAGATTATTCATATTGATAATTTCGGCAACCTTATCAGTAATATCCATCGCCGATTGTTTGCTGAACTAAGCTCTGCTGAACTGGAACGGTTGAAAATCGGCATCCCCCTGCAAATTACCGCTACTGGTATTAAGGATACCTATGGTAATGAGAAGAAAGATACGCTGATTGCTTTGTTTGGCAGTAGCGATTTTCTGGAACTGGCGCGGGTGAATGGGCGGGCCGATAGCCGCTATGGAGAGAAATTTGCTAAAATCGGTGAGAAGTTTCACGTCAGGCTAGAAAGCTAACCAACCTCAAGAGATAAACAAATGGCAATAATTACTTTGACTACCGATTTTGGCTATAGCGATGCCAATGTAGGTATTTTAAAAGGAATAATCCACTCGATTAATCCCGCTGCCCAAATTATTGATATCACCCACAATATTAAGCCGCAAGACATAACCCAGGGCGCATTTATGCTGCATATATCCCATCGCCACTTTCCACCCGGCACTATCCATCTATCTGTAGTTGATCCTGGATTGGGAAACAGCAGGCCAATTTGCATTGAAGTGCCGGAAGTTGGCTATTTTATCGGCCCAGACAATAAATTATTTTCTTGTATTTTAGATTCTTATCCAAACCTAAAAGCTCGTGAATTGAAAGGCACTACCTATTTCCATACCGAAAAAAGTGATACCATTCCTGGACGAGATATTTTTGCCACAGTTGCGGCACATTTAAGCTTGGGCGAGCTATTCAAAGATGTTGGAACTCTCTTA
>Ga0209511_1003391_pt1 | contig 12225 bp, 9 predicted proteins | sample SSSSmetaG_FD_184141 | JGI IMG/M metagenome (GOLD analysis project Ga0209511, IMG submission 184141) | Glacier valley bacterial and archeal communities from Borup Fiord, Nunavut, Canada, to study Microbial Dark Matter (Phase II) - ​SSSS... | ecosystem: Environmental > Aquatic > Freshwater > Ice >... | reverse complement strand
GAATCTCACACAAGACATCTATGACTTCTGGTTTGGGAACTGCATTGGGGTTGCGGCATTCGTCTTTTGCAAACAGCTTTAGAACGGGCATACTCACCAATTGATTATTGGTTTCTGTCTCGATCGTCGGCAAGATCTCTTTATCTCGCAGCGTCGCCATCGGAATCGTATAAATAATGTGAAATCCGGGCAGACAAAGCGTTTTAATATTGTCTCTAAAAATAGGTCTAACGACCGAAAGCTCTAGCTTATCTAAATCATCAATAATCACTAAAATGGTTTTTTTAGTCGCAGCTTGCAAGACCGCAGCAATAATATTGAGTTGACTGACCAATTCAGACGTGTTTCGCTCAAACTTTTGCTTAATTTCTTTACGCACACCCGCATTGGTTTGTAGCTGCAAACTAAAGGCTTCTAATAGATTAAATCCGACTTTGGCTTCCCCTTTTAATTCTTTAACATCCGTTTGAGTTTGTTCAGCAAACCACTTATAAATTGCATCTTGCGTAGACTTGGGAATGTCAACCCGATGCTTTTCTGCCTCGACCATTAAATTGAGCGCGATCGCAAACAAAATATTGATGTGATCGACATCCGACATTTCAATCACTTTTGCGATCGAAAACAGCACCACAAAATAGCGATCGCCCATCAACGGACTGCGACTAAACTCCGCTAACAAAGTCGATTTTCCACACCCGCGATGTCCCGAAAAAATAACTTTGCTATCCGCCGCACCACTGTCTTCTACCAGTTGCACTAATTCTTCAATCACCTGTTCGCCATACTTGACTCCAAAGCGATCGAGATCCTTTTGATCTAACAAAGGCAGCAGATCGAGATTTCTGTATGCCGTCTGAAACAGAGTCAATAAATTATCAGCCGTACTTCGCTCATCAGAAATGTGCTATCAACATCATCCTCCACTTCCTGATTTAGCGTATCTTAATCATTCATCCCTCCTTATCCCTACTTTATGCTCCACGGTTTCATCCCGCCCGATCGCTTCTTTCCCTATCTCACCTGGACAGATATTCAGGCGATGCCCGACAAAGAAAATGTTGTGATTGTGCAGCCAATGGGCGCGATCGAGCAACACGGACCGCATTTGCCGTTAGCGGTTGATGCCGCCATTAGTGTCGCAGTCTTGGGCAAAGCGTTGAGTCAATTGGATGCCAGCATTCCCGCTTATGCGCTGCCGTGTTTAGATTACGGTAAATCAAACGAGCATTGGCACTTTCCGGGCACAATTACGCTCAGTGCTCAAACGCTGCTGGCAGTGCTGATGGACGTTGCAGAAAGCGTCTATCGAGCCGGATTTCGCAAACTGGTGTTCATGAATTCTCACGGGGGACAGCCGCAGATCATTGAGATTGCGGCACGAGATCTCCATCAAAAATATGAAGATTTTATCGTGTTTCCGCTGTTCACTTGGAAGGTGCCGAAGGTGCCGATCGAGTTAATCACTCCCAAAGAATTGGCGCTCGGCATTCACGCCGGAGATGCTGAAACGAGCTTGCTGCTGTCAATCTTGCCTGATCAGGTGAAAATGGATCGGGCTGTGGCAGAATATCCGCTTGATGAGCCGCGATCGGGCTTATTAAGCATGGAAGGAGCACTGCCGTTTGCTTGGACAACGCGGGATTTGAGCAAGAGTGGCGTGTTGGGCGACCCGTTACCTGCAACCCAAGAGAAGGGCGATCGCCTTCTTGAAGCACTTGCAAATGGCTGGGTCGATGTGATTAAAGAGGTCTATACGTTTCGACAACCGCAGGCGTGGCATTGATACGATCGCTCACAAATCATCTAGGTTTGTAACGGTCAATACTCCTTATTTTGAGATCCCACTAGAATTGGAAGCAATCGGGTACGATAGCCTTGTTCATCCCTTCATTGGAGAAATCAAATGGCAGAACTCACCTGTGCGGTTCCGGTTCCAACGACGCTACAAGAACTTGATGAAGCGGTTAAAAAGTTTCAAGTGAGCGATTTAGATGGCTCTGAGCTTTATTGCCAGTGGCAAGCCATTCGGGATGCGTCACTGGCGCAGTTGACGATCGAGACTGACAAAAATTTGGTTGCAGGTGGCGATAGTTACTAATTAGAGATTAGGGATCAAGGGTATGCTGAGTCTTGATTTCTGATTCCCTAACGTGCTATGCCCGACGATCGTCAGTTTGCCCCTGCTACCGAGCGCAATCGAGAACCGATTCTTGAGGTGCTGCTGAAAGTGTTGCCGCCGACGGGCACTGTGTTAGAGATTTCTAGCGGCACCGGAGAACACGCGGTCTTTTTTGCGCCTCGACTTGCGCCTCGCAGGTGGCTGCCGTCTGATCCCAACCCTGCTGCACGAGCCAGTGTTGCCGCGTGGCGATCGCGTCAACCTGCGGAAAACCTAGAGGCAGCGATCGCGATCGATGCCCGTGATTCAATCTGGACGATCGCGCCCGATCAGCAGAAATCGCTCACGGCGATCGTCAACATCAACATGGTTCACATTGCGCCGATGTCAGCCTGTGTCGGGTTGATGAGAGGAGCGAAAAGACTGCTCCCTGCCGAAGGAGTTTTGTATTTATACGGTCCCTTTAAGCAGGGTGGCAGACCGATGGAAACGAGCAATGTGACGTTTGATGAAAGTCTGCGGACGCGCAACTCAGAGTGGGGCATTCGGGATTTAGAGGAAGTGATGGCGATCGCCCAGTTACATGATCTTTCGCTGGTCAAAACTTACGCAATGCCAGCCAACAATCTTTCGGTTGTTTTCCGTCGTGTTTAGAAACGTGATCACGACTAATGGACATTGCGAGATGTGTTTAAACGTTGCGAAAGTTTATTATTTGAAAACTTCCTCACAGCTTCCTCATATTTAAATTCTATCGTCAAGAATAACGCCAGCGATACGCAAAAAGTGTCGGCGATAACATTCGTTTTTGACGCTTTAAAAATGATCACTACATGCCCTTGTTGTTCTAATCCAATGCTGCGCCACATTCGCCATGGATCGCTGTACTGGTTCTGCCGCACCTGCTGGTCAGAAATGCCTAACCTACATTATTCAGTCGCTCGATCGCTGCCTCCAAAGATTTTATTAGAGTCGAGTTACTTGCTCTATCGTTAAGCATGATCTCAGTCGCTTAGGATCGTGGCTTAAATAACCTGTAAGACTTGTGAGCGTCTTCTGCCCTCCTCACGAAGTGGGGCAAAGCCCTCGCCAACCCTTCTGCCTAGGGAGAAGGGAGTCAGAGTCTTGTTCCCTCTCCTTGGGGAGAGGGCTAGGGTGAGGGTGAGAAGGTGCACCTTAATAAATCCACGTTCCTTAGTAATCTGCTAAACCTCTACCTTTAGAGAGGGCACCGATCGTCCGTCATCTATTGGATTATGGAAAGAACTGTATTCACATGATCCAGTGGGTCTAAACGGCGTTTCAAAACGGAGCGGAAACGGTGACGGCTGAGAATCGATCGGCGATCAAGGTTGCTTTGTGGGAGCAAGAACAGGAGTTTGAAACGACATTTGACCTAGCAGGAGTGGGGATCGCCCACGTTAGCACTACAGGGCAGTGGCTCAGGGTAAATCAAAAACTCTGTGAAATCGTAGGGTATTCTCACCAAGAGCTGATCCAGAAAACGTTTCAAGACATTACCTACGCTGAAGATCTTGAACCCGATCTAGACCACATGCAGCAACTGCTAGCGGGTGAAGTCCAAAACTACTCGCTAGAAAAACGATATATCTGCAAAGACGACAGCCTAGTTTGGATTAATCTCACCGTCTCTCTAGTTCATGAACCTGATGGTGATCCTGAATATTTTATTGCAATCATTAAAGATATTAGTGACCGCAAACGTCACGAAGCCGAACTGAAACAAGCCAAAGACGATCGCGATCGCTTCTTTACGCTCTCGTTAGACCTGCTGTGTGTCGTAGGATTAGATGGTTACTTTAAGCGCATCAATCCCGCCTTTGAGAGAATTCTTGGCTATGATGCTGCCGAACTTCTAGGCAAGCCTTTTCTCGAATTTGTGCATCCTGACGATCGGGCAATCACTCTGACAGAAGTCGAGACTCTGGCGACCGGGGTCGCAACGCTGCATTTTGAGAATCGCTATCGCTGTCAAGATGGGTCATATCGCTGGCTTGATTGGGTGTCGGTGCCCGTCGTTGAAGAAGGCTTGGCTTATGCCGTTGCCCATGACGTGACTCAACGCAAACAAGCCGAACTCGAAATCAAGCAACTCAACGAAGGGCTGGAGATAAGAGTTAAACAGCGCACCGCTCAACTCGAAGCGGCAAACAAAGAACTAGAGTCGTTCTCTTACTCGGTGTCTCACGATTTGCGGGCACCGTTGCGCCACATTGCTGGGTTTGTGCAGCTTTTAAAAGCGCGACTCGAACCTGAAAATTTGGATGAAACAAGCGCTCGTTATGTCACTACGATCGTCAACACGACCAAACAAGCTGGAGTGTTGATTGATGATTTGCTGACCTTCTCGCGAATGGGGCGATCGGAGATGCACACCATCGCATTTAGTCTGGCAGAATTGCTCAAAGAAGTGAAACGGGAAATCGATCTGGATGTGGGCGATCGGGTGATTCAGTGGAAGATCCATTCTCTACCCGTGGTTCAGGGCGATCCCTCGATGTTGAGGCTGGTTCTTCGCAATCTGCTCGAAAATGCAGCGAAATATACTCGTTTGTGTGAAAAAACCGAAATAGAAATTGGCAGTTTTGACCACCCAGATGAAATGATATTTTTTGTACGCGATAATGGCATCGGTTTTGATATGCGATATGTTGACAAACTGTTCGGCATCTTTCAGCGGCTTCATGTGGGCACTCAGTTTGAGGGCACAGGCATTGGGCTGGCAAATGTCCAACGCATCATTCACCGTCACGGTGGGCGAGTGTGGGCAGAGGGAGTTGTCGATCGGGGGGCAACGTTCTATTTTTCACTACCCAAAAGTCGAACCGGAAGTCCAGCCGGGTTACTAATCTCAGATTACTGATCCCTCACAGTTAACGACGCACTGCCGACTGACGCACTACCCTTAGCGGACTGCGGAGGATCGGACTACGGAGTAAGAAAGGAGTATGACCTAGATCAATGCCAGAACCAGATATGAGACGTGTTTTGCTAGTCGAAGACAGTTCAAATGATGTGGAATTGATCTTAAACTCGCTGTCTGAAAATCACTTAGCAAACGAAGTGGTCGTGGTGCGAGATGGGGAGGAGGCGTTAAATTATCTTTATCGTCGAGGCATCTTTAAGATGAGAATGGAGGGCAACCCAGTCGTGGTGTTGCTCGATCTCAAGCTTCCCAAGATTAATGGCATGGAGGTGATGACCCAAGTTAAAGCTGATCCGGCATTTCGCTTGATTCCGATCGTGGTGTTGACTTCATCGCGAGAAGAACCAGATTTGCTGCGCTGCTATGAATTGGGTGCCAACGCCTATGTCGTTAAGCCGATTGACTTTCATGAGTTTGTAGATGTGATTAAACAAGTGGGGTTATTTTGGGCGGTCGTCAATCAGCCGCCACCTGGGTCGCTACCCTCGATCGCTCGATAGTCCTATCCGGTTTCATCTAACTCTCTGTTGAGTTGGCACGTTTGGCAAAATGTCCCCGCTTGACAGACACTTCGACGGACACGATATCAAGGTTAACTCTATGCCATTTCTTCAATTTCTCTTGTTAGAAGATAGCTCTCTAGATGCCGAACTGATTCAGGCAACGCTAACGAATGGAGACATTGAGTGTGAACTGGTGCGGGTGCAGACTCGATCGACGTTTATAGAGACACTCAACTCAATGACGTTTGATTTAATTTTGTCTGATTATTCGCTGCCTAGTTTTGATGGCATTGCAGCGCTAGACCTTGCTCGTGACATCTGCCCCAACGTGCCGTTTATTTTGGTGTCGGGCACCTTGGGCGAAGAGTTGGCGATCGACACGCTCAAACGGGGTGCCACTGACTATGTGCTCAAGCAGCGACTAGAGCGACTGGTTCCGGCGGTCAATCGGGCACTGAGAGAAGCTCAAGAACGGCGTGACTATCAACACGCGATCGCAGCGCTACATCTCAGCGAACGGCGCTTTCGCACTTTGGCAGATGCCGTCCCCAATTTTGTTTGGATCAATAACGCTGACGGTGAAGCAGACTACTTAAATTCTCGCTGGCAAGAATACACGGGCACCTCTTTTGGAGTTCAAAAAGCACAAACCTGGGTAGGAGCGACGCATCCTGACGATATGGAAGCTGTGACTGAGACGAGAACGATCGGCATTCGATCGGGCAATCCCTACGAAATAGAGTGCCGAATTCGCCGACATGACGGCGTTTATCGATGGCATTTGGTGCGAGTCGTGCCCTTTAAAGATGAGCAGGATCAGCTTCTCTATTGGTATGGCACCGCAACCGATATTGATGATGCTAAACGGCTCTATCATCAAGCAAAAGAGGCAAACCGCATTAAAGATGAGTTTCTAGCCGTTCTTTCTCACGAATTGAGAACGCCATTAAACCCGATCGTAGGGTGGTCAAGGCTGTTACGGGCAAAGCCTCCTGACCCAATCACGTTGGCGCGGGGGCTAGAGACCATTGAGCGAAATGCCAAAATTCAAACTCAGTTGATTGAAGATTTGCTAGATGTCTCTCGAATTCTGCGGGGCAAATTTAGCTTAAATGCTCAACCCGTCAATTTAGTGACCGTGATTGAATCAGCGTTAGAAACGGTTCGGCTATCGGCAGACGCAAAATCAATTCAATTAGAATTTAATGCTGCTGATAACATCAACTACGTCGCTCTCGGTGATGCAGGTCGATTGCAGCAGGTGATCTGGAATCTACTCTCAAATGCAATCAAATTTACTCCCAATCATGGACACGTTGAGATTGAACTGACGATTGATTCTACACACACTCTTGCAGATGAGCAATACGCCAAAATTACGGTTCGCGATACGGGTAAAGGCATCGATTCTGAGTTTTTGCCCTATGTGTTCGACTCCTTTCGACAGGCAGATGGCAGCACGACTCGCACGTTTGGCGGCTTAGGGTTGGGTCTGGCGATCGTGCGTCATCTGATCGAGCTTCACGGCGGCACAGTCGAGGCAATTAGTCTCGGCGACGGAAAAGGGTCAACGTTCACAGTGAAGCTACCGCTTTTAAAGCATGAGGGCGGCGGACTAGATGAAAATAGAAATTCATCCTTTAACCTCCATTCTTCACCGCTTCCCCTCGCGGGTCTGCGGATTTTGGTCGTGGATGATGAGAGAGATACGCTAGGTTGGATGACGATTTTGTTAGAGCAGTCGGGGGCGATCGTTCACTCAGCTTTGTCGGCAGAAAAAGCATTTGCAGCGATCGAGCAGTTTAAGCCAAACATTCTCTTAAGCGATATCGGGATGCCAGAAGAAGATGGCTATATGCTGCTCAAGCGGGTGAGAGCGTCCGAAAACGGGAGTCAAATTCCGGCGATCGCGTTGACTGCCTACGCAAGAATAGAGGATCGAGAACGAGCGATCGCGGCTGGCTTTCAAGATCATTTAGCGAAACCGATCGACCCAGAGCAATTGATTAAAGCGGTCATCAAAATAAGAGCCAGAGAGTTCAATCCCTCTGGCTCCTGAAGTCTGATTTTTGGTCATTGCTGAATCTAGGCAATTCATACCTGGATTCAGCAACGCCGATTTTTGAAATCTACCTAAGCAGCCATCTCAACAACTTTTGATTGTTCTCGACTGACTTGCACCTGACCGTCTTCGTCGATATCGACGATCGCCACATCACCTGACTGAATCCGACCTGACAAAAAGGCTTCTGCCAAGCTGTCTTCTAAGAGCCGAGAGATCGCTCGACGCAGAGGACGTGCCCCATAGCTGGGGTTATAGCCTTCGACGACGACACGGGCTTTGAAGCGATCGCTCACCTCTAAGCCGATGCCTTGTTCATTCAAACGATCAGCAGCTTCACGAATCAGTAGATCGGCGATTTGAGTCACCTCATCGCGAGTTAACTGACGGAAGACGATAATCTCATCAAGACGGTTGAGAAACTCAGGACGGAAGTAGTTTTTCAACTCGTCGTTGACCTGATTGCGAATGCGGCTATATTGTGCCGATTCTTGGGTTTCAGATGAGATTTCAAAGCCCAGACCTGAGCCGCCTTTCTCGATCGCTTTTGAGCCGAGGTTAGAGGTCATGATCAGCAGCGTATTTTTAAAGCTGACTGTGCGACCTTTGGCATCGGTAAGGTGCCCCTCATCTAGCAGTTGCAGCAGCATATTGTAGACATCGGGGTGAGCTTTCTCGATTTCGTCGAACAAGATCACGGTGTAGGGTTTGCGGCGCACGGCTTCGGTGAGTTGACCACCTTCGTCGTAGCCGACATAGCCCGGAGGTGATCCGATCAGTTTCGAGACGGTGTGTGACTCCATAAACTCAGACATATCGAGCCGAATCATCGCCTCTTCAGAGCCAAACACGTTGGCGGCTACAGCTTTGGCAAGTTCAGTTTTGCCTACGCCTGTCGGACCAGAGAAGATGAAGCTGGCGATCGGGCGATCAGGACTTTGCAATCCGACTCTGGCGCGTTTGATGGCGCGAGAAACGGCGGTGACTGCTTCTTGTTGTCCGATAATTCGCTCATGCAGGGTGTCTTCTAAATGCAGCAAGAGAGCCGATTCTGATTCGGTGAGCTTGTTGACAGGAATGCTCGTCCAAGACGATACCACTTGGGCAATGTCTTCTTCGGTAACGATCGGGGAGATCGTAGGAGCCGCTTCTCCTGACTTCGAGCTACGTGCCGCCTGAATTTGCGCTTCTAGTTCGATCTCACGATCGCGCAGTTTTCCAGCTTCTACAAAGTCTTGCGCTTCAACGGTGGCTTGCTTGGCTTGGGTGACTTGACGCAATTCTTTCTTAAGCACTTTGGCAGGAGACTGATAAGAATATCTCAGCCGTACCATAGAACTGGCTTCGTCAATCAGGTCAATCGCTTTGTCAGGCAAGAATCGATCGGTGATATAGCGATCTGAGAATTTCGCTGCTGCCTCGATCGCAGCATTGCTAATCGTGAGTTGATGGTGTTGCTCATAGCGATCGCGCAAGCCACGCAAAATCTCGATCGTTTCGTCAACAGACGGTTCGCCCACCATGACGGGTTGGAATCGTCGCTCTAATGCAGCATCACGCTCAATGTGTTTGCGATATTCATTGAGCGTGGTGGCTCCGATGCACTGCAATTCACCTCTTGCCAGGGCTGGTTTGAGCATGTTTGCGGCATCGGTTCCGCCTTCAGCACTACCTGCACCGACAAGGGTGTGAATCTCGTCAATCACCAAAATAATATTGGTCGATTGGCGCACCTCTTGCATGATGTTGTTGAGGCGTTCTTCAAAGTCGCCCCGAAACTTGGTTCCGGCAAGCAGAGACCCGATATCTAAGCTGATGATCTGTTTGTCTTGCAGCAGTTCAGGAATGTCTTGGTTGTGAATTCGTACGGCTAACCCTTCAGCGATCGCGGTTTTGCCGACTCCAGGTTCGCCCACTAAAACGGGATTGTTTTTGGTGCGACGACCGAGGATTTGAACCACGCGATCGATTTCAGTTTGGCGACCGACGACGGGATCGAGCTTGCCTTCTGCGGCGAGACGCGTCCAGTTAGTGCCAAATTCGTCGAGGGCAGGAGTGCGATCGCCTGCCGTTTTTTGCCCCGGACGCTCTTTAACATTGCCCGCAGGAACGGAGGCGACTTGTCCGAGCGCCCGAATAATCCCGGTGCGAATCTGTGCTAGGTCAACGCCAAAGTTGGTCAGTACTTTAGCACCCACGCCCTGACTGTCTTGCACAAGGCTGAGGAGCAGATGCTCTGGGTGAATATAGCGATGGTCAAGCTGGCGAGCCTGCTCAAACGCACTCTCTAAAATGGATCGGGTTTTGGGGGTGAAGGGAAGATCTGCCAAGGTTGATCCCGTCCCTCGACCGACAATTTTTTCGACTTCCAGGCGTGCTTTTTCTAGCGTGATGCCAAACTCGTTCAGCACAGTGACCGCGATCGTGTCTTTCTGTCTGAGTAAGCCCAGCAGAACCGCCTCGGTGCCCACAGAGTTTTGCCGCATCCGACGCGCTTCTTCTTGAGCAAACATGATGGCAGCGATCGCCTGATTGGTGAAATTTTCAAACATCTCGACTTTCTCCACTAGGCTGTTTCAGCTTGAGTAGGCAGATCGCATGACGGTAAACACTTTTGGGGCGGCTGTTGACCAAATCCTTGAGAATGTATCGCAACGAGATCGAGACCTACTTATCAATGTGTAAACTTTTCTTTCGTTATGTTTCCCTACTGTAGCGAGGGCAAAACATCATCAACTAGGGAGGAAAACCGTCGCAACAGTAGGGCACGAAGTACGGTCAGACTGAGGGTGTGAGGGCGGTTAATACGCTTGACTAGACGGTCTTTTTCTGAATGATGTCTTTAACAGTTTGGTCTGTTGAGAGATTCAAAGTTGAGCGATATACTACCCTAAAAGATAAAACGTTGATCGAATGGTTTAGCTTCAAATTCTGAACCAACGATCGCTACTTTTAGGAGAATTATCAGGATGAATCTTATCGCTTGGGCTATTTTGGGCATTGTGGCAGGCGCGATCGCCAAACTTCTCTACCCTGGCAATCAGGGAGGCGGCATCCTCAGCACGATGATCTTGGGCATTATTGGCGCATTTTTGGGCGGCAGTGTCGTGACACTTGTGACAACCGGAACGATCGCTCTAGCAACGTTTCCTGGCATTCCGGGGCTGGTTGTGGCGATTTTGGGCGCGATGATTGCGATCTTTTTGTGGGGGCTGGTCACTGGCAGCGCAGCTTAATCGATCGAACCGCTTCCATCGATCTTGAAAGCTCCCTAAATTCTTCTAGAAGTGGCAAATTTAGGGAGCTTTTAGCGTTGGTTTGAATGAGAGTCAACGATGGAACGGAACCACGATTAAAGGAATCAAGACGAACAGCAGCCATAGCCACGATCTGCTCTCAGGCTCAGTTGATTCGGGTTCTAAGAGGGCGTTGATGCGCTCATCGAGTCGGTTTCTCACTGCCACACTGCTAAAGGACGCACAGAATTCAGGCTGCATCTGAGGAGCGCTAACGACTGAGAGCAGCGCTTCAGCGAGCAGCAGACCATCGACGTGTTGAGATGCCCAGCGATCGGCTCTGAGTTCTCTTAAAATCAGCAGTTCTTGCCAGAGCGCTTCGGTTTGAGGCAGCCAAGCCGTTAGCTGTCGGAGCCAGCCCAGCCAGAAAAACCAGAAGGTATCGCGGTAGTGCAGATGCCCTTGTTCATGCACAAAGACAACTTCTAAGTGGGCAGAGTCGAGAGAATCTAGCAGCCCTTGACTGACGACCAACTCTGGCTGCCAGAATCCAATTTGCGCCACATAAGGAGTCGGGATATCAACCAATCGGGCGGGTTTGCCGTGTTGCTCTGATCTGGGATAGCGCCGAACTTGTTGGAGCGATCGCCGTGCCTCGATCGTCAAACTCAAACCCAGAAAGAGAGCGGTGCTGAGAAACGCGATCGCGGCATAATAACTGCCCCACCCTTCCCACCAGCGCACCATTTGCCCACGCGGTCCCATCAATAGGAGGGCGATCGCGGTGGTCACGAGCAACAGGGGCGACACCAGAAAAAAGCCGAGGGTGCGATGCCAGCGATCGCTCCACCTACCTGTGGGAATGGTGGCGATTTGACGAATGCCCCAGGCAACGCCCAACGCGGCTGAGAGCAGGATTAAGTGCATCATTGAGCTTCCCTCGCTTTGCGGATGGCTTGGAGTCGTTGAGCGATCGCTTCTAGCTGTTCGACGCTGGCTTGATCGAGGCTATCGGCAAAGGCAGCGACGATATCGGGGTTGCCGACGGCTAAAAATTGATTGAGTTGTTCATAGGCTTGCAGAGCGCTGGCTTCGGCTTTTGAGAGCAGGGGCTTCCATGAAAAGCTGCGCTCTTGTTTGTCACAGACAAGCCAGCCTTTTTTGGTGAGACGGTTTAAAACAGTCGTCACAGAGGTGTATGCCAACTCACGATCGGGGTCAGCAAGAATCCGATCGTGGATATCTTTTACTGTTGCGCCTCCCAGATCCCAGACGATGTGCAAAATCTCTGCTTCTAAAGGACCGAGCGAAAGCTGTTTTGGGCGGTAGTTGGGTAGAGGAACCATATCTCCAGG
>Ga0209511_1003390_pt1 | contig 12226 bp, 11 predicted proteins | sample SSSSmetaG_FD_184141 | JGI IMG/M metagenome (GOLD analysis project Ga0209511, IMG submission 184141) | Glacier valley bacterial and archeal communities from Borup Fiord, Nunavut, Canada, to study Microbial Dark Matter (Phase II) - ​SSSS... | ecosystem: Environmental > Aquatic > Freshwater > Ice >... | reverse complement strand
TTTTCAATTCCAGGGCTTGTATGCGACGGGCTTCTCGCCAGTCGTGGGGTTTTGTTTTACTATTCATTTTACTAAAGTTAGCTTTTTTTATGCCATCTTTAGTTCTTTTCGCTCAGGTCTATAGTAGCTGTTAGGTTTTAGGCTATAAAATCTAAAATTCGATTTGTCATCATGAGCGTGTGAAGGGTCTTGTTTAAAACACTAAGATTTTTCGTTTAGGCTCAAATGACATATCCCTTGAACAGCTATTAAAGAAGCGACTTTAGGAACATTTACGAACTTCAAAAATCCTAAAACCTCCGTGCCCTATAGCTAAGATTTTCCTAACACCTAAAACCTAACTCCTAATACCTCGTCAAAAACTCCTCCCTGTTGGATTGTTAAGTTTTGGCAAGAGCGGCGTAATAATAAGTAAGAAAGAATTTCAAAACAGACCTCTAAAAAGAGGTACATTTGCCCAAAATTTAGCTATAATCAAAGAACAAGGTCAGCCCATAGCTTTATATTAGCGTAAGTAAAAAACGAGGGGATTTGTTTGAACGTAAGGCTATAATCAATACTCAATTCGGCAGAAGTGCCAGCGATTTGCTAGGCAGACTTGGCTGGGGAGAAACTGAGGAAAAAGCTGCCAACGATGGTGAGCTTGTTTTTGGGCAGGCTTTGACACAGGAAAATTTCGCCTGGGTCTATACCAGCTATTTCCCACGCCTCTATAACTATGTTTCTTGCCGAGCCAGTAGCCGGGAAGAAGCCGAAGATATTGTAGCCCTGGTTTTTGAGCAAATTCTGAACAAATTTCATACTTACAATCCAGAGCGGGGCAATCTGGACACCTGGATTTTCACAATTGCCCGTAACGCCCTGACTGACCGCCACCGTTACAAACGTCGGCATCATGAACAGGCGTTAGACGAACATCTGGAGCTAGAGGCTGATATATCGCTGAGTGACCAGTTCTTGCGTCAGGAAGAAGTAGAACAGCTAAGAGTCTATCTGACCCGCCTCTCCAAACGGGAGCAAGAATTGCTGGTTTTGCGGTATGGGGCGGGGCTTACTCATCGGCGTATCGGTGAGATTATGAAGATGAACGAGGGCAACGTGGCGGTGGCATTGGGCCGCACAGTCCGCAAGTTACACCGCTACTTTGAGGAAGAAACTGCACAAAATAACCTTAAAGACGAAGTTATACAAAGGCAGCAGAAGTTAAAAAATGCGTAACGAAGATTTTAAGCCTGAACAAAATAATAAGCCGGAAGAAAAAGAACAACGGGCGATGGCTAAACGTCTGGAAAAAGCCATGAAGTTTGAGGCTCGGCCCGAATTCAATGCCGAGTTACGCAATCGGTTGATGTCTAATCTGCCAACACAAAAACAGCTAGTTCACAAAAACAGGCATTGGCCTAGCCGGCTTGTTTTACAGGGTTGGCGAACCACTGCGGCGGCATTTGTGCTGGTTTTGTTGAGCCTGGGAATTTTCTTTAACAGTAACTTAGCTTCGCCTGGGAATAATTTGACTACTATTGAAGCTACTCCCAACATTCAGGAAAATACTAATTATAGTAAGTTTGACCAAAACCCGGTTTCTGCCCAGGTGGTTAAATCCGAACGCACCTTGAAAAAACAACTTGCGATGGAAGAAAGCCCCGCCTACGAGTCGTCTCTGCAATATAACAGGCTGTTGAAGAAAGAAAATTCCTCAGCTCCTGCCATTCTGGCCTCGGCTAATGACGACAAGGCCAAAATAAAAATAATCCAATACTAACTCCCAGCCACTAAATTAGCTTAACGAGTTGGCTTCCCGCCCTACTCCTTGTTTTAGTGCGCCCTTGTTTCTGGATAAATGTTTTACCGATTCGGTCGGAGGGCTTTGTGTTGCCCAAAAAACGAAGTAATTGTTGGTTTGATTTTATGTCCCAAAGAATTTAAGGAAGGAGAAACCTAAAGAAAATGCAAAAGCCTAAAAAGCTCCATTTTTTGCTGGTGGCTTTACTGGTGTTAAGTGCGGTGCTGGTGGCTTGCGGCGACCCTACCGCCACCACTGTCCCCACCACTACTAACGCTCCGGCTACTACCAAAGCCGCTGCCACGACTGCTTCAGCTACCACTACTCAGAGTGCAGCAACTACCGCTCCGGCTACTGTTGGTGCTACTACCACTGCTGCTCCGGCTACCACCATAGCTACCACGGCGGCGGCTGACCCGTATGCCTTGCAGTCTATTCAGGCTTTGAAAGATTTGCCAGCTAACACCCCTAAAGGTGGAAGATTCACCGCCATCAGTCTGGCGGAATTAGCTCCCGATTTGCACCCCTACGTTAGTGATGGAGGGTTTACCGACTCGTGGATTGATTTTGCTAATCTAGCTTATGGCGCGAGCCTGGCTACCTATAGTTATAGCTCTTTGAAGTGGGAGTTGGATGGTGCCAAAGATCTCAAAGTAACTGATAGTGGTAAAACCTTTACCTGGACTTTACGCACCGACCTGAAATGGAGCGATGGCTCGCCCATTACCGTAGATGATTATCAGTTCGGCTTTGACAATGCTATCAAGGAAGATAAAACTAACCCTGATAACAACTTTGTAGGTCTGGCTGACTTACAAAGACTGGTTTCGGTCAAATCCGATACTAACGCTGGCACGATTTCCATAACCCTTGACCAGTTCTATCCCCCCGACCTGGCATTAAACTATGTAATAGCGGTTGTGCCTGTATCTAAAAAGGTCTGGGCGGGCAAGACCTGGTATGACGCAACCACGAACCCTGAAATCCTGAAGCCAAGCGTCACTTCTGGCCCTTATATGGTCAAGAGCTGGGACCCCAAATCCGAGGGTGTGTTAGTGCCGAACCCCTTCTGGTATCGTGGCAAGACTAACTTTGACGAAATTGTGCTGAAAGGTGGCTCGGCTTCGATTGTGCTGGAAGCGGTTAAGAGTGGTCAGGCTGACCGGGCCATCAAGCTTGCACCGCAACAGGCCGATGCCGCTCGTAAAGACCCCAGCATGACCCTTTATGAGTGGGACGCGGTAAACTCCGGCTTCCGCTATATGGAATACAATACCAAGCGCACCCCGATGGACGATAAGGCTTTCCGACAGGCTCTTAACTATGCTGTTGACCGTGATAACCTGGTTAAGCTGGCAGAGGTTGGGCTTGGTACACCCCAATACAGCTTTCTCTCCCCGGATAGCTTTTTCTATAACAAAGATGTTAAGACCTATAAATATAATCTGGAAACTGCCAAAAAGACCCTGACCGACGCTGGTTATAAAATGGATGGTGGCAAACTCGTGGGCAAAGACGGCAAACCGATTGAGCTGACGGTCTTGTTCCCTATCAGTAGCACTCCCCGCAAGCTGATTGCTACCTATCTTGAGCAACAGTTCAAACAACTTGGTATTACTATCAAGGTTGATGGCAAAGAATTTAACGCCTTTGCCAAGCAAGTCAGTGCCAAAGATTTTGACATCAGCCTCTCGGCGGTAGCGGGTGGCTTCCCTGACCCTGACAGTTTCCGCTTACGCATCACCACTGACGGTAGTGGCAACTATTCCCAATATGCCAATCCAAAGGTAGATGAGTTATTCAAAAAGGGCCAGAGTGAGGCCGATAGTGGCAAACGCAAGGCTTACTATGATGAGATTCAAGCGATTGTCAGCGAGGATGCGCCCGTGATGTTCTTGTGGGGCTACACCAACTTTAGCCCAATTAGTAAAAAAGTTCAGGGTATCGTACCTTCCAAAGGCGATAGACTGGATTACAACGACGCATCAACTCGCTGGTATCGGGTTTCGTCGTAATAAGGTCTTATCTTCGGATTTCTGACCTTAACTCTCTCGTTTTTTACACTCCCAAAGCCCTTTCTCTTTTATACAGAGAGAGGGCCGGGAGCTATCTTTTTTTAGTAGGGGTAGACCTCTGTGTCTATCCATTTTAGCCACATAGTAAAAGGGTAGAAAAATTATGAGGCGTTATATTATTCGGCGACTAATTCAATCGGCAGTTTTGTTCTGGATAATAATGAGTTTAAGCTGGCTGCTAATTGCCACCGCACCGGGCGGCCCGGAAGGACTGTTGGCCGAAAACCCCCGAATTAGCGTAGAGCAACGTCAGGCTATTCGTGCAAGTTTTGGTTTGAACAAACCGCTCTACGAACAATATACTATCTGGATGGGTCGGATTCTTACCCTGGATTTTGGTCGTTCCTACACCAACCCCCTCCCGGCGATGCAACTGATAGGTGATCGGGTTTGGCCTACAATGCAGTTGGGTTTCTTCAGCTACGTTATCGGCATGCTCGGTATTCCGTTGGGGGTTTATGCCGCCAAACATCGGGGTAAACTAGGCGATAACGTGGTGCGGGTGATGACAGTGGTGGGGAGCGCGATGCCCGCCTGGTGGCTCTCGTTGATGGTTATCATTATTCTGGCAAACACCATCAAGTGGTTTCCGCAGGGCGAGGGTAAAGGTAGTTTTGGAGCCTGGTTTTTACATTTGATGGTTCCGGCGGCCCTGCTTTCGACTGGTATACTGATTACCTTTGCCCGTCTAGTCCGTTCCGAAACGCTGGAAGTGCTAAATCAGGACTATATTCGCACCGCCAATGCCAAGGGGCTGGCTGAGAAAAAAATTACGCGCTGGCACATTTTACGCAATTCGCTATTGCCAGTAGTTACCCTGTTAGGTTATTTCTTGCCGACCCTGCTTTCGGGGGCAATTATCACCGAAACTATTTTTAACTGGCCGGGAATGGGTCGCCTCTTTTATCAGGCCGCTACCGGGCGCGATATGCCAGTTTTGCTGGGAATCCTTTGCATTACCACTTTGCTAACGATTATTGGCACTTTGTTATCAGACCTCGGTTATGGTCTGGTTGACCCTCGCGTGAGGTTCAGTTAATGCTATAATCCAGTTGTTCAAAGCAGTTGCTAACCGTCAACTACCACTTGGAAACGGAGGAACAATTGGATTTATTTGGTCAAAAGTTGCGGCAACGTCAGAAAATCCTGGTTGCCGCCCTGCAAAACTCTAACTCTCGCCGCGCCGCCGCTATAACCGGGCCCCAACAGTCCCACGACCCTGATAATCCGGGTAGCGACGTTTATCTTTATCTTTCATATACAGTCGGGACGCATCATGTCTGGCATTTCAAGTTTTTTGCCATCTATCCCACTACTATAACTTACCTTTTGCCCACCGCTCCCAGCCCAACCTCGACCTTCCCGGTGGTGGCGGTCAGTCCCGGCAAGTTTCTGGATAACCCGACGGTTTATAATGAATTTCTGAGGCATGTTTGTCGCAAGGGTTATATTGTGCTGTTTGTGGATAGCGATACTGGCCCGCTCGATTGTGAACATAGCCGAATGGCAGGGAAATTTTTGGAAGGGGTGCAGCAAACTATTCAGCGCAAGTTAAGCCGCCAGACTAATAATCCACCCCAGGTCGCCTGGTGGGGGCACTCGATGGGGGCGAAGGTACAGGCGATTGCCGCCCAGATGACCAGAAATCGTTTCTACCAGCGTCCGGCGGCGGTCATTGCCAACCATTTCAGCAATGATAAGGGCAATTTTTGTAATGACGATGCCCTGGCAACCGCCCCGAATATCCCGCCGACTATCCGTTACAGCGTTATTCAGGGCGATAGTGACGATATTGCCAAAACCGACCCCCGCGCTTTGTATGACCGCATGACTCAACTTAATTTCCGCCAACTTATCACCGTAGTGACATATCCCAATCTAAATCTATCCGCCGACCATTATGCCCCTCTGACAGACCCTGGCTTCCCGGTGGGTGGTGTCACCAATGGCCTGGATTGGTGGTTATACTGGAAAGTAGCGGTAGGGATTTTTAACTTTCATTTCAAAAACGGCTCGGATAAATGGGGCTACGGCTCGGAGCGCACCAACGGCGGCACCGATAGCGCGGGCAATAAAGTTACCCATCTCGCCGAACCGTAGGTTGGGGCTGGGAAACTTTAAAATTGAATATCTAAAATCTGAAATCGGGAAAAATTCGTAGGGACGGGGTTTTCCCGCCCGGTATTGGGGAAATTCGGGTTAAAGAAAAATAAGGAGGCAAAGATGAAAGGGATTTTACGGATTCGTCTGGTTGTGCTGGGATTGTTACTCAGTACGCTATTTGCAGCCTGTGGCGACCAAGTCGCAACTCCTACAAACGTTGTAACCACTACCACCGCCCCTACTATGGTGGTTACGATTGCTGCCCCCGTTTCATCTACCACTGTGGTTGTAACACCGTTTACCACCACTTTAGCTCCAACTACTACTGTCGAAACTATAATCAGGCTTGTAGATGTGGGCGGTTATAAACTATTTATTAATTGCACGGGACAGGGTAGCCCCACCGTTATTCTCGACGCTGGTTTAGGAACTTCTTCCACAAATTGGCGGGCTGTGCAATCTTCAGTTTCCAAATCTACCCGTGTATGCAGCTATGATCGGGCTAATGTGGGTCAGAGTGACAAAACCACTGTTCCGCGCACTTCCCAACAGATTGTTAAAGAGTTAAAAGCTCTACTTACCAACGCCCAAATCAAAGGGCCTTATATTTTGGTGGGTCACTCCTTTGGTGGGTTAAATATGCAACTCTATGCCAGCCAGTATCCCAATGAGGGGGCGGTGCTGGTAGAGGCCAGCCATCGTGAGCAAACAATTCGGTTTGATAAAATTCTGACCAAAGAGCAGACCGCAATACTTTACGATTTTACTGGGAATCCTGAAAAAGTAACCTTTGAGAATTTTCAGGAGAGTATGGCCCAGGTTCGAGCAGGTATAAAGTTCCCACCCGTGCCCTTGATAGTTTTAACCAAAGGGCTGCTAACCCCAAAACCCTCCAATTGGTCGGCCTCATTGGGAGACCCTTTTTCTGAGTATGACAAAGCCTGGAATGAGATGCAAGCGGAAATGGTGACGCTTTCGCCCAAAGGTAAGCAGCTTATTGCCGAAAAAAGCGACCACTTTATACCTGATAAACAACCTGCGATAATAGTCCAAAGTATTCAGGAAATCATAAATCAGGTATAATAAATTCAACTTTGACAATAGTAAAAATAAAACCGAGACTGGCCTTACTTTTAATAACATCTTGTTGAAAGAAAGGAGTAACTATGCAAATCAGTATTGGTCTACCCTCGCATGCCCCCGATGTTACAGGTAAGTTTCTTTTGGATTGGGCCCGAAAGGCTGACGAAGGGCCTTTTGAAAGCCTTTGCACTTTAGATGTGATAACCAGCCCTGCTTATGATCCCTTGATAGCGTTAGCTGGGGTAGCTGCTGTAACCAACCGTATAAGGCTCATGACCTCAATCCTGGTTGCGCCCCTCCATGATCCCGCGATATTTGCCAAGCAAGCCGCAAGTTTGGATGTTCTTTCGGGAGGTCGACTTTCTTTAGGTTTAGCTGTAGGTTCGAGAGAGAAGGATTTTCGGGCGGTAGGGGTGGATTTTCATCAACGGGGCAAAATTTTTGACAAACAATTGGAAACTATCACTAGAATATGGAGCGGTCAAAGCCTTGGCGACGACCTAGAACCAATTGGGCCAAAGCCTGTGCAACCAGGTGGCCCCAGGCTACTTTTAGGTGGTACAAGCCCCGCTGCAATCAAAAGAATAGGGCAGTGGGGCGAAGGTTACATTTCTCCCGCAATGCCGCCAGAATTTACCAGGAGCAATTACGCTATTGCCTAAACAGCCTGGAAGGAAGCCGGAAGGCCCGGAAAACCGCGTTTGATTAATATGGCTTATTATTCGCTTGGGGAGGATGCTAAAGAGCGGGGCGCGAAACTGCTCCATATTTATTACGCTGACGCTCCAGAAGCCGAAGAATATTTTGTCAGTACACTTTGTAGCACTTCTGAGGCTATCAAAAATGCAGTAACGTCTAGTGAAGAAATCGGAGTAGACGAACTTATTTTTCTGCCCTGCATTGCCGAACTTGACCAAATAGACCAACTATTGGAGGCATTAGGCTAAGGTAATTTATAACAGCCTATAACAAAGGATATTTATGCCAGGGTATATAGATGGTTGGTCTTTAGAAAATCTTGCCAAACGTTTTGAACGCTTTGGGCGGGAGGAGTGTGCTGGGCATAACCTCGTTTATGAGCCAATCTCGCTAGGGGTGGCTAACGACCCTGCCGTGCTGGAAATCGCCGCCACTACCCCACAGGGCCAACCCGCCCCTAACCTGTTATATGCCGTCGTCCATTATCTGTTGATGAAGGGGATAGAACATCCACTTTCAGCCTTCTATCGCACTTTTAGCCTCAATCCCCGTCCGCGTGAGGAAGCCTACCCCTGTTTTCACGATTTTTGTCTGGAGCATCGGGCTGAAATCCAGCAATTATTGGCAAGCCGCCGAGTGCAAACCAACGAGGTGCGGCGGTGCGCTTGTCTATTACCCTTTTTCGGGATGGCTTACGCGCAAGGGCAACAGAAACCCCTGGCTCTGGTGGAAGTTGGAGCCAGCGCGGGTTTGAATTTGTTGTGGGACAACTACGGTTATGATTATGGTGAATACGGGCGTTATGGAGTGTTGAACTCGCCCTTGCAGCTTAACTGTGAAATTCAGGGGGAGCCACGTTTGCCCCTACCCGCGAAATTGCCCGAAATCGCCTACCGGGTGGGCCTTGACCTGAGTCCAGTTAATTTGCGCGACCCTGATGCGGTTTTGTGGTTGGAAGCGTTAGTGTGGCCTGAACATCTTGACCGCATGGCCTTGTTACGCACCGCCGCCCAACTTGCCCAGCCCCATCCGCCCGAACTTATTGAGGGCGATGCGCTGGAAGTTCTGCCCCAAATTTTGCCGAGCATCCCGCCCGACACTACTCTTTGCCTTTATCATAGTTTTACGGTTAATCAGTTTTCGCCCGGAATGCGCGAACGTTTCACCGCTATTATTGACGCAGAGGGCCAAAAACGTGACCTGTTCCGCTTTGCAATGGAATATATACCGGGTGGAGCTAGTATGACCGTAACCTCTTATCAGGCGGGCCAAAAAACCGAGCAAATAATGGCAAGTTGCAATGGGCATGGTCGCTGGCTAAAGTGGTTGGCTAATCCCGGCTGATAATCAATTTGGTACGATAGTGTAACAAGGCTTCGGCGGCATCTCCCCAATTAGCCTGTTCGCTGGTCACTTGTTGTGGTTGTAATTGGCCTGATTGCACCAACTCTAATATTTTAGGAATAGCGGGACGGGCCATCGCTCGACCCGTTTTGAAAGTCAGCCCGCTAGTGTACATTTCCAATAAAGGCAAGGGGGTTTCCCGACCATAATAAATCCCGATGCTGGTACAGACCCCACCCGGCTCGGTAGAGCGCAGGGCACAGGCAAGGCTGGCGGGATTCGCGCTGGCATCCACCGTAATGGGGTAACGACCCAGCCGGGTGGGTGGAGTGTCCTTGAACTCAAGCGGGGGTTAGCCCCTAGCGATTTAGCTAGTTCCAGCCGCCCCAGGTCGTTATCCAGATAATCAATTTGGGATGCACCCAAAGCCTTCGCAATCCCCACCGCGTACAGCCCGATACTTCCCGACATCCCCCCACCCGCAATCAGTACGGGTGATTCTGGTTGTTGTTCCAGATATGGGCCAACCGTGCGCCAGGCATCCGGCAAATTATCGCTGGCACTGGCAACACTGGCAGGGTTTATGCCGGGTGGTAAGGCTACCAGCATCGCTTCGGCAAAAGGCACTCGCACAAGTTCGGAAAGAGCCCCGCCCCACTTTCCGCCCAAATTTCCCAGACCATAAGACGAAAGCTCCTTGACATTAGCACAGTCTCCCGTCTGCCCCCGCAGACAATAGCGACATTCGCCGCACGAAATCTGGAAGGGCACTATCACCCGTTGTCCTGGCCTAATTCCCTTAACTTCTTCGCCCACTTCTACCACTTCCGCCACAAATTCATGCCCAAAGGCAAACGGCCCTCTAAAGGGAACGCGGCCCTGAATAATCGCCGCATCCAGGTCACAGGTTGCTACCGCCACCGGGCGCACAATGGCTTGCTTCGGCCCTTCTAATTTTGGCTCCAGCACGTCCCACCATTCCAGTTGACCGGGCTTGATAAAAGTTAGCTGTTGCATCAGATTCTCCTAATATTAATTCTCCAATAACTTGTATTGACCGCTATTCAGCAATTTTTGCACCGCTTCAATAAATTTATCAGGCGCGGCATATTTGGGATGGCTGCGAAATACCCCGGCGGCCCGGTCTAGTTGTTTCAATTCGAGGACTCGTTCTTCCAGAGCTGCGGCACTGAAATTGGGGGTAAGGTGTTTGGTGGGGTCAGCAAATTGAACGGTTTCCAGCGATAATTTATCGAATTTTATTTTAGCGTGTACCTGTTGGGAGCAGTGGCAGGGGGCTGCTGGATTAACCAACCCACATTTGCTGCCCATAAATTCGCGCATCCTTAGCCGCGCCCGTGAGAGTCGTTTGCGGAAGGCGGCGGGGGTTACGTCCATTATATAAGCCCCTTCCTCGCCACTTACCTCAAAAGCTTCGCTTAACAAATAGGCCAGCCGATGTTCGCGGTCAAGGCACAGCAACATTGCCAGGGTACAACTCATGAGGGTTTCGTCAATCAGGATTTGCTGCTCGACCCGTTCCTCGCTATTAGTAGTGGTTAGCTGTATACCTAAATCCAGCTTATTGCCAAGTTGCTCAAAAGTTAATTCTCGCAACTCGGACCGTCGTTTTCGGGTAGTGAGTAAATGATTAGAAGCGACGCGATAGACCCAGGTGGTAAAGCTACTTTCGCCCCGAAATTGGCTCAGATGGGTAATAATCTTGATTAAAATCTCCTGGGCGGCATCCTCGGCATCGGCGGGCTGCCAGAGCATCCGCAAGGCCAGATTATAAACCTGAGCCTGAATCTGGCGCACCAGACTTTCGAGGGCTACCTCGCTACCCTCTTTGGCCTGTTCTACCAGCGTTTCAAGCTTTATCGTTCGTACAATGTCCATCTTATCTTTCTGGATGTCGTTAAAGGTAGATAATCTACCGTAGGGGCAGGCTCTGTCTTGCGAATATCGGCTGACGGAGCAGCCTCCTACGATAGTAATCCACCGGGTGAATCCTTACATTATATTAGACATCCAGCCAAACCAATTTGTGACCGAAATTTGATGTGAATTTCAGAGTTTATTTCGAGATAATACCACTATGGGAAAAAGTTTGGGGTTAAAAAAAGTAGGGGCAGGTCCCCGTGCCTGCCCTAAAGAGTTGTAGAAGGGACAGATAAAAGAGTCTATCCCTTTCGGAAGAGTTATATCAGGCCACCAAAAATCCTGACTCCTCTGGCAGGGATTTCTTGCAAGCCGGAAACCTGCTGATGGGTCAGTAAATCCAGGCTCTGCTCACCTCCGAGGTCAACTGTTTCAGGTTGGGGGTTGTGGTTCATGACAAACAGAAACGAGTGACCATCTTTTGTGCGTTTTGAAACCTCTACGCCCGCCGGAGTTTTTAGCAAAGGTTTAATTTGGTGGCTAGTAGCCAGATAATCCGCTAATCCCTTGAGGAAATCCTGATCGGGACTGGAAGCGACATACCAGGCTTGCCCCTTACCAAAGTTATTTTTGGTGACAACGGGCATGCCCTGATAAAACTCATCGCCATACTCGGCTAACACTTCCGCCCCCTCGCTATGTAGCAGGTCGCAGAGCATGTTGCAGCTATATTCCCCTTGCAGCGTTCCTAACGCTTGTTTCAAGATAATGCGGTTTTTCTGGTCGGGGAAAAGCGCGTCTATTTCCTCCACCCAGATACCTAACAAAGCGCGTAGTTCGCCGGGATAGCCGCCCACTGTCACCAGATCGGTTTCGTTGACAATACCACTGAAAAAAGTGGTCAGGAAAGTCCCGCCATTTTTTACAAACTCCTCCAGACGTTGAGCATAGCCCGGTTTAACCATATACAAAACCGGGGCAATCACAACATCATATTTGGTCAGGTCAGTATCAGTGCCAATCATATCCACCTGAATATTCAGGTCATAAAACGCCCGATAATACTTATAAACCTCATCCACATATTTCAGGGCAATAGTCGGCCCGCTTGAGTATTCAACTGCCCAACGGTTTTCCCAATCAAAAACAATCCCTATTTTGGTTTCGACCCGTGAGTCCAACAAAGTATCACCCAATTGCTGCAACTCCTCGCCCAAAGTGATCACCTCTTTGGTAACTCTGGTATTTTCGTGACCAA
>Ga0209511_1003388_pt1 | contig 12230 bp, 7 predicted proteins | sample SSSSmetaG_FD_184141 | JGI IMG/M metagenome (GOLD analysis project Ga0209511, IMG submission 184141) | Glacier valley bacterial and archeal communities from Borup Fiord, Nunavut, Canada, to study Microbial Dark Matter (Phase II) - ​SSSS... | ecosystem: Environmental > Aquatic > Freshwater > Ice >... | reverse complement strand
AATCCGCTGACCCAGCCGGCGCTGCTAAGCTGGCCGATGCTGATGCCCCAGCTGACGCTGACACCCCGGCTGATGCCGACGACCTGGCCGACGCTGACAACCCGGCCAACTCCGGCGATGCCGACGACTCAGCCGACCCGGCCGGCCTCTCCGTGGCCGACGTGGCGCGGGTGCTGGCCGAAGTCGCCGCCCGGCTCGCTGCCCTCGATGCCGCGCCGGCTGCCAACGCGGCCGCTGACTACGGGCGCATCGTGGCCGCGCTCACGCCGCTCGGGGCAGTGGTGGAGGCCGATAAGCTTTTCCAGACCGATGCCACGCGGGGCGTGGACCCGGCCGCTGACACGCTGAACATCGCCCTGCAAACCGACTTGCTGGCCGCGCTCGCCGTGCTGGCCCGCCTCACGCCGCCCGCCGAGCAGCCGCGCCTGACCGCGTTCCGGGCCGCGTTCGAGGCCCGCTACGAAACCCGCGAAGTGCCGCTGCTCCAGGCGCTGGACGCGGAAAGCGGGCTGGCGTATTCCGACTATGGGCGCGGGGCGTACTCGCCGCTGGTCCACGACCTGGCCTTGCCCGCCGCGCCCGCGCCCGGCCGCCCCGCCCCGCCCCACGCCGGCCTGCGGCTGCTGCGCCAGAAGCTGCGCGAAGCCGAGCGGTGCGGCGACTATGCCATCGAGCTGGACCCGGCCGAGGTGCTGGCCCTGCCCGACGCGCCGTTGAGCGGTACAGCCGCCGCTCCGCCGCTGCCGCCGTCGCTGAGCGTGATGTTTCGGCCGGTGGGCGGCGGGCGGGTGCTGCTCGATACCGTGGGCGGGTCGAGCGCGGTGAACCTGCTCGGGCGCTTCGCCCACGCCGACGCGCGCGTCGAGGCCCTGGTGCGCGGCATCACGGCCGCCGAGCAGGCCCACAACCCGGCCGTGGCCTTCGCCGAATTGTGCCACCTGCCGGCCAGTCGCATCGGCAACATCCTGCTGCGGCCCTCGTTTCGGGCGCTCGAAATCCCGTACCTCGCCCAGTCGGGCCTGCCGGCCGAAGCCCAGGCGCGCCCCCAGGACCTGACCCTGCGCCTGCGCCAGGGCCAGCTGGAGCTGCACTCGGCGCGCACCGGCCAGCGCCTCGTGCCCCGCCTGAGTACGGCCCACAACTACGCCGCCCAGGCCCTGCCGGTGTATGAATTGCTCGCCGACCTGCAAACCCAGGGCCTGCGCGCCAGCCTGGGCTTTCGCTGGGAAACCGTCGTCGGCACCGAAGCCGCCCTGAATCCGGCCCCCAGCGACGCGCCCGAAACCCGGTTCTGGCCCCGCCTGAGCTGCGGGCGCGTGGTGCTCGAAGCCGCGAGCTGGCAGCTGGGTCGGGCCGACTACGCGGCCCTGCTCGCGGCCGCGCCCGCCGACGTGCCCGCCCGCCTGGCCGAGCTGCGCGCCCGCTGGCGGCTGCCGCGCCGCTTCACCCTGGCCGATGCCGACAACGAGCTGCTCGTCGATGCCGACAACGCGCTGCTGGTGCAAACCTGGCTCGACACCATCCGGCAGCGGCCCCACATCCGGCTGCGCGAATTCCTGTTCGACCCCGCCAGCAGCCCCGTGCGCGACGCGGCCGGCCGCGCCTACGCGGCCCAGTTCGTGGCCCTGCTCGTGCGCCAAAGCCCGTGCTACCCGGCCCCGGCGGCCGCAGCCGCGTCGGCAGTGGCGGCTGTTCCGGTGCCCGCATTGGCCGGTTCGCCCGCGCCGGCTGATTCATCCGCGCCGCTCGTGTTGCCCGCGCCGCCCGCGCCGTCGATGCCGCGCCGCTTCGTCCTCGGCTCGGAGTGGCTGTATTACAAGCTGTACTGCGGACCGACGACGGCCAACCGGGTGCTGCGCGAACTCGTCGGACCGCTGGCCGAAACCCTGCGCGCGGCCGGCTTGGCCGACTACTGGTTTTTCATTCGCTACGCTGACCCCGACCCCCACTTGCGGGTCCGGTTTCACCTGCCCGACCCGGCGCGGCACCTGGGCCAGGTGCTGCGCCTCGCCCACGAATACCTCGACCCGGCCCTGAGCCAGGGCTACCTCTGGCGCGTCCAGACCGACACCTATCAGCGCGAGCTGGAGCGCTACGGCCCGCACACCATCGCCCTGGTCGAGCAGCTGTTTCATTGGCAGAGCGAGGCGCTGCTAGCTTACCTGACCGCCGCGCCCGCCGAGGCTGACGCGCCCGAAGCCGCCGAGGCTGACGCCACCGCGCCCGACCCGGCCGACGAGCAGGCGTACTGGCTCTGGGGCCTGCGCGCCGCCGACGAGCTGCTACGCGCTTTCGCCTACGCCCTGCCTCAGCGCCTGGCCCTGCTGCGCGGCCTGCAACGCACCTTCGCCCAGGAATTCAGCCTCGACAAACCCCTGAAACGGCAGCTCGACCACAAATACCGGCTCTTCCGGCCCCGGCTGGCCCAGGCACTGGCCGCCGCCCCGCCGCCCCCGCCCGCCCTGCGCGCGCTGGCCGCCGCCATCAGCCAAAGCCTGGCCGCGCACCCCGCCGAAGTCACTCCCGAGGCGCTGCTCGCCGCCGCCCTGCACATGCTGCTCAACCGGGTGCTGCCCGCCGACGCGCGCCTGCACGAGCTGGTGCTCTACGACTTCCTGGCCCGGTATTATGAGTCGGCCCTGGCGAGGATTTGAGGATTGGGGATGGGGGACGGGGGATTGGGGGTCGTTGTCATGCAGAGCGTAACGAAGCATCTCGCTCGCTTTGTTGCTGAGCTAACAAAAGGGTTCACTGCGCCACGCGAGATGCTTCGCTGCGCTCTGCATGACAACGACCCCCAATCCCCCGTCCCTCATCCAACAACTTCACCGCCGGCCGCTCATCACGCTCTCTTGCAGGGCATCGAAGAAGGCGGGGCGGAACGTCTCGCCCAGCGGCACGTAGGCTTTCATGCCCTTGAACAGAATCTGGTTGCCGTCCAGGGCCTGAATCTTGCTCAGCGCCACAATGTACGACTTGTGCACCCGGATGAAGTCGCGGGCCGGCAGGCGCTCTTCCAGGTCCTTGATGTTGAGCAGGGTGATGATGGTTTCGTCGGCCGTGTGGATGGAGACGTAGTTTTTCAGGCCCTCCACGTAGAGGATGTCGGCAAAGTTTATCTTCGATATCTTGCCCTTGCCCTCGGTTTTGACGAACACGTAGTCGGCGGGCTTATCCTCGGCCTGTATCTGCCAGCGCACCGACGGCTCGATGGACGAGTTGAACGCCTTTTGCGCCGCCTTGAGAAACCGCTCGAACGCGATGGGCTTGAGCAGGTAGTCGAGCGCTTCCAGCTCGAAACCCTCGACGGCAAACTCGCTGTAGGCCGTCGTGAGCACTACTTTGGTGGTGCCCCGCACCAGGCGCATCATCTCCAGGCCCGAGAGCTGCGGCATGTGAATATCAAGAAACAGCACGTCCACCGGCTGCTGCTTGAGCCAGCCGAGCGCCTCGACGGGGTTGGTCGTGGCGCCGGTGAGCTTCAGAAACGGGGTTTTCTCGATGAACGTGCGCAGAATGTCAATCGCGCTCTGCTCATCGTCCACTACCAGGCAGGATATCATTGGCTACAGGTCTATCGTCAGGTGGCAGGTGTAGTGGTCGGGGGCATCGTCGATGGCCAGCGCGTAGCGGCTCTTGTAAATAATGTCGAGGCGACGGCGCGTATTGACCAGCCCGATGCCGGTGCTTTTCTCCTTCGGGCCGTGCCGTTTTTTATTATGGGTGTGAAAGGTAAGCTTGTTTTGCACTACTGCCAACTGAATGACGAGCGGATGAGCCGCGTCGGCCAGCTCGCCGTGCTTGAAACAGTTCTCGACGAACGTGATGAGCACCAGCGGTAATATCATCGAAAACTGCATGTTGCCGCTGATGTCTAGCTGCACTTGCAGCCGGTTATGGAACCGCAGCTGGTGCAGGGCGATGTAATTGTGCAGGTGCGTAACCTCCTGCGTAAGCATCACTTTGCCGTTGTTGTCCTCGTGCAGCGCGTAGCGCATCGTGTCGGACAAGAGCAAAATGCCCTGCGCCGCCGACTGCGAATGAGCATAGACCTCGGCGTAAAGAAAATTCAGCGAGTTGAACAGGAAGTGCGGGTTAATCTGATTTTTCAAAAAAGCCAGGTTCGATTCCAGCAAGCTCCGCTCCGCCGCCCGCAACGCCTGCTCCTGCAAGCGCTTCTGCACTTCGAGCTGCACCGCGTACCGGGTAAACCAGTAGCCGGTGCTCAAAAGCAGAAAGTAGGTTCCCCTGTAGAATGATTGACCAAACCAGGTTTGAAAAACGCTGAAATGCGAAGTAACAGTATTGAAAACAGGTGTCGCACCTAACTTGAAAAATGGTACTATGGTAAGATAAAATTCGCTCCGCAAGAAGGAATAAGCGAAGAGCAAACCCAGAAGCGCTACAAAATAATAAGTATATCGTTGGCGCTCATATAACTTAGGCAAAAGTAATTCACAGTTTATATAGAACAGTCCAATATTAAACGCATAATTTATAAGCATCGCTGGTATGGAGGTAGGCGAGACCCCTGACAGCAAAAAGAGTATTTGCTCATAGAGTATTACCCCTATCCACGCTACTAAATGCAGCGATACCTTGCGAATTGTACTATAGTCGTAAGCCACGATACAAAAGTACGCCATGACTAGCTGGACCATAAAGCTTGAGCTTAAATGGGCAGAAAACGCCAGTTGGTACCGCGAATCATGGCGTTGGTGTAAAAAACTTGAAGCTTGTTTGGGGCCGCTGGTACGTTTGTTTCAAGCAACGCCAACCAGGCTGCCTCACCGTTCCACTTACCATCTTTTCAAATACCACCATGAAAAAGTCCGCCGCCGCCGCCAAGTTCGCTTTCACTAAGACGACTGTTACCCGCTTCTCGAAAAAGCAAACGCCGGGCATCTTTGGTGATGCGCTCAGCACCTCCATCATAATGCCTTCCGGCTCGGTCTAGCCTTAGAACTAGCTTACCAACTTGACGCACAGCACTTTTCTTCCCCATCACCCCTTTTTCCTGCCCAGCTATGTCCAAGCGCCCACCGACTGACTTCGACTCACCCTTGCTTTTCACGTTGGCTTACAACGGATTGCCAGACTGGCGGCAGGTGCACGAGCACCTGGACAGCAAGCCCTGGCATGGCTGCACGCTGATGGAGGCGGGGGGAATGACACTTTACCACTACTGCGTCCACAAGGCGTTTGGGCACGGCCCCGACGAGCTGATTGCCCGCCACTGGCAGGCGACGCTCATCACCAAATTGCAGCCGTTGCCTAGCGGGGCCTGGAACGCGGGGCAGCTCGACCAAGCCTGCCTGCTGGCCTGGCTCGATGCCGACACCGCCGACGGCCACGAAGGCCTCGCCTGCCCCGAGGCGCTGCTCGAAGAAATGGATGACTTGCTCGGCTACGAAGCCCTGCGCCTGCTCACCCAGGGCGACCCGACCAGCCGGCACCACTTTTTTCAGGTGCTGCGCTACTTCACGCTGCGGGCCAGCGAAGGCAAATCCATCAACCGGCACCTGCAAATAGCTCTCGACACCTGGCCCGGCTGCCTCGGGCCGCCGCCCCGCCTGCTGAGCCTCGTGCAGGGCACCGCCGCCGAACTCATCGTCTGCATTCGCCTCGCGAAAGCTGGCTTCGAGGTGGCCGCCCTCACGCAGTACGTCCGCGACGGCGTGCGCCAGCTGCTCACGACCCGGCAGCCCGTGGATTTTGAGCGCAACCGGTACGCCGTCTTCCCCGACCAGCCTGGCGAGCGGCCCGGCGAGTACGAGTACAGCGCCGAGCTGAACTGGAGCCACGGCGACCTCGGCCAGGCCATCCTGCTCTACGAAGCCCAGACGCTCATGCCCGATGCCGAGCTGGTGAAATTCGGCGACCTCGTGGGCCTGCACACGCTGCTGCGCACCACGACCCCGGCCACGGAGGTCGTCAGTGCCCCGCTCTACCGGGGCGCGGCCGGCGTGGCCCAGCGCTACCGCCAGCTCTACCGCCTCAACCAACAGCCCGCTTACTTGCAGGGCTACGAGTTCTGGCTCGAACAAACCCGCAACCGCCTTTGGGGCGAGCTGGCGGTGGGCGACTACCCGTTCGAGGACTCGCTGCGCTTCGGCCTGACCGGCATCGGCCTCGTGCTGCTCTCAGCCAGCACCGATATCGAGCTGGGCTGGGACGAGCTGCTGCTCGGCGCGGGGTAAGGCTTTTTGTTTCTGTCGTGCGATTTTCGCCCAAACTCTTTCCAGGGTTTGGGCGAAGTCGTTTACTGATGGGGCGCGAGCTTTAGCTCGCGGGGGTATTGGGTATTGGGTTGGGCATTGTCATGCAGAGCGCAGCGAAGCATCTCGCGTGGCGCAGTAACCTAAATTACTCGCCCCGTTGCTGACGTGTGGGTTTACCGCACCACGCGAGATGCTTCGCTGCGCTCTGCATGACAATGCCCAATACCCAATACCCCCGCGAGCTTTAGCTCGCGCCACATTACTACCAATTCAGCTCAACCCGCGCGGGTAGTCGTAGAAATACAGCTCGGCCGCGCCCGGCGCCACCTCGGCCCAGCGCCCGACGCTGAAGCGCAGGCAGACCAGCGCGGCCGTGGGCAGCTCGGCGCTGAACGGCTTAGGCAGCAGTGTGTTGACCAAGTCGGTCAGGCCGGGGTTGTGGCCGGTGAGCAGCACCGACGCGGCCGCCTCGGGCTGGGCGCGCACGAGGGCGAGCAGCGTCGGCACGTCGGCCTGGTAGATGCCCGGCTCGACCACGATGTCGGCGGCGGCGAAACCCAGCTCGCGGGCTACGAGCGTGGCCGTGGTCAGGGCGCGCACGGCCGGCGACGATACCAAACGGTCGAGGCGCACGTCGCGCCGGGCCAGGGCCTGGCCCATGCGCGGGGCATCGTCGCGGCCGCGGTCGTTGAGGGGCCGCTCCGAGTCGCTCAGCTCATCAAAGCTCCAGCTCGACTTGGCGTGGCGCAGCAGATACAGGGTTTTCATGGCGCGAAGCTAGGCCGACGGCCACGAAAAAGGCCCGCTACCCAGCGAGCCTTTTTTACCGAAAAATTACGCGGGCAGCTCAGCGGTGCCTGACGAGCGGCCGCCGCCAGGTAGTCCACCGGGGCAGTACGTAAGCTACGCGTAGCTCACGTATTGGCCCGGAAAGCGCTTTTGCGCCAGCTCGCCCACCCGGCGGGCCAGCAGCTCGCGCAGGGCCTCGATGTTAGTTTTCTCAAAAGCGGAAATAAACACCACCGGGTCGTGCAGGCGAGCCATGTAAGTGGCTTCCAGCTCGGCGAGCGGCGGGCGGGCGGGCGCTTCGCCGAAGTCAGTCGGGAAGTCGTCGCCCCCGAAGCTGGTATCGCCGGGCCGCCCGTAGGTATCGGCGGCGACGGCCAGGGCGGCGGGCGCGTCGGCTTCGGAGCGGTACTGGTCAATCTTGTTGAAGACGAGCAGCATGGGCTTGTCGGCCGCGCCGATTTCGCGCAGCGTCTCGTTCACCACTTCAATTTGCTCCTCAAACGCCTGGTGCGAAATGTCCACGACGTGAATCAGCAGGTCCGCTTCGCGGATTTCGTCCAGGGTGCTTTTGAAGCTTTCGATGAGGCGCGTGGGCAGCTTGCGGATAAAACCCACCGTGTCGGAGAGCAGAAACGGCACGTGGTTGTCGAGCACGACCTTGCGGGTAGTGGCATCGACGGTGGCGAAAAGCTTGTTTTCGGCGAAGATGTCGGCCTTGCTGAGCAGGTTCATCAGCGTGCTTTTGCCCACGTTGGTGTAGCCCACGAGCGCCACGCGAATGGTGTTGTAGCGGGTTTTGCGCTGGGTCTGGGCCTGGCGGTCGAGGTCCTTGAGCTGGTCCTTGAGAAAGGCGATGCGGTCGCGCACGACGCGCCGGTCGGTTTCAATCTCGGTTTCGCCGGGGCCTTTGGTGCCCACGCCCCCGCGCTGCCGGTCCAGGTGAGTCCAGAGGCCGGTCAGGCGCGGCAGCAAATACTGGTATTGCGCCAGCTCGACCTGGGTGCGGGCCGTGGCCGACTTGGCCCGCAACGCGAAAATATCGAGGATGAGCAGCGAGCGGTCCACGATTTTCGCGCCCAGCTCTTCCTCCAGGTTGCGCAGCTGCGAAGGCGACAGGTCGTCGTCGAACACGACCATGCTGCACCCCTCGTGCTTGACGTACGCCTTGATTTCCTGGAGCTTACCTTCGCCCACGTAGCTCCGAACATCGGGCTTTTCGAGCCGCTGCACGAAGCGCTTGGTGGCCGTGGCCCCGGCCGTTTCAATCAGAAACGCCAGCTCGTCGAGGTACTCCGTGGTTTGCAGCTCGCTCTGGCGGCGCGGGGGCACGCTCACGAGCACGGCTTTTTCTATCTCCGGGGCGGTTTCGTAAGTGCCGTTTTTGCCGGCCGATTTTTGCAGCAGCCGGCCGGCGCGGCCTTTGGCCGAGTCGGTAGCGCCGGGGTGGCGGGTGCTGCCCGCCTGTTGATTGTGGGAGTTGGGTTTGTTGGCCATAAAGTGGGGGGAAGCGGCCGCGCCGCGTAGGTGCCAAACGCGAAGGTCGGACGAAACGTTGGGTTGGGGCGTTACGAGGTGGACAAGTCGAGTTGGTGGACAACCTGTCCTCAGGTGTTTTAGCCCGCAGAGGGCGCGGAAGGTCTCGCAGAAGGCGCAGAGGCTCCATATCCGCTCAAGCGGCCATTAGTGATTTTCAGCTTAGTCACTTCTTTTTCAGGCGTTTTATCGCTCGGCCTGGGGCCGGATTTGTCGGATATTTTCGAGCAGGCGAGGGTACAAGTGGGAAAAACAAAAACAGAAAAGTGTTTCTCCGGCCCGGAAAGACACTTTTCTGTTTTACAAATGACCAACTGGCCGACTAGCGGCAGACTCGACTGGCGACTGGCGGCAGACTTTAGGGAGCGCAGCGACCGGAGTCTGCCTGCCGACGGACCGGGCAAGTCTCTGACTTGCGTCGCCTCGCCCTACGACGCAAGTCAGAGACTTGCCCGGTCCGTCGGCAGGCAGTTCGCTTCGCTTAAACTGCCGCCAGTATCCGCTACGCGCCAGTACGCGCCCTGCTCACTTACTTCGCCGGACCCGTCTTCGTAAAGTCCCCGGCCTTAACGATGGTCAGCTTCGAGTAATCGAGGTACTTTTTAGCGGCGGCGCTCACTTGCTCGGGCGTGAGGGCGGCGATGCGGGTTTCCAGCTCCTGGTCGTAGCCGACGAAGGTGCGGCCCTCGGTTTTGGTCAGGTACTGGGCCAGCTTGCGGGCCAGGCCGTCGTCCTGGCTGCGGTCCACCTGGAAGCTTTGCAGGGCGGCCGACTTGGCCGCTTTCAGCTCGTCGGCCGTTACGCCTTTGGCCGAGAGCAGCTCCATTTCCTCGCGGTACGCGGCTTCGAGGCGGGCCGAATTGACGGGGTTGTAGATGGCGTACGACACGAAGTCGCCAATCTGGTCGTTGTCGTCGGCGTTTACGAACGAGCCGACACCGTAGCTCACGCCCTCTTTCTGGCGGATGCGCGTGGCGAGGCGCGAGTTGAGAAAGCCGCCCCCGAGGATGTAGTTGGCCATATAGACGGCCGCGTAGTCGGGCGAGTCGTCGCGCAGCGGGTAGTTCAGGTTGGCGATGAACATGGCGTTGGCCTTGTCGTCGGTCTGGATGGCTTCGGTCTTGCCCGTAGCCACGTTCTCGAAGCGGCGGCGCGGCACCCGCGCGTAGGCTTTCGGGGCTTTCCAGGTGGCGAGCTGGCTCTTTACGGCCTGCCGCACGGCCGCCTCGTCGAGCGCGCCGACTACGGCCAGCGTGGCATACTGCCCGTTATAAAAGGTCTGGTAGAACGTCTTCACGTCGTTCACCGTCAGTTTCTTGAGCACGGCAATCTCCTCCTCGAACGAGAGCGTTTCGAACGGGTGGCCTTTGGGGTACGGCTCGTTGCGGCGGTTGGCCAGGTTGAAAGCCAGCGCCTGGGGGTCCTGCTTGCGGGCTTCGAGGCCGGCGAGGCGCTCCTGACGCAGCTTCTCAAACTCGTCGGCCGGGAAGGTGGGGTTGCGCAGGCAGTCGAGCACGAGGCTCATCACGGCCGGCAGGTTGGCCTTGTCGGTCTGCAAACTCACCGTCGCCGTTTGCCCGCCGCCCGAAAACCGCACTTGCGCCTTGGCTTTGTCGAGCGCGTCGGTAATCTGGGCGTAGGTGCGGGTTTTGGTGCCGCGTTGCAGCATGGCGGCCGTCAGGCTGGCCAGCGCGGGCTTGGCCGTCAGGCTGGCCTCGTCGCCGAAGCGCAGCTTCAGCTCGGCGTTCACCGAGTTGCCGCGGGTTTGCTTGGCCAGCAAAGCCATTTTCACGCCGCCCTCTTGCAGGCGCTTGGTGCGCAGGTCAATGTTGGCGGGCGTGGCCGCGAACGCCTCACCGGCCGCCACGGCCGCCTCGCCCTTGTAGTTCTGCACGAGCGCCGTCACGTCGGGCGTGGCCGGAATGCTGGACCGGTCGGGCTTGGCATCGGGCACGAACAAGCCCACCGTGCGGTTGCTGGGCTTGAGGTAAGCGGCGGCCACGCGCTGCACGTCGGCGGGCGTCACCTTGCGCAGCGCGTCGCGGTACAGGTACACCAGCCGCCAGTCGCCGCTGGCGATAAACTCGCTCATGGCCAGGCCCACCTGCTCGGAGTTCTGAAACAGCAGCTCCACGTCCTTGAGGCGGCTGGTTTTGGCACGCTCCACTTCTTCGGCCGTCGGGGCCTGCCGGGCGGCGTTGTCGAGGGTGCTCAGCATGACGGTCCGGGCCGAATCGAGTGAGCGGCCCTGGCGCACCTCGGCGTAGAAATAAGCGAAGCCGGCATCGTGCAATTGCGGCGCGAAGCCGTATTGCTGAGCGGCGCGCTTGCTCGTAATCAACGCCTTATACAAGCGACCCGAAGGCTGGTTGGTGAGCACGTCGGTGAGTACATCGACGGCGGCGTAGTCGGGGTGCGCGCCGGCGGGCGTGTGGTAGGCCACGGCCAGGCCCTGGGTGTCGCCGGGGCGGCGCAGCGTGGTTTGGCGCTCGCCGTCCTGGGTCGGCTCCGTGGTGTAGGTGGCTTGCAGCACCCGCGCTGGGCGCGCGATGCTGCCGAAATACTGGTTGATGAGGGCCAGCGTTTTGGCCTCGTCCACCTTGCCGGCCACCAGCAGCACGGCGTTATCGGGTTGGTAATATTTCTGGTAAAAAGCCTTGAGGTTCGGAATCGGCACCCGCTCGATGTCTTCTTTCGAGCCAATGGTGCTCTTGCCGTAGTTGTGCCAGAGGTAGGCCGTGCTCAGCACTCGCTCCATGAGCACGCCGCTGGGCCGGTTTTCGCCCGCCTCAAACTCGTTGCGCACCACGCTGAACTCGCTGGCCAGGTCTTCTTTCTTGATGAACGAGTTTACCATGCGGTCGCTTTCCAGGTCGAGCGCCCACTTCAGGTTTTCGTCGGTGGCCGAAAACGTCTCGAAGTAGTTCGTGCGGTCGTACCAGGTCGAGCCATTGGGCGAGGCGCCGTGCTCGGTCAGCTCCTGCGGAATGTTGGGGTGCTTGGTCGAACCCTTGAACACCATGTGCTCCAGCAGGTGCGCCATGCCGCTTTCGCCGTAGCCCTCGTGCCGCGAGCCGACCAGGTAGGTCATGTTCACCGTCGCCGTGGGCTTGCTCTGGTCGGGGAAGAGCAGCACCCGCAGCCCGTTTTTGAGCTGATACTCGGTGATGCCCTCCACCGACGTTACCCGGCTCACGCCCGCCGGCAGGGCGGCAGCGGCCGGAGCGGCGGTTTGGGCCAGCGCCGGGCCGGCGGCCAGGCTCAGCAGGGCGGCGGTGAGCGCCCGGCGCGTAAACGATGTTTTTAGCATGGCAGAGAGGGGATGAGAAAAGTTGAGGGTCAGAAATCTAGCGTAAAGTAAGCGGTTAGGTCGCTTGCGGCCAAACCCCAGCTTTTAGAAGGAGGCGTCGCGGTGGCCGAAGGTTGCCCAGTAGCGCAGCGTCGGTAGGTTCTGTTTCTGGGTGTTGGGTGTTAGGTTTTAGGTGTTGGGTGTGGGGGGCGTTGTCATGCAGAGCGCAGCGAAGCATCTCGCGTGGCGCAGTAAATTCAAACGTTAGCTTAGAAGCTGTTTGAGTTAGTTTTTCTGCATTATTTAACTGATTTCAAGTGGCTTATTTACTCGCCGCTCGTGCGCCTCACCCCCCGGCCCCCTCTCCGAAAAGAAGAGGGGGAGCCAGCCGTAAGCAA
>Ga0209511_1003386_pt1 | contig 12236 bp, 9 predicted proteins | sample SSSSmetaG_FD_184141 | JGI IMG/M metagenome (GOLD analysis project Ga0209511, IMG submission 184141) | Glacier valley bacterial and archeal communities from Borup Fiord, Nunavut, Canada, to study Microbial Dark Matter (Phase II) - ​SSSS... | ecosystem: Environmental > Aquatic > Freshwater > Ice >... | reverse complement strand
GCCCAATTACGGCGACGTGGTGGCGACCCTGGCCCCGCCCAATCGCCCGCCTTACAGCGTTGAAACGGGAATCTTCGGACTCGAGCGCCGCACCCAGTTTGTCAAGCGCGTGGTGGGCAAGCCGGGAGACACCCTCGAGCTGCGCGGGGGCGACTTCTACCGCAATGGAAAGCGGGTGACAGAGAAGTACACCTCGAGCGATGTGGCCGCCTTCTCGAGCACTAAAATCACCCTTAAGGCGGGCGAATATTACGTGCTGGGCGATAACCGCAGGCTGGGTGAGAGCATAGACAGCCGATTCTTTGGCCCGGTGCGGCGCTCGGATTTGCTGGGCGGGGTGAGCGCGGTGATTTGGCCGCCCTCGAGCTGGGGAAGGGTGCGGTAGAACGGAGACATCAGATGCCAGATATCAGACGCCAGAAGGGTCAACCGACAACCGATAACTCATAACCACAACCCATAACCTGAAGCTCGATGAACCTTGAAGATTTTCCAGAGGTGCTCGAGCGGGCTTTCAAGCTGCGCTGCGACCTCCACGACGACCCTTTGACCACTTTTTACCGCTTGCTCAGCGACTCTGAAACAGTGGGGACCTTGACCCTCGAGCGGATAGGTCCGGTGGGGGTGCTCAGCCTGTACAGGGAGTTCACACCCACGCAGGAACTCGAGCTGGCGCGTCAGATTGTGGACCTCACCCCACTCGAGACGGTCTACCTCAAGCGCCGTCCCCGCGAGGCGCGCCACCGGGCCAACGTCGAGCGCGAGTCGCTGAACCCGCTCGAGCCACTTTTAGGGCCGGGTGTTCCCGAACTCGAGGCGCTCGAGAACGGGGTGCGCTTCCTGTTTCGTCCCGGCGCGGACCTCTCGATTGGGCTGTTCTCGGATATGCGCGGTGGGCGGCGCTGGTTGCGTCAAAATGCCCGAGGGAAAGTGCTCAACACCTTCGCCTACACCTGCGGTCTGGGCTTGAGCGCCGCGCTGAGCGGACATACAGTCAAAAACCTCGACGCCTCGAGAAAGGTGCTCGAGTGGGGCATGGAGAACTGCCGCCTCAACGCGCTCGAGCCGGACCCACAGGATTTTATCTACGGCGATGTGTTCGATTGGCTGGGCCGCCTGAGTAAGCGCGGTGAACGCTTCGAGACCGTGGTGCTCGACCCGCCCAGTTTCGCTCGAGGGCAGTTTGCCGGAAAGCAGGGCGGTGTGTTTCGGGTCGAGCGCGATTATTCGAGCCTGGTCGAGCTGGCTCTGAAGTGTCTGACGAGCGAGGGTGTGCTGATGGCCTGCACCAACCACGCGGGCCTCTCCGCTCGAGCCTTTGAAAAACAGGTGTTTGAGGGCTTCGCTCGAGCGGGGCGTGATTTTAAGATTCTCGAGCGTTTAGGCGCGGGACCGGATTATCCGGGCGAGGGTGCGCTCAAGATTGTGGCGCTCGAGGTGGGGTAGGGGATGGGTGCGTCGTTCAAGCGCAACCTATCGAGTTTACCTGCTCGAGCGATAAGTCTTTAAGGTCCCCCTTAACAAGGGGGAAACTCTTTTTGAGCGTAGCGCTAAAAAGAAAAGGGGGATTCGCCCGGTCCCCCTCGAGCGGCCCAGCCCGGAAGGTGCTGATTTTGGGACAAGACAGCGTCCCCACCCCCTCGAGTAATCCACCTAACCATAGTCACCCGCTCCATCTTTTAAACTACCCCCATGCAACTCTACCAACTGACCACCCCAGAGCAGGTGGACGACTTCCTGAACGAGTTTCCCACCGCTGCTATCTTCAAGGCCGGAACCTGCCACAAGACCATGCAGGGCTTCTCCGTCCTCGAGACCTTCCTCAAGCAGTACGACCTGCCGATGGGCTTCATTCGGGTGGTCGAGAGCCGCCCCGCCAGCAACCATGTGACCGACCTCAGCGGCATTACCCATCACTCACCCCAATTTCTGCTGTTCAAGGACGGCGAACTCAAGTTCGGTGCCGATAACTGGGACATTACCCCGCACGCGGTGGCCCCGGTGTTCGAGCAGTACGTTCCGGTGCGCCAGGAGCAAGCGGGTGAGGTGAAGGGCAACCTCGAGCCGTACAAGGGGATGTTGCACGCCTACCTGGGCGGTGAACTAAGCGACCAGATGTTTCAGAGCCGCTGGGTCAACTTCTTCCGCGACGACGCTAGCCTGCGCTCCAAGGCCGAGTTCGAGACGCTGAGCCGACTGTTCGGAGACCCCGACGCCTACCACGGGGGGCTGCACCAACTGGTCCCCGCAGGTCAGCGCTCGGACCTGCAAGACGCGGCCCGCACCTTGCTCGAGCAGCTTGAAAAATTTTGAGAGTTGAGTGAGTAAAATCTAAATAAAGTTTCCTCGGTGAGTCTCCTTATACCGCTTCTTCTCGGAAGCGGCAATTTTTTTTGGCGTGTGGTAAATTAAGGATAGATGCGGGAAGGATGAAGCATTCCCACTTTTCTAAAAAAGTACAGTCCTGTGAACAACGCGCTCGAGCCTCCAGATTGAACCCTGCGGTAGCCCGAGAGTCCCGAGAAGCGGGTCAGCGAGCTGCTGTAAAGGGTGGCCAAATAAATAGGGTGATGAGGTGATATGGAAAACGCATTAGCAACACATGGACGGTGGCTATCCCTGCCTAAAGACCAGCCGATTTTGAGCCGTATCCTCACCCGTTACCTGCCGTGGGAAATTTTGCTCGAGGAACTCGAAACTTTGCCGCAGTTCAGTGGCTATCTCGAGGTGGCCAACGGGCTGCAATCTGGGCGTATTTTCTGGCTTCACGGGGCGCGGCGAGCGGTGCTGATGCAGGAGCGCAGCGCGCGGGCCACCATCACCGATTTGTGGTGGCAGGTGGAAATCAGCGACCTGACCTCGGTTTCTGCTGACGTGGAGGTCAACGCCTACACCCTCGAGCCACTGGTGGCGCAGTTGGCCTTCGAGTGCAGCTTCTCGGATGCTCGGGTGCTCGAGCCGTCTATGAGCGCGGCCTACAGCCGACTCTCGCAACAGAACTTCTCCGGGGTGGTGTTCGCGCTGGGCAGTGCGGGCAAGAGCAGCCTGTTCTGGTGGCAGGGTCAAATCATCGAGCGCTGCGGAGCCACCGACGAGGATTTAGGCGAGGTTGTGATTCTCGAGGTCTACCCCTCGAGCGGCGTGCTGGAGACCCCAGCTCCAGTGGCTTCGAGCCTGACCCCCTCGAGCGGGGCGGGGGTAAATTCCGTCGTTTCTGGCACATCTGAAGCTGGCTCGAGCAACTCTGTTGAAGGCCAGACCGACCCCCATGACGGGCCGCAACTGGTGGCTTTTTTCAACAGTGCCCTGGCCCTCAGTGGCCCCGTGGGCGTGCTCGAGACCGCGTGGCGGGCCGCTGCGCTCGACCTCAGCCCTGACCACCCGTGTCTGGACCCCTTCGCAGACGAGATTCGCATCGAGGGCAACCGCCTCGAGCTGCTGGCCGATGTGCCTTTTGACGAGCTGCAACCCGCGCTGCTCGAGGCGTACCGACTCACCCTTGCCAAAAGCGACATCCGACTGAGTTCGCTGCCGCTCGATACGCTGAGGCAACAACAACGCCAAATGTGGCTACTCTCCGGCCTGGGCAGCGCTCCCGAGTTGACGCTCCTGAGTTGAGCAGCCTGAGCTGAGCAGTGGGTGAGTGAGCGTTAAATTCTTCCTTGCACTCGAGCGTACAATAGGTTGAAATAGAGACATATTTTGAGATACATCTTTTGAGACAAAGAGCCTACGCTCGAGCAGTCCCCGAATCGTGTAACTGTCCATCCCCCACCCCCAGGAGTGCCCAAGCCCATGAATAACTTCACCGTACTGCTGGTCGAAAAACCCCAGGACCCCGAACTGATAGAAAAGCTGTTTGAGCGCCTACAAACAGCCTTCAAGCTGTCTCAGGAGCAAGCGCGCACTTTGGCCAACAAACCCGCTGGTCCGCTGCTCAAGGCCACCACCGAGGCGCGGGCCAAACAGGTGGCCGCGCTGTATTCCTCACTCGGTCTCGAGGTCAAAATCGTGGACCTCAGCGCCGAGGCCCCGCGCGGCTCGGCGGTGCGTCAGGTGGTGGCCGCCCGCTCGAGCGTTCCAGCCGAGGGCGGCCTGGACGCAGTGCAGCCCGAAACCACGCCGGATACCGCCACACTCGGTGAAGCTGCTTTATCGAGTGGTCTGGCCTCGAGTAGCCCCGCCGTGGGCGCTCCAGTTTCGGGCCGTCGCACCGTGGTGGCTGCCCCCAATAGCGCTGCCGTTCCTTTCGCGGCCACAGCGGCTGCGATGCCGGATTCGCCTGGGGTTGCGCCCAGCTCGAGCGACGACAACCAGAGCGTGAACATCCGCACCACTATCTCGGCCCCCTCTGAGATGACCGACCTGACCCCCACCGCCTCGATTGCCCTGCGGACCCGGCCCACTCTGGATAGCTCGAGCATGGGCGCGACCCCGGCTTTTGGCGCGGCGGCCAGCCCGGTAGAAACCTCAGTCAGTCGGAGTGGTGGGGGAGGGGTTACTCCTCCCGGCAACGCCAGCAGTTCGACCAGTAGCACCACGGGCGGCACGGGCAGCACTGGGCGGGCCGACGCCGAGGACACCGAGGCCAGCGGCACCTTAGAAGAAGCGATGGGGTCGAGAAAGGGGCGCTCGAGCCTTCAGACCAGGGTGCTGCTCACCACCCTGGTGCCACTGTTGGCGCTCAGCGCGGCCATTCTGATTTTTCTGGCGCTCTCGCTCCCCAACACCCTTCGCAACCTCACCATTCAGGGCGCTAAACAGTTGGTCATCAGCGTGGGAAACAGTGTGAACCTCGAGGACCTGGGCAATCTGGACACCAACCTGACCACCCTGGCCGCCCAGCCGAGCGTGGGTTTTGTGAGCGTGAAGTCTTCGGTGGTAGACCAGTTCAAGGATAAATCTCTGGAAAACCGCTTTGACCTGACCATCAACCAGGCGATTCAGGATTACCTCAACGAGAACCCAAAGCTCGAGAGCTTTCAGTGGACCGACGACGCGGCGGGTTACGAGTTGCTGCGCCGTCAGGATGAAACCCGCTCGAAGTCGGAGATGAGCAGCATCAAGAAAGCGTCTTATGACAAAGCGATTGCCGGGGTCAAAAACCGTCCGGTCAACACCTACGAAATCGTGCGGACCGGGGTTTACGAGAATGAGGGCCGCCGCACCTTCGGAGTCGCTGACCCCAACAAAGCCGCCTTCACGGTCACGGTGGGTACCATCATCAACGAGAGCCAGCGCACCATCCGTAACACGCTGCTCATCGCTTCGCTGTTTTCGCTGCTGCTGGTGCTGATTTCGGCGGTGCTGGCCATCTTCACCGCCCGCCGTATCACCCGGCCTATCCTGGGACTGGTAGACGCGGCCAATGAAATCAGCCTGGGCAAGCTCGACAACCCGGTGACGGTCAACACCAACGACGAAATCGGTGATTTGGCCCGCGCCCTCGAGCGGATGCGCGTGTCACTCGGAGCCGCCCTCGAGAGATTGCGCCGTCGCCGCAGATAACCCCGATGTTTTTCCCTTTGAGCGCACTTCGGTGCGCTTTTTTTGGCCCGCTCGAGCACTTTTTCAGCGTTTCCCCCGTCATCCCGAACCCGCCTAGTGTAATTTACACCACAGGCTCGAGGGTCTCCCATCGTACTCTCAACACAGTGATGAGCCAGACAATCTATACTCACTCACCATAGGGAAAGGATTTCCCCTTCTCTACACTATCCCAACTCATCGGTGGTTTTCGCGCTCTCGAGCGGGGCAACGCCTTTGACCATCAGCGTCAGACACTCGAAAATCAGGGCATCTAGGAGGACTTTTGACCGCCACGCTCACCGCGCTAGAAGGTTTGAAGCTCGAGGGTTTACAGAAGCGTTTCGGTGATTTGCACGCGGTGCGTGACCTCAGCCTGGAGATTCGCCAGGGCGAATTTTTGACCCTGCTCGGCCCCTCGGGGTGTGGAAAAACCACGCTGCTCCGCATCATCGCGGGCTTCGAGCTGGCCGATGGGGGGCGTGTGATACTTGGGGGTAAAGACCTCAGCGGGCTACCCGCCAACGTGAGACCCATCAACACGGTGTTTCAGAGCTACGCGCTGTTCCCGCACCTGACCGTGTTCGATAACGTGGCCTTTGGGCTGGTCAGCCGCCGCGTGGCCAAGCTCGAGATTGCCCAAAAAGTCGCCTCGGCGCTCGAGATGCTGCAATTGGGTGCTTTTGCCACCCGCCACCCGCACCAGCTTTCTGGGGGGCAAAAACAGCGGGTGGCGCTAGCCAGGGCGTTGGTCACAGAACCCCAAGTGCTGTTGCTCGACGAGCCGATGAGCGCTCTGGACGCTAAATTGAGGACTGAAGTTCAGCTCGAGCTACGGCGGCTGCAAAAGCGGCTAGGCACCACCTTTGTGCTGGTCACGCACGACCAGGACGAGGCCATGACCGTAAGTGACCGCATCTGCGTGCTGCACGGGGGCAGGATTCAGCAGATTGGCACCCCGGAGCAGGTGTACGCAAGGCCCTGTAACCGCTTCGTGGCCGAGTTTCTGGGCGCGGCGAACTTGATTCCGGCTAGCGGTAACGGGCGCGAGGTCGAGACCCCGCTAGGACGGCTCACGCTCGAGGAGAACAGCGGCTGGGACCACGGCACGCTGGCGGTGCGGGCCGAAAACGTGTTGCTGTGCCCCACCCGTCCGGCCATCAACGCCGTTCAAGCCAAAGTGCTCGAGCGGGTTTATCACGGCACGCACCTGGAAGTGCTGCTCGAGCCACTCTTTTTGGGCGCTCGACCTCAGCTCGAGTCTCGACCTCAGAGCGCTGAGACCCGCTCTGAGGGCGCAGCCGGATTTGTGCTCAAGGTCCGCACCACGCCTTTTCCGCCGCTCGAGGTGGGCCAGGAGGTCTGGGCGCAGTTGCCGCCACACGCGCTGGTACCACTCCGGGAGGATGTATGACCGCCGTAAAGCCGCGCTCGAGCCGCCCGAGTCCACTCACCGTGTGGTATGGCGAACTGACCAGTCGGGGCAGATTGTCCGCTCGAGGCTGGCTTTTTGCCGCGCCTGCCCTAATTTGGCTGCTGCTGTTCCTGATTCTGCCCGGTCTGGCGGTGGTGGTGGTCAGCTTCATGCAGCGCGGACAGTATGGCGACATCGTGTGGCAGGGCACGTTCGAGAATTACTCGAGGGCCGCCGGAAACGGCATCTTCGGCTTTAGTTTTGATAACCTGCTGGCGCTGGCCCGCTCGCTGTGGACCGCTGGCCTGACCACGGTTTTAGCTACTCTGCTGGCCTTCCCACTGGCTTTTTTTATCGCTTCAAAGCCCGAGAAATCGCGCTATGTGTGGCTCACCCTGGTCATCGTGCCCTTCTGGACCAATCTGGTGATTCGGGCCTACGCCTGGATGCTGCTGCTTTCGCCGGATTCCCCCATCACCAAACTGGCCCAAGCCCTGGGCTTGGTCGAGGCGGGCGCGGCGCTCTACCCCTCGAGTTTCGCCATTCAGCTCGGGATGCTGACCACCTTTTTGCCCTTCGTAGTGTTGCCGCTGTACTCGAGCGTGGAACGCCTGGACTGGAGTCTGGTCGAGGCCGCTCAGGATTTGTACGCTTCAAAAACCCGCACCTTTTTTCAGGCCATCGTGCCGCAGGTGTTGCCTGGACTGACCGTGAGCGTGATTCTGACCTTCGTTCCCGCAATGGGCATGTTCGTGATTCCCGACCTGCTGGGCGGCGGCAAGTTTTTGCTGGTGGGCAGCCTGATTCAGCAAGCGTTTGGCTCGAGCCGGGATTGGCCGTATGGCGCGGCGCTGAGCCTGGTGCTGGTGCTGCTGACCCTGATTGGCTTACGGATTTATCGGCGCTATGGCAAGGGGGTGGAGCTGGTATGAGCTTGAGTTCTAACGGGTTGTTTTTGCTTTGTTGCTCGAGCGATGGGGAGGTGGACAGGCGGTCTGGCCCGGAAGGTGCCGTTCAGACCAAGACGCCCGATAGGTGCCGCTTTGTCCAAGACGCGGACAGGCCGGGTAAGTGCCGCTTTGTCCAAGACATGGGGAGAGAGGGAGCGGCCCGGCCCGTGAGGTGCCGCAGTTGGGCCAAGACAGCAGGGGGGAAGGCTCTAGCTCTTAGCTTGAGCTTGGGCTGGGATAGGCCAGGTGTGACCCACCTTCACAGCGCTTTCCTATCCTTTCCCCCGCCCATCTGCTCCCCTGCCCGTGCTTCGCAATCCTTCGGGAACCTGCCCCCCTGCTCCGCTCCCCCCTCGAGCGTGGTCCATCTATGAAGCGCTCTCACCCGCTCACCGCCACCTTTGGCCTCGCCGCGCTGGCTTTTCTTTACCTGCCACTCGTTGCAGTAGTGGTGTTCTCGGTTAACAGCGCCAAGTTCGGCTTTGCTTGGCAGGGGTTTTCCTTCAAGTGGTATCAGCAGCTTTTCCAGAACGACACCATCCTCGAGCTGACCCGCAACACCTTGTTTCTGGCGGTGGTCAGCACCCTGATTGCCACCGTGCTGGGGACGGCGCTGGCGCTGGGCCTCGAGCGCTACCCATGGGGACGGCGGCTGCGCGGCATCCTCGAGACCGCGCTGTACCTGCCGGTGGTCACGCCGGACATCATTTTGGCAGCGGCGCTGGTGGTCATTTTTGGGGTTTTGCAGCAAATCTCGAGCATCTTCGAGCCGGGAATGCTGACCATGATTATCGGGCATGTGACCTTTCAAGTCGCTTTCGTGTGTCTGACGGTGCAGAGCCGCCTCGCCAGCCTGGGCCGCGACCTCGAGGAAGCGGCCTACGACCTGTACGCCACTTACCCGGATTTGCTGCGGCGGGTGCTGCTTCCGCTGCTGGCCCCCGGTATCGCTGCCGGAGCGATGTTGGCCTTTACCCTGAGTTTAGATGATTTCATCATCAGCCTGTTCACCTCGGGACCCTCGAGCCAGACGCTGCCGCTTTACATTTATGCCTCGGTCAAACGCGGCATTTCGCCCGAGATTCACGCACTCTCGAGCCTGATGCTGTTTGCGACTTTGGCGCTGGTTTTGGGGTCGGAGCGATTGACTCGGCGTCGTACATAGATGCGCTTACGACAGTCAAACCTGCGCCTCCGGTGGGTTACTAGTTTTTGGTTCTTGGTTGGTCTGCATTCAAGCGCCCAAAATCAAACCGACTAAATACCAATGACCAATAATACGGATTCCGATTGATTCCGTTACGTACTCCGCTACGCTCGTTACTTCACTTCACAATCGAAACCGTAGTCTTTCCCATCCGCTCCGCTGGAAATATCGTCCACTACGTTACCGATATTTCCGGAATCCTTATAACCCGCCGGAGGCGCAAAACAAGCGTACTCGAACACCCATCCAACCCATCTCACCCTCGAGGTCAACACCATGGAAAAACTTCTCCTCCCTATCCTCACCCTGTCCCTGCTCGCCTCGAGCGCCCTCGCTACTGGCGAACTCCGCATCTACACCTGGGGCGGCTACCTCAAGCCTGAAATCGTCAAGAAGTTCGAGGCGCTCGAGAAGGTCAAGGTTCGCATCGACTACTACGGCAGCAACGAGGAGATGATTGCCAAGCTGCAAGCCGGAGGCGTGAGTCAGTACGACATCGTGGTGCCCACCGATTTTGCGGTGCCGAGCATGGTGGCGCTCAAGCTGCTGATGCCACTGGATAAAAAGCAGATTCCCAACCTCAAAAATGTGTCCAAGACCTTCGCCAGCCCCGCTTACGACAAAGGAAACGTCTACACCCTGCCCTTTCAGTGGTACACCGTGGGCATCACTTTCGATAAGCGCAAGGTGAAAACGCCGCCCTCGAGCTGGGGGGTGCTGTTTGACCCTAAGAGAAGCGTGGGCAAGTACCTGCTGATGGACTCGAGCCGCGAGATGATGGGTAGTGCGCTGAAGTACCTGGGGTACAGCCTGAACACCAGGGACACCAAGCAGGCCCAGGAAGCCGGAAAGTTGCTGCTCGAGAGTAAAAAAGCCGCAAACTCGTTGGGCTTTGCCGCCGATGTGGCCCTACGGAACCGGGTGATTTCCGGCGAAGCAGCGATGGCGGTGGGCTACAGCGGCGACGCTATCGGTGCGATGGCTGAAAATCCCTTTCTGGGCTTCGTGATTCCCAAGGAAGGCGGTGTGGTCGCGGTGGACAATATCGCCATTCCTGCTAAAGCGCCTAACTCGGCGCTGGCCCACAAGTGGATTAACTTCTTGATGGACGCCAAGGTCAACGCCGAGAACGCTAACTTCGTGCGCTACGGCACCCCGAACGCCGCCGCCCTGCCCTTGGTCAACGCGGCAGACCGCAACAATCCGATGATTTACCCGCCTGCCATATTGCTGGCCAAGCTCGAGAGCATCCAGGATTTGGGTGTGGACAGCCGCATGTACGACGAGATTTGGACGGCGGTGAAGTCGCGCTGAAGCGTAGAAGTTATGAGTTATGAGTAGTGAGCTAAAGAGGCTCGAGCGATTAGCTGTGTCGGCCTTGTGAATTGCGCTCGAGTGCCAAGGAAAGCGGTGTTTGCTAGCTCGAGCATCCATAGAGCCTGCTCCAAGTGCGAGTTAAGCTGAGTAAAAGAAATAGACGTTTAGACCAAGGCTGGCCAGAGCGGTCTCGGCCACTCTCAGACGAAGTTTCACTACTTCCTCTTGCTCGAGACTGTCTCACAAGGCTTTTAGCTCATCACTCATCGCCCCTCCGAAGGAGAACTTTATGTCCCACATCCAACTTCACACCCCCATTCCTGGCCCCAAAAGCCTCGAACTCAACGCACGGCGCAAGGCGGCGGTCTCGAGCGCGCTGGGGCAGGCGGTGCCCATCGCGGTAAAGCGGGCACACGGCGCACTGGTCGAGGATGTGGACGGCAACACCCATATCGACCTGGCGGGCGGAATTGGCGTGCTGGCGGTGGGCCATACCCCCTCGAGCGTAGTGGAAGCCATCCAGAAGCAGGCTGCCGAACTGATTCACATGTGCTCGATTGTGGGCAATTACGAGCCTTACGTGGAACTGGCCGAAACCCTCAACCGCCTGACCCCCGGTGACTTTCCCAAGAAAACCCTGCTGGCCAACGGTGGCTCCGAGGCCGTCGAGAACGCGGTCAAAATCGCTCGAGCCTATACTAAGCGGGCTGGAATCATCGTCTTCGAGGGCGCGTACCACGGGCGCACCAACCTGACCATGGCCATGACCAGCAAGTACGGCCTGTTCAAGAAGGGTTTCGGGCCGTTCGCTCCCGAAATTTACCGCATTGCGGTGCCGAATTTGTACCGCACCCCCAAGGGCATGAGTCGTGAGGATTACCTCGAGTGGACCATAGGAAACCTCGAGAACGCTTTAACCGCTTATCTGGACCCGAGCGCGCTGGCCGCCATCGTCATTGAACCGGTCATTGGTGAGGGTGGTTTTATTCCAGTTCCTAAAGCGTTTCTCGAGAAGATTCGGGAGATTTGTACCCGGACCGGCGCGGTGATGATTGCCGACGAGATTCAGAGCGGCTCGGGGCGCACCGGCAAGCTGTGGGCCATCGAGCACAGCGGGGTGATTCCCGACCTGATTATTTCGGCCAAGAGTCTGGGCGGTGGAATGCCGATTTCGGCGGTCACGGGCCGCGCTGAAATCATGGACGCGCCGCACGTTTCGGGGGTGGGCAGCACCTACGGCGGCAACCCGCTGGCCTGTGTGGCCGCGCTCGAGTCGCTCAAAATCCTGTCCAACCCGGCTTTTCTGGCCAATGGCTCGAGAATTGAGAAAAAAATCCGCGACGTGTTCGAGCCGATGATGCACCAGATTCCTGGCCTGGGCGACGTGCGCGGCATCGGTGGGATGATGGCGCTCGAGTTCGTCAAGGATAGAGTGACCAAGGAACCCTGGCCCGAATTCGTGCTCGAGCTGGTTCAGGCCAACGCCCGTAAGGGTGTGATTTCGCTGCGGGCGGGCCTGTACACTAATTGCCTGCGCTTTTTGCCGATGCTGGACACCCCCGATGACGTGCTCGAGGAAGCTTTGGGCGTGGTGGCGCAGAACGTGCGAGAGGTCTCATTGCGGCTCGAGGCGGCCAAGCTCGAGCTGGTGGGCGTTTGAGGGTGTGCGCGCCAGAAGGTCAAAAGATGTGAAAACCTCTGTAGGGGCGCATCGCGTGCGCCCTTGCTCGCTCGAGCTTCAGCGGGATAGGGCGCTACCACACCTCCTGACCCTCGAGCAACCACAATCCTCCCGATTCCCATGACCCCAACCCCCCAACCC
>Ga0209511_1003385_pt1 | contig 12237 bp, 10 predicted proteins | sample SSSSmetaG_FD_184141 | JGI IMG/M metagenome (GOLD analysis project Ga0209511, IMG submission 184141) | Glacier valley bacterial and archeal communities from Borup Fiord, Nunavut, Canada, to study Microbial Dark Matter (Phase II) - ​SSSS... | ecosystem: Environmental > Aquatic > Freshwater > Ice >... | reverse complement strand
GTTGCGCAGCAGGTTCCGCTGGCGGAACGACAGCGCGACCATGAAGCCCGAGTAGAACCAGATCCCCTCAAGGATGATGTTGTAGGCGATCAGGTTCCGGATGAAGTCCTTTTTGCCCTCGGTGGTGGTGATGTCGAGGGTGTCCTCCGTCATGCGCTTGATGAAGGCGACCTGGAACTCTTCCTTCGCCACCATCGAAGGAACGGTGACGTGCGAGGCGTAGGCCTGCTCACGGTCGATCGGGAACGTCTCGAGGACGTACTCGAACGACATGCAGTGGTTCGCCTCTTCCCACATCTGCTTCGCGAGATACAGGTGCGTCTCGGGAGCATTGATGTACGGGTACACGCCGAACGCAAGCGCCTTGTTGACCAGCAGCTCGTTCGGGTTGAAGTACGACATCAGGTAGGTGACGGCGTGCTTCTCTTCGTCCGTCATCTTCTTGAAGTCGGCGAGATCCTCACCCAACTGAATCTCGTTGGGGAACCACGTGTTCGCCACGGCCTGGTCGTACAGGTCCATGGCCCACTGATACTTCACGGGCTTGAGTACAAGTCCATCTTGGATTCCGGTTCCGAGGATGCCCACGGTGTTACTCCTTGTCGATTGTCAGGTTGAAGCGGAGGTCGCGAGCGACTACTGGCACGACTCGCACTGGAGTCGTTCCATCGGGTCGACGGGGCATGCCACACCGTCGATCATTTCCATGTCACCGTCGGCGGAGTACACCGTCTCGACGACCTCGAGCGTGGTCGCGCCTTCGGGCGCCTGGTATGCAGCGAACTGGTCCGTTTCGCCAGTCGAGACAGGCTCGACGACCGCGGGAAGCGCCGCCGGCGGAACGGCGGGCCTCTGCTCGGGAGCGGGAGCGAAGGCCTGCGCGGCCAAAGCGGACATGAACGACGCGGGTGCGATCGAGATGCCGCCCGTCCTAGGCGCAGCCTCCGCCACCACAGGAGCCGCAGGAGCAGCAGCGGCAGCAGCGGCAGCAGGAGCAGCCGAGGACGCCACGGCGCCAAATCCCCGCTTGGCGGGAGCCGCTACGGGAGCCTGTGCTACGGGAGCCTGTGCGACGGGAGCCTGTGCGACGGGAGCCTGTGCGACCGGGGTCGCTTCGACTTCGTGCTCAACTACCGCGTCGGCGACGGGAGCGGCAGACGATGCCGTCGTAGCGCCGATGCCCTTCTTGGCACCGCCAAAGCCGCCGAAGCCCCTCTTCGCGGGACCGGAAGCCCCCTTGCCCTGGCCGTTGGCCGAGCCGGTCGAGTTGATCTTCTCGGTCTTGTTGACCCTGACCGTCGACTGCTCGGCCGTGTGACGCGGCTTCATGTGGAGGTAGTACGTCGTCTTGACGCCCCGCTCCCACGCTGCCGCGTACAGGGCCATCATGTTCTCGACGTTGCGGTCCTCGAGGTAGATGTTCCGGCTAATGGCCTGGTCGATCCACTTCTGGGCGCGCGCCGCGACCTCGATGAAGGCGTACGGCGACAGCTGGAAGGACGTCTTGTAGACCTCCTGCAGGTGCTCCGGAATGCCCTCGATCTGCGACAGGTCGCCCTGCACCGCGAGGAGCTGGTCCTTGACGTCTTCCCACAGGCCCAGGTCCTGAAGGTCCTTCACCAGGTTGCGGTTGACCTCGAGGAACTTGCCCGACGAGGTGGCGCGGGAGAAGATCTGCGAGAACTGCGGGTCGAAGCCGGGCGTGGTGCCCGCGACGAGGCCGATCGAAGCGGTGGGCGCGACCGCCATGAGGGTCGCGTTGCGCATTCCGCCCTTGACCTTCTCACGCAGCATGCCCCAGTCCTGGCGCATCGTGCGGTTGACGGCAATCGGCACTTCGCGGTCTGCCTCGGCGATCGCGATCGTGTCGAACGGCACCAGACCCTGAGACCAGCCGGAGCCCTCGAAGTTCGAGTACGAACCGCGCTCGCGCGCCAGGTCGGCCGATTCATCGATCGCGTGGAAGGAGACGAACTCGACGATCTGGTCGATGAGGTCGTAAGACTCCTCGGATTCGTACGCGAGGCCCATCTTCTCGGTCACGTCGGTGAAGCCCATGACGCCCAGGCCGATCGCGCGGTTTTCCTTGTTCGCGTGATCCGACTCGGGGACGGAGGACAGCGTGATGTCGACGAGGTTGTCGAGCTGGCGCACCGAGAGGCGCACTGAGGTCTCCATGCGCTCCCAGTCGATCTTGCCGTCGATGTAGTGCGCCGACAGGTTGATCGAGGCCAAGTTGCACACCGCGATGTTCTCGCGGTCCTGCGGGAGGCAGATCTCGGTGCACAGGTTCGACAGGTGAATGGTTCCCGTGTTGGTGTTGAGGGCACGGTTGTTGATCGTGTCCTTCCACGTGAGCCACGGATGCGAGGACGCCTGCAACGAGATCAGGATCGACTTGTACTGCTCGCGCGCACCCATCTTCTTGAACCGGCGAATCTTGCCGGCCTCGGCAAGCGCGACCAGTTCCTTGTAGCGGCGCGAGAATGCCGAGCCGACGAGCTCGACCAGGTCGGGGGCGTCGGCGGGGTCGAACAGGTACCAGGCGTCGTCAGCGGCCACGCGCTTCATGAACTCGTCCGAGATCCACACCGCGGTGTTGGCGGTGCGGGTGCGGCGGTAGGGGTCACCGGAGTTCTGACGCAGGTCGAGGAACTGCGGGAAGTCGAGGTGCCAGTTCTCCATGTAGAAGCACAGGGCGCCAAACTTCTTGCCACCGCGTGACACGGCGCGCAGCGTCGAGTCGATGGTGTGCATGAACGGGATGGGACCGGTCGAGGACGTGTTGTTCGACTTGATCGGGCTGCCCTCTGAGCGCAGCTTGGTGACCGAGAGGCCGATGCCACCGGTGCCCTTGGTGAGCCACATGACGTCGCCGACGGTCTTGGCGATGTGGTCCATGTCGTCTTCCATCTGCATCACGAAGCAGTTGGACAGCTGCGGGTAGGACGTTCCCGCGTTCACCAAGGTCGAGCCTGCGGGCAGGTACTCGAGGCGAGAGATCTTCTCGTAGAACTTGAGCGCCATCTCGGTGGGGTTGTTCTCGTTGAGAGACAGGCCCATGCACACGCGCATCCAGAAATACTGCGGCACCTCAAGCGACTTGCCGTGACGGTCGGTGATCATGTAGCGGTTACGCATCGTGACGGTACCGATGTACCGCATGAGGTCGTCGCGGCGAGGGTCGATGGCTGCGGCGAGGGCGTCGAGGTCAAAGAGCGACTCGAGGCGTGTGTCGAGAAGGCCGTCCTCGACCGCATCGCGAATGTATCCGGGGAAGCGAGCCTGGTGAAGGAGCGCCAACTCAAGGTCGGTGTCGAAGCCGCCGAGCACGCGCTTGTAGATGACCTTGCGCAGCAGGCGCGAGGCGACGATGTCGAAGTCGGGGTCGTCCTTCACGTTCTGGACGGCTACGCCGATAGCGGCCTCGTCGAGCTGTTCGGTGGTGATTCCGTCGAAGAGCGTGATCGCAAGTTCGGACGCCACCTGCGTCGTGATCGAAATCTGGTCCGTCAGGCCCGCCGCCGCACGCTCGATCGCCTTGTTGATGCGATCCGCGTTGTACGGCTCTCGCGTGCCATCACGCTTGGTGACGTGAATCCCGTTCTGGTTCGGGTTGGCGTCAGCAACCGCCGACGCGACGTCGCCCTTGACGTCGGCTGCGTTGTTATCCGTGATCGTCACGATGCTCCTTTGAAGATTGCGGCCGAGGGGCCACTTTGGGACTCCGACGACGAATCGTCAGACGTGCTGGGGTGCTACCAGGGGACTTTCGCTCGGAAGGGTTTCGGGGGCAGTTGTCGCCCAAAACCGTGTCGAGTGCTGAGGATGAGACTAACCCGTCCTTGCCCTCTGTGCAACAACATATAGGGGTCCCCTATGCCCCTTGCCCCCAGATGTAGTGGTCGTGTGCATAAAAGGGGGATAACCTGTGGACAACTCGACGAACCGTGTGAACGAGCGCCTACCGCGCGGGCAAGGCGCCGACGACCGCCTTGTGGGACGCCTCTATCGTCTCTCTCGGGTCTGACATCGCGGGCTGGCTTTGCCGAATGGACCCGGACACGTCACACTAGGCGCGTGATTCGTCTAGCCACTCTCGCCGCCGCCGCGGCGCTCATGTTGTCTGCGTGCTCCTCGACCTCAGCGAGCGACCCCTCTGCCGCGCCCGCCACGCCCAAGGACTTCTGCGATGCCATGGAAACGGCCGTAGCGCTCGCCCCAGCGGCAGCCGATGCACTCACCAACCTTTACACGACCATGGACGACATGGCCGCAGGCTCCGCCGAAGGCGACATCGACACTCTTCACACCGCGGGCGCAGCGACCACTGACTCGTCGGAAACCTACGCCGCGGCGCTGGGAACGGCCGCCACCCTGGCCCCGGAATCCCTCAAGGCCGACATCTTGGCCCTGCAGGAATACTGGACTCTCTACGCGGTGGGCCTGGGCCAGATCGCAGAGAGCGCCCCCAGCTACGGAAACCTCGTTGACCAGGCAACCGCGTTGTCGACCAGCAGCAAGGCGAGCGCCCTTGTCGCAGACCAGCCCGCCACTCAGCAGCGGATCAACGACGGCTACCTCGCGGAGTGCACGAGCTAACGCTCGCGCCATCGGCCGCCGTGAAGATCTTCCTCAGGGACGCCTCGATCGTCGTCACCACGCTGCTCGCGCTCTTCCTCTTCATGGCCGCAATTGGCCGCACCCTGCCGCTCGTTGCCGTCCTCATGGGCGGATCGATCGGGCTCGTGACCGCCGCCGCACGCGCGAGGCGTCACACCCTCGAGGAACGCGCCGCGGCGAACCGTGCCGCGGCAAACAAAAAGCCGCGCAAGCGCCGCTAGCGCACGCCTCTAGACGACGCCGTAGAGCCTGTCTCCTGCGTCACCAAGACCGGGAACGATGTAGCCGACCTCATTGAGCTTCTCGTCGACGCACGCGACGACGATGCTCACGTCTGCCCTGTCCCCCACTGCCTCGCGGACATGTTCGATGCCCTCGGGCGCCGCCAAGAGGCACACGCACGTCACATCGGTCGCTCCGCGCTCAAGAACGTACTCGATCGCGGCAACAAGCGAGCCGCCCGTGGCCAGCATCGGATCCAGGATGAACACCTGGCGGCCCGAAAGGTCCTCCGGAAGGCGATTCGCGTACGTGATCGCCTCGAGCGTCTCCTCGTCGCGCTTGAGGCCGAGGAAGCCCACCTCGGCGCTCGGCAACAGTCGGGTCATACCGTCGAGCATTCCTAGACCCGCGCGCAGGATAGGGACGATCAAGGGCGCCGGATGAGCGATCTTGGTGCCGATGGTCGTGGTCAGCGGGGTGGTCACCTCGTGGTCGACAACGCGCACCTGACGCGTGGCCTCATACGCGAGCAGGGTCACCAGCTCGTCAACCAGGAGCCGGAACGTGGGCGAAGGGGTGCTCGCGTCGCGCAGGACGGTGACCTTGTGGTCAATGAGCGGATGGTCGGCGACGTGGAGATGCATGGCCACACGCTACCGCGCGCGAGGGGCCTGCGGGGCGCCGCCAGTCCCAAGGTCGGATAAGTTGGCGCCCATGGACGATCGCGGGGCCATGGCCGAGGCGCTGACACAAGCGCGCGCCGCCGCCGAACACGACGATGTTCCCGTGGGCGCCGTCGTGGTGGCACCCGACGGACGGATCGTGGGGCGCGGCCACAATCGCCGTGAGATCGACGGTGACCCTACGGCCCATGCGGAGGTGCTCGCGCTGCGCGAGGCCGCCGCCCACCAGGGAACGTGGCGGCTTGAAGGTCACACCCTCGTGGTCACTCTCGAGCCGTGCGTCATGTGTGCGGGCGCACTGCTCGCGGCCCGCATCCCCCGGCTCGTGATCGGCGCGTGGGACGAGAAGGCCGGCGCCACAGGCAGCCAGTGGGACGTCGTGAGGGACGCGAGGCTGGGTTCCCAGGTCGAGGTGGTCTCGGGCATCGGCGCCGATGAGTCGGTCGCGCTGCTGCGCACATTCTTCGAAAACAGGCGCGGCTCTTCACGCTCGTGACAAGCCGCGCGGGCGATGCGACCCGCCCCGGTTTGGTGGGCGGCTCACGGGCCGGTATCCTCGTCCACGGTGCCGTGTCCGAGCGGCCTAAGGAGCACGCCTCGAAAGCGTGTGTGGGTGAAAGTCCACCGTGGGTTCAAATCCCACCGGCACCGCCAGACGACAACGGCCCGGACCCCAAGAGGGGTGCCGGGCCGTTGTCGCGTTCGGCACTAGTACGTGAATGATGCGACGCGCTGCTTCAGCTCCTCGGCAAGGGCGTTGAGTTCGCTCACGGACGCGCTCACCTGGCCAAGAACCTGCGAAGAGGTCGCCGCGGACAGGGCGACCGTTTCGATTCCACCGGCAATCTCCTCGGAACCCGAGGCCGCGTCCGAGACGTTGCGGCCCATCTCGTTTGTCGTCGCGGTCTGCTCTTCGATCGCCGAGGCGATTGTCGACTGGTGCTCGTTGATGCTTTGCACGATCTCGGCGATCTGCGCGATGACAGCGACGGCTCCCTGTGCATCGGCCTGGATCGCGTCTACCCTGCTCGCGATGTCTCCCGTCGCACGCGCCGTCTCGCGCGCAAGCTCGCCCACCTCGCCAGCAACTACGGCGAATCCCTTGCCAGCCTCGCCCGCTCGCGCGGCCTCGATCGTGGCGTTCAAGGCGAGCAGGTTGGTCTGACCAGCGATCTGGGTAATGACCTTGACGACGTTGCCGATCTCACTGCTCGAGCTCCCCAGCCTGGCGATTTGCTCATTCGCGGCCCGAGCCGCCTCGACGGCTTGCTGACCGACTCGTGAAGCCTCGTTTGTCGAGTGGGCGATTTCGCGAATCGCTGCGGCCATCTCTTCCGAGCCTCGAGAGACGTCTCCCAGGTTGCGGCTCACCTCTGAAGCCGCCGTTGACACGACGCCCGCTCGTGCGGACATCTCGTCTGCGCCGGCCGCCACCTGGTCGTTTCCTGCGGCAAGCTGCTGAGCAGCCGCAGCAACCGAGGTCGCCGATCCAGCGACGCGCTCCATGGTGGCGCGCAAATTCTTGGCGGCGGTGTCGAGGGCATGGCCCATTCGACCCACCTCATCGCTCGTGTCAATCCCGGAGAGAACCGTGAAGTCTCCGCTCGCGAGCGCATCGGCGACTCGCTTCACGTGGGCCACCTGGCGCCGCATGATTTCGGCAGCGAAGAACGCAAGGGCGATGACAAGCACGAGACCGGCAACAAGCGCGATCAAGGAGGTACGGATGACCGCGGCGCCTTGAGAGGCGGACCGGGCCGAGATCGCGGTGGCCTCGCCGTTGACGAGCCCCTCCTCGGCTTCAAGACGTGCGATCGCCTCGTCGAGAGTGGACTGGGCGGATGCGTTTGCCGCGGCAAACGCGAAAGCGTCCCGCGACTTCACGGCGTCGAGCATGGTCGTGTCGCGCTGGTTCTGCCAGTCGGCCCAAGCGGTCTTGAATCCCTGCCAGTCCGCTTGCCCGAGCATCGACCCTGAGGCGCCCATGCCAGCAATCCCGGCCTCGTAGGCGTCGACGCCCGCCTGAAGATCGGCATCAGTACCCGCCATCTTGTCCGTCCACACGGCGATGTCACTGGCGTTCGCGTGCGGCATCGCGGCCGCCATCGCGATCAGCATGCGGGACTTCAGTTCCTCCTGGTGCACCGCGCCGATCTTGAATGCGACCTCGTTCTCCATGGTCGCGAGCGCCTTCGTATCGCTCACAGCGGAGTTGACGCCTGAAATTGACATGACGGCCACAATCGAGGTCACTAGCGCAAACGCGACCACAATCGAAACGATCTTTGCGCGCAGGCTGAAGTTCTCGTAAAACCGGAGAGCTGCGTTGCGGCGCGGCGGGACAGATGTGGCACGCACCGCTTGGCTGGGTGCCGCAGAACTCGTTGACGACATGGTGGGGACCTTTCAGTGGACTCCAAGCACAATCGGTTCGGACTAGCGGCTCATGAGAGTTCCGCCACCACGTTGTGTCCTCAGCCTGGTGTCGCAGGCGCATCGGCGCCGGTTGTTGGGCGCCCTACGATCGGGAGGCGGCGACCAAAATCGCGGTGATGCCGATCAGCCCGATCGAGACCGCGATGAGCCCAAACCAGCCGAAGATCACCGCCGCCTCGGCGATGCCTCCGCCGCCCTCGCCCGTCTGGTCAATCTGTTTCACGGCACGCCGCCCGCCAACAATCCCGAGAATCGAGCCGACAATCGGGAGCACCAGGGCGAGACCCATGAACGAGAAGACCAAGCTCCACGTCGCCGTCCGGTTGGTGCGCTCGATCGCGGGACGCTCGGCCTTGTCCGCGCCTTCGCCCTAGCTTGCCGGCGTGGGCGTGGGCGTGGGTGTGGGCGTGGGCGTCGCGATGGGCGCAAGCGGATCCACGGGAATGATGCGAGGCGCCGGCTGCTGGGTGACGCGATCGACGGGCAGGCAACGCGAGGGTCCGGTCAGAGGCGTGGTCGCGTCGAGTTCGGGAGCGTACTGCGGTCGAACGTTCGTCAAGTTAAACGTCGCGCCCAGGATGATGTCGACCACCGCGCCCTCGCGGTTGTCGAGCACGTACTCGACGACAGGGAAGTTCGCAGCAACCGTGTAGGCCTGGCGGAGCCCGTCCACGCCAAACTGGATGCGAACCGAATCGGCGTAAGTACGGTTGTCCCAATTCGTGGGGCCGCCTGCCGCCTCGAAGCCCCGGCCGGTCAAGACCTCGAGGGTGTCGCGTGCGAGTCCGGTCTCTTCGGTGCTATTTCGCACACGGACGGAGACCTCGGAAGGCAGCATCGGAAGCATGTTGACGCCGGTGGCCTCGTCGATGGGAGGGCAGGGCACGGTGATGTCGGTGGAGAATTCCGGCGACGGGGTCACGATGGCGCGTTCGATAGGCGAATCGATCCGGCCCTGATAGACCGCGAGTCCAATCGCAAAGATCGCGACCAGCACGCCGATCAGTAGCCCAAAGACGAGGAATTGGCGTTCGCGCCGGTGCCGGCGGACCACGTCGCGCCGCGTGCGCAGGGTGCGGGAGCGAGACGCCACGTTCACCTTCTTTGGGGGTTCGGAACGGTCACTTGGCGGAGGATGGGGGATTCGAACCCCCGAGGGTGTTACCCCAACACGCTTTCCAAGCGTGCGCCATAGGCCACTAGGCGAATCCTCCAGGCCCCAGAATGCTACCCGAGGCGCGACCCCCTGGCGAAACGCACGACTGGGAGACCGATGCGAGTGCGTCTAGAATAGTCGCGACCCCTCACGTGGCGTCACCTCGCCCAACTCCCCCAGGTCAGGAATGAAGCAAGGGTAAGCGGGCTCTGGCGGGTGCGTGGGGGGTCCTTTCATGTCCGGACAACGACGCCCGATGTCGAGATGCGCCCGTCGTGCGAGCCCCCCAAGAACGGACGTCGGCCACCCGGGCTAGGCTCGGTGCTGTGACAACCGCCTTGTATCGCCGCTACCGGCCAGACACGTTTGCCGACCTCGTGGGCCAGGAGCACGTGACCGTGCCGCTCATGCAGGCGCTCAAGTCGGATCGCGTCGCGCACGCGTACCTGTTCTCGGGGCCGCGCGGCTGCGGAAAGACCACCTCGGCACGCATCCTCGCCCGCTGCCTTAATTGCGCGGAGGGCCCCACCGACACCCCGTGCGGAAAGTGCGACTCGTGTATCGAGCTCGCGCGCGGCGGCTCGGGCTCGGTTGATGTGGTCGAGATCGACGCGGCTTCGCACAACGGTGTGGACGATGCGAGGGAGCTGCGCGAGCGTGCTGCGTTCGCCCCTGCCCGCGACCGCTACAAGATCTTCATCCTCGACGAGGCCCACATGGTCACCACGCAGGGCTTCAACGCCCTGCTCAAGCTGGTCGAGGAGCCGCCTCCCCACGTGCGCTTTGTGTTCGCCACGACGGAGCCCGACAAGGTCATCGGCACCATCCGTTCGCGCACGCACCACTACCCGTTCCGCCTGGTCCCGCCAGCCATCCTCACGGACTACATGGCGACGCTCGCCGATGCCGAGGGCGTGACCGTCGCGTCCGGAGTGTTGCCCCTTGTGGTGCGCGCGGGCGGCGGCTCGGTGCGCGATTCGCTCTCCGTGCTCGACCAACTCATCGCGGGTTCTGGCGAGGGCGGCGTGACGTACGAACGCGCGATCTCGCTCTTGGGCTTCACCGACGCGACCCTCCTCGACGATGCCGTGGACGCGATCGCGGCTGCCGACGGCGCCTCGCTCTTTAGCGTGGTGTCCAGGGTCATCGAAACTGGCCACGAGCCGCGGCGCTTTGTCGAGGACCTGCTCGAGCGACTGCGCGACCTCATCGTGCTTGCCGCCTCCGGCCAGGCGGGCGCGAACGCGCTTGCCACTGATGCCGAGGATGCGCGCGCGCGATTGATTGTCCAGTCCCGACGCCTTGGTTTGGCGCGCGCGTCTCGCGCGGGTGACCTCGTGAACGACGCCTTGACCGCGATGATCGGCGCGACGTCGCCACGGCTGCACCTTGAACTGTTGTGCGCGCGCTTGATTGCGGCCGATGCGCCGCAGGGTGGATTCGTCGCGGCTCCCGCGGCTGCCCCTGTTGTCGCGGCTCCCGTTGCGCAAACGCCCGCCGTTTCGACGCCCGCCGTTTCAAACCCCGCCCAGCCCGCGCCAGCGGCCGTCGCCGCGCCTGCCCCGGCATCGGCGCCATCCAAGGGCTCGCAAACGCGAAACCCGCCTCCGTGGGAGGTTCCTGACGAAGCCGCCGCCGCGCCCATCACACCGGCCCCCATCGAGCCGGTCGAGTCAGTGCCAGCACCCTCCGCACCCGCACCCCTCGCACCCGCACCCCTCGCACCCGCGGGATCGGGCCTTGCCGCCGCGAGAGCCGCTGTAGCCGCCGCGCGCGAAGAGGCAGCGACGTCGGCCGTTCAGGCGGCGAAGCCCTCCTCCACTCCTGCGCCCGCGCCCACCGCCAAGCCCTCCACACCGTCGGCGACCGCCGCCGACCCCGAGCCCCTCCGGGCACCCACTGGCGACATCGCCGGAGGGCCCGACGATGCGGCTCTCGTGCGTCGTCGCTGGGAAGAGGTGCTCGGCACGCTCGAGCGCAAGCGCGTCACGTGGACCATGGTCAAGCAAAGCGGCCAGGTAGCCTCGGTCGAGGCCGGCGTTCTCAAGCTCGCATTCGACAACCCCGCGCTCGCGGCACGCTTTGGCGCGGGCCCGCACGCGGAGAATGTGGGACTTGCAGTGCGCGAGACCCTGGGCCTCCACGTGCGCGTTGAGAGCGTCGTTGGGCCCGCGGGAGGCGAGAGCCCCCCTGCGGCCGCCAACGCCCCTCAGAAGGCGTCTCAAGGCTCGTCTGCGACTTCTGGCTCCGAGCCTCCGATGCCCGACGAACCACCGTCCGACGACGAGGACATGTCGGCCGATGACGCCCAGGCCCCCTCGGCACACCTCACCGGCGCAGAGGTCATCGCGTCGATGCTTGGCGGAACCGTCGTCGACGACTAGCGAGGGGGATCGGCCATGCGCGAACCGAGGGTTCTGCTGCTCCACGGTGTGGGGCACACGCGGCCAGAGAGCCACTGGCTGTGGTGGCTCGCTGAACAGCTCCGGGACGCCCGCGTTCCCGTGCAGTACCCCCAGATGCCTGACCCGGACGACCCCGACCCAATCGCATGGGCGGCGATCGCGAGGGCCGAGTTGGGCATGCTCACCGCCGGCGGGGGCCCGACGGTCGTGGTGGCACATTCGCTCAGTTGCACCCTGTGGGCCCACATTGCGGAGACGCTACCTGCGCAGCTACTGCCCACGCGCGTGGCCCTGGTGTCCCCCGCAACCAGGCCCGAGTGGTCGGACGCGGCGCCGAAGTTTGCCGGGCTTGCGCTCGGTTCGCTCGCTGCCCCGCCGACGGTAATCGTCGGCCGCACTGTTGACGCGGCCCGGAACATGCCGCTGGCCGAATTGGCGGCCCGGTGGGGGGCCCCGTTCGTGGAGATTCCCGGATCGGGGCACCTCACCCCGTCCGATGGCCACGGTCCCTTCCCTGGAGCCCTCGCCTGGGTGCTTGGCGGGCCGGATGCGTCGTGGGCGACGGCCTCAGACCGCGGCTAGCCCGACCCGTCAGTCGCGCCTGACACCCAACGTCGCCGCCGCCGCCTACGCTGGGGCCCATGTATGACGGCGCAGTGCAGGACCTGATCGATGAACTCGGACGACTCCCTGGCATCGGCCCCAAGAGCGC
>Ga0209511_1003384_pt1 | contig 12244 bp, 9 predicted proteins | sample SSSSmetaG_FD_184141 | JGI IMG/M metagenome (GOLD analysis project Ga0209511, IMG submission 184141) | Glacier valley bacterial and archeal communities from Borup Fiord, Nunavut, Canada, to study Microbial Dark Matter (Phase II) - ​SSSS... | ecosystem: Environmental > Aquatic > Freshwater > Ice >... | reverse complement strand
GACCTCGCGCTGCGTTACTGCAGGCCCGCGCACGCGCCGGCCGGTGCGCAGCAGATGTTCGGCGAGGTGCTTTCGCCAATGGTGAGCCGCTCGCTCGCCGATCTCATCCGCCGAGGCAAGGCGCCACCGCTGGCCACCGCGGCCGATCTGGCGCAGCACACGCTGGCCGAGGAAGACGACACCAAGGCCAGCACCGAGTACCTGAGCTGGCGACGCTGGCTCACGCTGCACGGCCAGCCCACGCTCGAGCCCAAGCGCTGGCTGTATCTGAACTTCACCTACCAGCAGGTGCAGGCGGCACTCGCCGGCCACGGCGTGGCGCTCGGTCGCATCGCGCTCGTGTTCGAGGCGCTGCAACGCGGCGAGCTGGTCGAGCCCTTCGGCATCGATGGCCGCATCAGCAGCCCCTATGTTTACTGGCTCGTTGCCACGCCTGCGAGCCGGGTGCGGCCCGAGGTGCAGCAGTTCTGCGATTGGGTCATGGCGCAGGCGCGCGACACGCGGCAGGCCCTCGGCGAGGCCGCGCAGCAAGACTGAGTGCGGACCGTTCGCACGCCCAGCAGCGTGCCTTTGATGCCACGCCCAGCCGCACCCAGCCGGCTTTGTGGGACGATATCCTCGAACTTGCACCGACCTGACCGCCGACCATGCTTCTGCCACCTAGAGCGCCCGCACCGCTTGCCAGCCCTTGCACCAAGGTGTGCCGCATGAACGCGGCGTCCGGGCTGTGCGAAGGCTGTGGGCGCACGCTCGACGAGATCGCCACATGGGGCTCGATGAGCGACGCGGCCCGGCGCGTCGTGGCGCAGCAGTTGCCCGCGCGCCGTGATGCGCTTGTGACGTCCAAGCCACCGACCTGACCCATGGACATGACGCGGATCACCTTCTGGTTCGACCCGATCTCGCCATTCGCGTACCTCGCGTTCGAACAGTTGCCGCAGGCACTCGAAGGCCTGTCGGTCGAAGTGACCTACCAGCCCGTGCTGTTCGCGGGTTTGCTGAAGCACTGGGGCCAGAAGGGGCCGGCCGAGATCGAGCCCAAGCGCGCGTGGACCTTCCGCCACGTGCAGTGGCTGGCGCACCAGCAAGGCACGGCGCTCGACACGCCCGCGCAGCACCCGTTCAACCCGCTCGCGCTGCTGCGCCTGCTGCTGGCCTGTGCGCCCGAGGGTGGCACGCCGAATCGGTTTGCCTGCGAAACGGTGCTGCGCCACATCTGGCAAGGCGGTGTCGACGCCAACGACCCCGCGCGCCTGGCCGCGCTGAGCGCGCAGCTCGCGCCGCGCGCCGACCCGAGCGGCGAGCCGGTCAAGCAGGCCTTGCGCACGGCGACCGACCGCGCCGTGTCGCTCGGCCTGTTCGGCGTGCCCACGGTCGAAGCCGAGGGCAAGCTCTTCTGGGGTCTGGACAGCCTTCCGATGCTGCGCGCGTTCCTGCAAGGCGACGCGTGGTTCGACTCGCCCGCCTGGGCCCGCGAAGGGGCGCCGCGGGCCGGCGTCGAACGCAGCTGAGTGCGTTGATCTAACGCAAACCCTCAAGCACGCTCTCGCATCGAGAAATGCAAGCTCAGGGTTGCACCCGAGTTTGTAAGTTTCGGTTCAGCGCCACGTCAGCCCGGGGTCAGAGCCCGCCGCGATGATGCGGGCCAAGCCCACCGCATGGTGCGGCTCATCATTTTCAGGAGACAAACGCAATGGCAACCACAGTGGCAGCAGCCGGCTCGAAAGTCGGCCAGCCCATGACGGCCGCGGAGAAGAAGGTCATCTTCGCTTCCAGCCTGGGCACGGTATTCGAGTGGTACGACTTCTACCTGTACGGCACGCTCGCGGTCATCATCGGCAAGCAGTTCTTCTCGAACCTCGACCCGACCTCGCAGACCATCTTCTCGTTGCTGGCCTTCGCGGCCGGCTTCATCGTGCGGCCCTTCGGCGCGCTGTTCTTCGGCCGCCTGGGCGACATGATCGGGCGCAAGTACACGTTCCTGGTCACCATCGTGATCATGGGCCTGTCGACCTTCATCGTCGGCCTGCTGCCGAACTACGCCTCCATCGGCGTGGCCGCGCCGATCATCCTGATCGGCCTTCGCATGCTGCAGGGCCTGGCCCTCGGCGGCGAGTACGGCGGTGCCGCCACCTACGTGGCCGAGCACGCGCCACACGGCAAGCGCGGTGCCTTCACGTCGTGGATCCAGACCACGGCAACGCTGGGCCTGTTCCTGTCACTGCTGGTGATTCTGGGCACCCGCACCATCGTCGGTGAAGAAGCCTTCGCCGAGTGGGGCTGGCGCGTGCCGTTCGTCGTGTCGGTGCTTCTGCTGGCCGTCAGTGTGTGGATTCGCCTGTCGATGAACGAGTCGCCGGCCTTCAAGAAGATGAAGGAAGAGGGCAAGACCTCGAAGGCGCCGCTGACCGAGTCGTTCGGCCAGTGGAAGAACATGAAGATCGTGATCCTGTCGCTCGTCGGCCTGACGATGGGCCAGGCGGTGGTCTGGTACACAGGGCAGTTCTATGCGCTGTTCTTCCTGACCGGCCCGCTGAAGGTCGACAACGCGACCGCGAACATCCTGATTGCGATCTCGCTGATGATCGGCACGCCGTTCTTCATCCTGTTCGGTACCCTGTCCGACAAGATCGGCCGCAAGCCCATCATCATGGCCGGCTGCCTGATCGCTGCACTCACCTACTTCCCGCTGTTCAGCGCCCTCACCCAGGCGGCCAACCCCGACCTCGCGGCGGCGCAGGCGAAGAACAAGGTCGTCGTCACGGCCGACCCGGCCGAGTGCTCGTTCCAGTTCAACCCGACTGGCGTGGTCAAGTTCACGAGTTCGTGCGACGTGGCCAAGCAGGTGCTGGCCGCTCGCGCGGTGAGCTACGAGAACGTGGCCGGGACCGGCCCGGCGAAGATCAGCATCGGCGACAAGACCATTGAGTCGTTCAGTGCCAAGGGCATGCCGGCAGATGAAGCCAAAGCCAAGGACACCGCCTTCAAGAAGGGCGTGGCCGACGCGCTGAAGGATGCTGGCTACCCGACCAAGGCCGACCCCGCCAAGATGAACAAGCCGCTGATCGTGGCCATCCTGGTGCTGCTCGTGATCTACGTGACCATGGTCTATGGCCCGATCGCGGCGATGCTGGTCGAGATGTTCCCGACGCGCATTCGCTACACGTCGATGAGCCTGCCGTACCACATCGGCAACGGCTGGTTCGGCGGCCTGCTGCCGGCAACCGCCTTGGCCATCGTGGCGCAGACGGGAAACATGTACAACGGCCTGTGGTACCCGATCATCTTCGCCAGCATCACCTTCGTGGTGGGCATGCTGTTCGTGAAGGAAACCAAGGACGTGGACATCTTCAAGAACGACTGACGCATCCCTGTTTCGAACGAAAGCCCCGCAGCGGTCACGCTGCGGGGCTTTTCAATTTTGGTCCCCTCTCCCCTGGGTGAGGGTCAGGGTGAGGGCTCTCTCAGCGCCCGCAAGCAGCCCACGCACAAGCACCCCTGCCAGCGCTGCTGCAACTCGGCGCGCAGCGCATCGTCGAGCGGCACCGCTGCGCACGCACACTGCCCATCGCTCACCCCGCAACGAAAGGTCACGCCGCAGCGCGGGCAGGCGGCGTTGGCCGCAGGGGCAACCACGGGAACAGCGTTCTCATCCATCGAACAACCCCTTGTGCGCGTCGCGCAGCACATTCTTCAGCACCTTGCCCATCGCGTTGCGCGGCAGCTCGGCCACCACGAACACCTGCTTGGGTACCTTGAAGTTGGCGACGCGCGCCTTCAGCAGCGCGATCAGGTCCGAAGCCTCCGGCGCGCTTCCCGCGCGGGCCACCACGACCGCGACCACGGCCTCGCCGAAATCGGCATGCGGCACGCCGATCACCGCGCTTTCCTGCACGCCGGGCAGTTCGTTCAGCAGGCCTTCGATCTCGGCCGGGTAGACGTTGTAGCCGCCGGTGATGACGAGGTCCTTGCTGCGGCCGACGATGGTGAGGTAGCCCTGCGCGTCAAAGCGGCCCACGTCGCCGGTCTTGAACCAGCCGTCGGCGGTGAACTCTTCGGCGGTCTTCTTGGGCATGCGCCAGTAGCCCTTGAACACGTTCGGGCCGGTCACTTCGACGCCGCCGATGTCGCCGGTGGCGCAGGGCGTTCCGGCATCGTTCACCACGCGCACGCCCACGCCCGGCAGCGGCCGGCCGACAGTGCCGCCGCGCCGTTCGCCGTCGGCGGCGGCATACGGGTTCGAGGTCAGCATCACCGTCTCGCTCATGCCGTAGCGCTCGAGAATCGTGTGGCCGGTGCGCGTGCGGAAGTCGTCGAAGGTTTCGATCAGCAGCGGCGCCGAACCGCTGACGAAGAGGCGCATCGCGCGGCAGGCCTCGCGCGTGAACGTAGGCTCGGCGAGCAGGCGCACATAGAGCGTGGGCACACCCATGAACACGGTGGCTTCGGCCAGCCGGGCGGCTACGGCCCTGGGGTCGAACTTGCTGAACCAGAGCATCTTGCTGCCGTTCAGCAGCGCGCCGTGCGAGGCCACGAAGAGGCCGTGCACATGGAAGATCGGCAGCGCATGGATCAGCACGTCACCGCCTTCGGCCGCTGCGCGCCAGCCCCAGGCCTGCTGCAGCACACGCGCGTTGCTCAGCAGGTTGGCGTGGCTCAGCATCGCGCCCTTGCTGCGCCCTGTCGTGCCGCTGGTGTAGAGGATGGCCGCCATGTCGTCGCCCGCGCGCCGCACTGGCGTGTGCTCGGCGCTGTGGTGCGCGGCGCGTTGCAGCAGGCTGCCGGTGCGGTCGTCGTTCAGCGTGAACACATGCGCGCAGCTGGCTTTGAATGCCAGCTTGCTGACCCAGCCGAAGTTCTTGCCCGAACACACCACCACGCTTGGTTCGGCGTTACCCATGAAGTACTCGATCTCGCCCGCCTGGTAGGCGGTGTTCAGCGGCAGGTAGACCAGTCCCGCGCGCAGCACCGCGAGGTAGAGCAGCAAGGCCTCGACCGACTTCTCGGTCTGCACCGCCACGCGCGCGCCCTCGGGCAGACCGAGCGATGCCAGCAGGTTCGCGAGCATCGCGGTGCTGCGTTCGATGTCGCGCCAGGTGTAGTGCAGCGGTGCGTGCGAAAGCGCGCCGTCGGCGCACTCGATGGCGGTCGCGTCCAGGTCGGCCGGCCAGCCGGCGCGCAGGGCGCTGAAGAGGTTGTGCTGCATGGGCAAGGGTGCAAGGTCAGTCGTGGTGAAAGCGCGGTGCGCGCTTCTCGATGAAGGCGGTGATGCCTTCGACGTGAGCCGCATGCGGCGCGTAAGCGAAGTGCGCGCGCTGCTCTTCTGCGCTCGGTCCGCCAGCGGCGAGTTGCCGCAGCGTGCGCTTGTTGATGCGCGCCGCGTGCGCCGGCAAGGCGGCCATCGCGCGGGCCCGTTGCAGCGCGTGGCCGGCCACGTCGGCAGCCGCGACCACCGCGTGCACCAGGCCGAGCTGCAGCGCGCGCTCGGCGTCGATCAGCCGCGCTTCGAGGAGCATTTCGCGCAGCGCCGCCGGGCTTGCCACGCGCGCCAGCAGCGCCAGTTCGCCAGGGGCCATCGGGAAGCCGAGCTTGGCAATCGGCGCACCGAAGCGGCTGGCCGCGCCGCACACGCGAATATCGCAACACGCCGCGATCTCGAAGCCGCCGCCGATGCACGCACCATCGATCTGCGCGAGCAGCGGCACGTCGCAGGCGAGCATCGCGCGCAAGGCGGGTGCCACGATGTTCTCGTGGAAGTCGTGCAGCCGCGCTTCATCGAAGCGGAAGGTCGTGAACTCTTGAATGTCGCCGCCCGACGCGAACTGCCCGCCCTCGCCGCACACGATCACCGCGCGCGGCGCGTCGTTCACCGGCAGGGCCTGCAGGCGCTCGAACAGGTCCCGCAGCTCGCGCCACATCGCCACGTCGATGGCGTTCAGCTTGCCAGGGTTGGCCAGCACCGCACGCGCCACGCCATCGGGCCCGGCCGCTTCAAAGAAGAGGCGACCGCTCATCCGTCGAGCTTCGCGCCGGAGCGTTTCACCACCTCGGCCCAACGCTTGATCTCACTCGTCATGAACTTGCCGAATGCGTCGCCGTAGAGGTTCGGCGTGTCGGTGTCCAGGCTGGTCCAGGCGGTCTGCAGCTCGGGCGTGGCGAAGGCCTTGCGCAATTCGGCCTGCATCTGCTCGACGATGGGCAGCGGCGTGCCCTTCGGGGCCCACAGGCCGTACCAGGTGGCCACCTGGTAGTTGGGCAAGCCACCCTCGGATACGGTGGGCACGTCGGCAAAGCCCGGTGCGCGCTTGTTCGAAGCCACCGCGATGGCGCGAATGCGCCCGCTCTTGATGTGCGTGGCTGACGAGCCCAGCCCGCCGAACATCATGTCGACCTGGCCGGTGATCAGGTCTTGCAACGCCGGCCCCGCGCCGCGGTACGGGATGTGCGTGATGAAGGTCTTGGTCTGCAGCTTGAATAGCTCGCCGGCCAGGTGGTGCGAGGTGCCGTTGCCGGCCGAGCCGTAGTTCAGCTTCGCGGGGTTCTTGCGCAGGTAGTCGAGCAGGCCCTTCAGGTCGGTGGCCTGCACGCGCTGCGGGTTCACGACGATGACCTGCGGCACGCTCGAGATCAGCCCCACCGGGATGAAGTCGGTCTCGATGTTGTGGTCGAGCTTCGGGTACATCGACGGCGCGATCGCGTGGTGCACCGCACCCATGAAGAAGGTGTAGCCGTCGGGCGCCGATTTCGCCGCAATCGTGGCACCGAGCGTGCCGCCGGCGCCACCGCGGTTGTCGATGATCATCTGCTTGCCGAGCGAACGCGTCAGCACGGCCGACAAGGGCCTGGCGAAGGCATCAGTGCCGCCACCGCTCGGGAAGGGCACGATGATGTTGACGGGCCGCATCGGCCAGCTGCTCTGCGCGCTCGCGAAGGGGCTGGCCAGCGTGGCAGCCGAGGCGCCGGCTGCCTTCAGCCACAGGCGCCGTTGGGGGTGGGGGGTCATGGGTGTCTCCAGGCAGGGGTGCGGCATCATGCGTGCCGCCGGCGCGCATCGTAAAGGCAGGCGAACACGGGTGTCGTGCCGCGGGTCTACCCGCTACAGTTCTCCCTGACCTGCAGCTCCCCGATGATGCCCACGACCCTGCCCAACCCGCGCGCCGACGTGCTGCCCGCCGACGCCGACGGCGTGCTCAAGCTGGCAGCGCAAAGCATGTTCGACACGCTCGCGAGCACCGCGATGGGCATGATGGTGGTCGACCGCGAGCACCGCATCGTCTGGATCAGCGAGGGCTACAAGCAGTTCCTGCCCGCACTCGGTCACGCCGAAGCCGACTTCGTCGGCCAGCGCGTCGAAGAGGTCGTGCCCAACTCGCTGATGGCGCAGGTGATCGACAGCGGCCACCCCATCCTCGTCGACCTGCTCAGCAACCAGGCGGGTACCTTTCTCGTCAGCCGCTGGCCGCTGCGTGATGCGAGCGGCGCCGTCATCGGTGCGATGGGCATGGTGCTGCTCGACCACCCCGAAACCACGATGCAGCCGCTGATCGGCAAGTTCTCGCGCCTGCAGCGCGAACTGGTCGATGCGCGCGAGCAGCTTGCCGCGCACCTCACGCGCGAGCGCCGGCCGAAGCACACCATCGCGAGCTTCGTCGGCGCCAGTGCGGCGGCCGCCGAAGTGAAGCGCCAGGCGCGCCGCGTGGCGCAGACCGACAGCACCGTGCTCCTGCTCGGCGAAACCGGCACCGGCAAGGAGCTGCTCGCGCACGGTATTCACGCCGCGAGCAGCCGTGCCGCGCAGCCGTTCGTGGCGGTCAACATCGCGGCCGTGCCCGATGCGCTGCTGGAGGCCGAGTTCTTCGGCGTGGCGCCGGGCGCCTACACCGGTGCCGACCGCAAGGGCCGCGCCGGCAAGTTCAGCCTGGCGCATGGCGGCACGCTGCTGCTCGACGAGATCGGCGACATGCCGCTCGCATTGCAAAGCAAGCTGCTGCGCGTGCTGCAGGAGCAGGAGGTCGAGCCGCTGGGCAGCAACGCGGTGCAGCGCATCGACGTGCGCATCATCGCGGCCACCAGCCGCGACCTGCCGTCCATGGTGGCGGCCGGCACCTTCCGCGCCGACCTGTACTACCGCCTGAACGTGCTGCCCGTGCGCCTGCCCGCGCTGCGCGACCGCCTGGACGACCTGGAGGCGCTGGTCGAGACACTTGCCGAAGACGTGGCGCGGCGCAGCCAACTGCCGCACAAGACGCTCTCGGCCGATGCGCTCGACCTGCTGGCCAGCCACAGCTGGCCCGGCAACATCCGCGAGTTGCGCAACGCCATCGAGCAAGCCACGCTGATGAGCGACGAACTGCTGCTCACGGCGGCGCACTTCGCCGGCATCGGCCTCCTCACAGGCACGGCCCGCAACTCCGGTACGGCCGGCGACTCGGGTGCCACGCTGACTGCAAGCGCCACCGCGTCGAGTGCCACTCACGCCGGGCCCGCGAAGCCCGGCGTGCAACGCCGCGCCACGCTGCACCCGCCGCTGTCGGCGACTCCGCAAACCCCCATCAAGCCCTTGCCACAAGCCGTGGCCGAGCTCGAAGCGCGTGCGATTCGCGAGGCCCTGGCCGCCACCGGCGGCAACAAGCTCGCGGCCTCGCGCCTGCTCGGCATTTCACGGGCCACGCTGTACGAAAAACTCCCCTTGATCGGCAACCCGACATGACGTTTCGTTTCCTGCCCACTGGCGCGTTGATCGCCTTGGGCCTGCATGCCCCGACCCATGCGCAAACCGCAGCGCAAACCGCGGCGCCACCCGCTGCGGCCGCGTCGCAAGCCGCCCCGGCCGCGCCGGCAACGAAAGCCTCGCCAGCGGCGCCCGCCACGCCCGCCACGCAGCTCAAGCGCGTCGAGATCACCGGCGCGCGCACCGACGACACGCAGGAACGGCGCGAGTCCACCGCCGCCAAGATCGTGATCGGCCGCGAAGAGATCGAGCGCTACGGCGACAGCAACCTCGGTGATGTGCTCAAGCGCCTGCCCGGCGTCACGATGCAGGGCCGGCCCGGGCGCGGCGGCGATATCCGCATGCGCGGCCTGGGCAGCGGCTACACCCAGATCCTGCTCGACGGGCAGCGCATCCCGCCGGGCTTCTCGCTCGACTCGCTGACGCCGGAGCAGGTTGAACGCATCGAGATCCTGCGCGCGCCCACGGCCGAGACGGGCGCCCGCGCCATTGCCGGCACGATCAACATCGTCACGCGCGAAGGCTTCGTCAGGCACATCAACGACTTGCGCCTCACGGCGGCCGCCGAGAACGGCCGCCTGCAACCCAACGTGAGCTGGGCCCGCAACGACGCAGTGGGGGCGCTCACCTACAACTACGTGCTCTCCGCCTTCGGGCAGGACCGTGATGCCAGCAGCAGCACCAGCACCGTCGACCAGGACCTGAACACCGGCGCCGTCACGCTGAACCAGCGCGACGACGGCACCGTGCGCGAGAAGCGCCAAGGCCTGCACGCGAGCGGCCGGCTGCAGTGGCGCGACGAAGGCGGCGCCAACACCGTGACGGTGATGCCCTTGCTGATCTACAGCACCGGCACCACCGACCGCACCGGCGAGCTCACGCAGACCGTGGGCACCGCGCCCGCGCTATACGACCACAGCGTGAGCCGCAGCGAAGGCACGTTCACGCTCGCGCGCCTGAACGGCCAATGGAATCAGCGCCTTGCCGACGGTGCGCGCCTGGAATGGAAGGCCGGCCTCGGCCAGGCCAAATACACGGGCACCAGCCTGCGAACCGAGACGACCGGCGGCGTCACCACCCGCACGCTGGCAGAGACCGCCGACAACATCGACCACAACCTGCTGGTGGCCGGCACCTACCGCAAGCTGCTGACCGGCGGCCACAACCTCGTGACCGGCGCCGAGGTGGAGGCGATGCGCCGCACCGAAGACCCGACCACCGTACAAACGCCGACGCCGCTGCAGGCCGACCTGAGTGGCAACTTCAGCGCGTCGAGCACCCGCATCGCCGCGTTCGCGCAGGACGAATGGACACTCAGCCCCCAATGGGCCGCGCACGCCGGCCTGCGCTGGGAGGGCATCAAGACCAGCAGCAGCGGTGACGCGAACAACCCCGCCTCCAGCAACACCACCAACACCAGCAGCGTGTGGACGCCGCTGGCCCACGCCGTGTGGCGCCCCGAGCCCGAAAGCCGCGACCAGGTGCGGTTCAGCCTGACGCGAAGCTACCGCTCGCCGACCCTGCAGAACCTGATCGCCCGCCCGAGCATCAACACCCGCTACCCCGCGCCGGGGCCGAACACGCCCACGCAGGCCGACCGTGCCGGCAACCCGAACCTGCGGCCCGAACTCGCCAGCGGGCTGGACGTGGCCTACGAGCACTACCTGGGCGGTGGCGGGCTGGTCAGCGCCAACGTGTTCCACCGCAGCATCACGAATTTCATGCGCGGCGTGACGTCGCTGGAAACAGTGACGTGGTCACCTGGCCAGCCGCGCTATGTGGCGCGCATGCAGAACGTGGGCGACGCGATCACGCAGGGCATCGAGCTGGAAGCCAAGTTCCGCCTGAGCGAAGTGATGGCCGACGCGCCGAAGCTCGACCTGCGCACGAACCTGAGCTTCTTCCGCTCGCGCGTGCAAGGCGTGCTCGGGCCCGACAACCGGCTCGACCAGCAGCCCGACTACACCGCCAACCTCGGCCTCGACTACCGCCTGCCCGGCGTGCCGCTCACGCTGGGCGGCAACCTGAACTGGACGCCGGCCTACAACACGCGCATCAGCGACGAGCAGTTGGCGTTCCAGGGCCGCAAGGCGCAGTTCGATGCGTATGCGCTGTGGGTGTTCAGCCCGAGCGCGCAGCTGCGGCTGACGGCCAGCAACATCGGGCCACGCGACTACGTGACGGCCAGCAGCATCGACACCGTCAACGCCAACAACACACCGACATCGCGCGAGACATCGACGACCACCGCGCCGACGTACCTCAACTTTCAGGTGAAGTTGGAGTTCAAACTGTAGTGTTACTGCCCAGTTTAAATACACTATATGTATTGCATACATTACTTCGTAGATGTGTCTTTAATGCAGACAACATAAATGCGACTGGTGTCCCGCACGGGCCATTGAATTTCGCACTTCACGGCGATATCGAGCCTGGAAACAGCCATTCTCAGTGTTTGCCCTAGTTTGGTGCAAAGTGGCACGTCGATTGCATTTCCTGCCCACCACGGCGTTCCGAGCCGCCCGAACCCCCGCAGGAGATCGCCCGATGACCCCACGCCATGCCAACGCCGCGAACGCGTTCGCCGCCCGCCGCTGCCTCTTCAGCGCCTCCGCGCTCGCCGTAGCCGCGCTCGTGCTTGCGCTTCCGCTTGCCGTCCGCGCGCAGGCCAAGGGCGAGATCCGCATCGCCCATGTCTACAGCAAGTCGGGCCCGCTCGAAGCCTATGGCAAGCAGACCCAGACCGGCCTGATGCTCGGCCTCGAATACGCCACCGGCGGCACCATGGCGGTCGCCGGCAAGAAGATCACCGTGATCGAGAAAGACGACCAGGGCAAGCCCGACGTGGGCAAGAGCCTGCTCGCTGCGGCTTACGGCGACGACAAGGCCGACATCGCGGTCGGCCCGAGTTCGTCGGGCGTGGCGTTGGCGTTGCTGCCGGTGGCCGAGGAGTACAAAAAGATCCTGCTGGTCGAGCCCGCAGTGGCCGATTCGATCACCGGCGAGAAGTGGAACAAGTACATCTTCCGCACCGGCCGCAACAGCTCGCAGGACGCGATCAGCAATGCGGTCGCGCAAGACAAGGCCGGCACCAGCATCGCGACACTCGCACAGGACTACGCCTTCGGCCGCGACGGCGTGAAGGCGTTCAAGGACGCGATCAAGAAGGCCAAGATCGTCCACGAGGAGTACCTGCCGACCAACACGACCGACTTCACCGCGGGTGCGCAACGCATCATCGACAAGCTCAAGGACCAGCCGGGCCGCAAGGTGATCTGGATCATCTGGGCCGGTGGCGGTGGCAACCCGTTCAAGATCGCCGACCTCGACCTGAAGCGCTACAACATCGAGATCGTGACCGGCGGCAACATCATGCCGGCGATGGTCTCGTACAAACAATTCCCGGGCATGGAAGGCTCGACGTACTACTACTTCGGCATCCCGAAGAACCCGGTGAACGAGTGGCTGGTCGCGAACCACTACACCAAGTACAAGACCCCGCCCGACTTCTTC
>Ga0209511_1003382_pt1 | contig 12254 bp, 11 predicted proteins | sample SSSSmetaG_FD_184141 | JGI IMG/M metagenome (GOLD analysis project Ga0209511, IMG submission 184141) | Glacier valley bacterial and archeal communities from Borup Fiord, Nunavut, Canada, to study Microbial Dark Matter (Phase II) - ​SSSS... | ecosystem: Environmental > Aquatic > Freshwater > Ice >... | reverse complement strand
CAACCGATCGAGCGAGACGAAGCTCCTGAATTATTCGACATGGTAGCCAAGTTAAGCCAGCGCGCAGGTATCCCCATGCCGAAGCTGTTTTTTGTGCCCACGCAGTCGCCCAACGCCTTTGCGACCGGACGCGACCCCGACCATGCGGCGGTTGCGGTCACTCAGGGGATTGTAGACCTGCTGACTCCTGAAGAATTAGAAGGGGTTTTGGCTCACGAACTGACCCACGTTAAAAATCGCGATACGCTGACTCAGGCGGTTGTAGGCACGATCGCAGGTGCCATTACATTTCTCGGACGAATACTAACGTTTGGAGCGTTGTATGGTTCGGTTTATCGCGACGATCGACGCGGTACAAATCCGTTTGGTCTACTCTTTCTGATCGTTCTTGCTCCCCTGTCCGCCGCCATCATTCAATTAGCCATTTCTCGAACTCGTGAGTTTTCAGCCGATCAGGGTTCGGCGCAAATCACGCACAATCCGCAGGCGTTAGCGAGTGCGTTGCGAAAATTAGAAGAAGTCGGTCATCAGATTCCAATGAATGGTAATCCGGCAATGTCACCTTTGCTGATCGTTAATCCATTACCTGCCGGAGGGTTGCAGTCTCTGTTTCGCACTCATCCATCCACCGAAGAACGAATTCGTCGTCTGTTAGAAATGGCACAGCAGCAATCTCCGGTAGCTGCTTAAATCATCTGCTCGAATTGGGCAATTTGAATGAATCGAAAAGACTATGCTAGAAAGGAATGAATCTCCCTATTTTGGAGTCGTTTCCTCATGCGCCGCACCGATCCAAACGATCCAAGCTCTATTGCTCGTGAAATTAAAACTCATGTGGTCGTATTGGGTGGAATTGTAGGGCTGCTCTGGCTGATTGAAATTGTTGATGTCTTCCTGGGCGGCAGACTCAATTTTTATGGCATCATTCCTCGCACCAGCATTGGGCTACGGGGGATTTTGTTTGCACCTTTTTTGCACGCCAACTTTGCCCACTTGATTAGCAACACCATCCCGTTTGTGACGCTGGGGTGGTTTGTGATGCTGCGCGAAACGAGTGACTTTTTTCTAGTTTCGACGATCGTCGCCCTCGCGAGTGGCATCGGAGTCTGGATATTTGGCGCTCCGGGGGTGCACCTGGGCGCAAGTGGCGTGATTTTTGGCTACTTTGGCTTTCTGCTGTCACGCGCTTATTTTGAACGCAGTGCTTTAGCGGTTGCCCTGTCTCTAGCCGTTGCTCTCCTGTATGGTGGACTGATTTGGGGAGTGTTGCCCTCCCACGTCGGCATCTCCTGGGAGGGGCATCTCTTTGGTTTTGTGGGAGGCATCTTAGCCGCAAAGTGGCTGTCAAAGAGACGCTAAGGAACGTGGATTAAATAAACTGTAGAACTTGCCCTCATCCCCAACCCTTCTCCTTGGGGAGAAGGGAGCTAGAATCCTTGTTCCCTCTCCTTGGGGAGAGGGCTAGGGTGAGGGCGAGAAGTGGCACCTTAATAAATCCACGTTTCTGAGAGGATTACTCGGTTAAACACCGGATGGCTTCTAGTAAGCCTCTCGCTTTATTGAGGGTTTCCTCATACTCCTTTTCGGGTTCAGAATCGGCAACCAATCCGGCTCCGGCTTGAACGCTGACGGTGTGTTTGCCGTTGCCTTGTGATCGTACTACCATCGTGCGAATGGCGATCGCGGTATTCAACTGCCCCTCAAAGTCATAGTAGCCATACGCCCCAGAGTAGACTCCTCGACGACACGATTCTAAGTCATGAATAATTTGCATCGCCCGAATCTTGGGTGCCCCGCTCACCGTTCCAGCCGGAAAGGAGGCTTTTAGCAAGTCCCAAGCGGTTTTGGTGGGGGCAAGTTCGCCGATGACGTTGCTGACGATGTGCATCACATGAGAGTAGCGCTCAATCACCATCAGTTCGTCTACTTCGACGGTGCCGTTGACGCAGACTCGCCCCAGGTCATTGCGTCCGAGATCTACGAGCATGACGTGTTCGGCGACTTCTTTCGGGTCTTGCAGCAGGTCGTGCGCCAAAGCGTCATCTTCTTGAAGCGTTTTGCCCCGACGACGCGTTCCAGCGATCGGGCGCACCGTCGCAATTTTGGGCGCACCTGGCTCCAGCCGTTCTGCCTTGACCATCACCTCTGGGCTAGAGCCGATAATCTGCCAGTCGCCAAAGTTAAAATATGCCATGTAGGGCGACGGATTGATTAGTCGCAGCGATCGATACAACCCAAACGGGTCGCCGCTATACTCTGCCGAGAGGCGTTGAGAAATGACGACTTGAAAAATATCCCCCGCTTTGATGTGGGCTTTTGCCGTTTCAACGTTGGTGCAAAACTCTTCTTTAGTCGTGTTGCTAGTGAGCGACGTGATCTGATCGCGATTCCCCGATTCTGGAGAGTTCCAGGATAACAGGGTGGCTTGCTCAGACAGGGGAGATTGAAGCTTATGGACGAGTTGAGTAACGCGATCGCAGGCTTGCTGATATGCCTCTAGTGGATCGACGTTTGGATCTCGCAGATCGGCGTAAGCAACTGCCCAAATTTTGCGTTTCACCTGGTCAAAGATCAATACCTGATCGACCTGCATCCACAAACCGTCAGGGAGATCCGCCTGAGTTGCCGGATAAATTGGGACGCGCGGCTCAATCCAGTTAATCAATTCATAGCCCCAAAAGCCAAACAGTCCGCCAATTCCTGGCGGTAGCTGAGGCAGCTTGACAGGCTGAAAGGGCGTAATGCATTGAGATAATGTCTCAAACGGGTCGCCTTCAAACACTTTCTGAGAGCCGTCTCGATGCGTTTGAGTCGTTTTGTTGCCTCTCGCCTCTAAAATCCAAAGCGGGTCACAGCCCAAAAAGCTATAGCGAGCAAGCGTCTCTCCCCCTTCAACCGACTCTAACAAAAAGCTATAGGGCTGCCCTGCACACACCCGATACCAGGCAGAGACAGGCGTGTCTAAATCGGCAACCCATTCCTGATAGACCGGGATGAAGTTGCCCTGCTGGGCGAGTTGTGAAAATTGAGAAAAGTCTGGGAAAATCATGTTCTCAATTGTACAAGGAGAGAGAAGGTCAGGAAATCCAAAAATTCAGGAGCCAAACATCAGGCACGAATGACTGAAATTTGACTCCTGAACGATCGTAAAAATTAAACAGAAATCGTAACCCTCAGACTAAGGATCAAAGGCTTTGCGACTGCTGAACTTAATTTTAGCGGCATCTGGGTTAGAGCCAATATTGCGCGGAACGCTATTGACCGCTACCCGACCAGGATTGACCTTTTCGGGGAACACACCATCAGCCGGGTGAAGATATTGAATCTCGCCGTTAGGAAAGACTCGGTAGATCTTGTAGTTGGTGATTTTGAACTTGGCACGAAGCTGTTGACCGCCTAACGCGATCGCCTGTTCCTTGCGAGCAAGATACAGGAGGTTATCGCCTTCGCGCATCTTGGCAGCGCCGCCAGTGGGCATTTCAAACACCTGTTCTTTTGGACTAGTCCAGGTGATTGCGTACTTCTCTTCTACTAGGGCTTTGGTCAACAGTCCACCTGTACTGCCACCGAACAAAGGAGCCTGTCCAGTAAGAGTGTCTGACATAAGTGTCTCGCTCTAAACGTTTTTAGGCATCCTATCACCGAGGGTTTACCTCACGAACCGAACTGTTACAGTTGTTCGCAATTGACGACTGCGATTAAAATTGACAGATGCCTAAAGAATTTGAGATCGGTTCCAAAGTCCGCGTGGTTGCACTGCCGCCCTATGTGAAAACGGCTGACCCGATGCCGATGTTGCGCCCTCCCGACGTGATTCACATTGGCGAAGAAGGAATTGTGCTCGATCGTCGTCCCGGTGGCTATTGGGGCGTGCGGTTTGCTAAAGGCTCATTCCTGCTCGATGACGAATATTTAGAGAGTTAAGCAACAGGCAGCAAAATCTCAAACTCTGTGCTGGTTGGCTCCTGGGTACCCGTGCCACAAGCATGAATGCGAGAAAACACCCTAAACTTTCCGCCGTGTCTGGCGGTGATGATGCGATAGCTAGTCGTGAGGCTGGTTTCTTTGGCAAAAGGCTGATCATTCGCAAACGCCTCAATTAGTTGGTGTTGAGTCTCTGATGTGATGCCACCATTGTCAGAGATGCGAATCGAAACCCAACGAGTGTCACTCTCGCGTAATGTACACAGATCCGTTGTAACCGTAATGCGAGGACGAATCTTAGAGGAACGATCGCGCGTTAACTCCGAGCTAAGACGATCGCCGACTGCCTGATTGAGCAACCCATCGATCGATCGACTGAGAAGGTTCATAAACACCTGACTCAGTTGCCCAACAAAGCAGGGAACAGGCGGCAGTTGACCGTAGTGTTTAACAATCTCAATCTCGCTGCTAATGCGGCTCTTGAGCAGCAGCAGCACGCTGTTGAGACACTCGTTTAAGTCGGCGGGTTTGGGATACACTTCGTCGATGTGACAGAAGTTTTGGAGACCGTTGACCAGCTTAGATAAGCGTTCTGCACCCGTTTTAATGCTTTCTAGCGTTTTTGGGAGATCGTCGCGCAGATAGTCAAGCTCGATCGCGTTCTGAATGTGGGCGATTTCAGGAGTCGGCTGCGGTAGAGCTTTTTGGTAAGCAGCCACCAGTGCTAATAGATTTTGACTATAGTCAGACACATGACTGAGGTTGCCCCAGATAAAACTGACTGGATCTAAAATCTCGTGAGCGACTCCATCGACCAAGCGCCCCAGGCTTGCCATCTTCTCACTTTGCAGCATTTGTAACTGAAGCCGCTCATATCTCACCTGCGTCTCAATGCCGCGAATCTGCCAGTAAGCGATGTTGAGCGCGTGAATGTCTAGCAGTTGATAGCCTGACGAATGTTGAACCACGATCGGATCTGCCAAACATTCGGGCGATCGTCGCAACGCCTGCTGTGCCGCGCTCAAAATGGATGTGGTGTTTGCCAATATCAGCCAAGACTTGGGCACATAGCTTGACAAAACTTGCAAAGGCAGACTTAAAAATAACTCCACGCCGTGAGGACGCAGCAAATACTCCAGCAATTGCTGCCGCGAAATCATGCCGACAAACCGTTCTTGTTCAACTAATATCACTCCTGGCAGCAGAGGATGTTGCTCAAACACTTGCGCCACTTCACTTCCTAAGCAACTCAAATCTGCCTGAAATTGATAGAGGGGCAGCTCTTGCAGGGCAGAATCAAGGGTTAATGCTTGAGTGCTCCCCTCTAAGAGAACGGGCGGCATCAAGCTTAAGTGAGATTCATTGACGGGTTTAGAAAACACAAAGGCACTTGTCTAGATTGCAATTGTCAGACTTTAGATTGCCCAAATTTGCCCGTGTTTGCTCATAATACAGAGAGGTTTCGGGCTTTAGGTCTCAAAGCTATCCCTGACTCCTGTTTCCTGTTCCCTGTTCCCTGTCCCTCGAATGAAATTACTTTCTTTTCTACTCCAGTCTTCGCGCGGCATGGTGGCGATCGCGATTCTCACAGGGTTTATTAGTGGGGGCAGCAGTGCGGCTCTGATTGCGCTGGCGAGTCGAGCCATTGGAGGGGGTGCGGTGGGCGCGATCGCAGGCATCTTTATCACGCTAGCGGTGGTCTCGTTGGTGACGAGTGTGATCTCGCAGGTGGCGCTGGTGCAGTTGTCGCAGAATGCAGTTTTTAATTTGCGATTGGGGCTAAGTCGGCAAATTCTCTCTTCAGAGTTGAGCCATTTAGAACAGTTGGGCAGTGCTCGCACTCTAGCGACGTTGACTGAGGATGTGAATGCGGTTGCCAGTGCAGTCGCCCTTTTTCCTTATTTGTGTATTGATTTGGCGACGATCGTCGGGTCGTTTGCCTATATCTGCTGGCTCTCGTGGCAAGGATTTGCAATGGTGATGGGACTGTTTGCGTTAGCCGTAATCACCACGCAGTTGCTGCTCAAACGGGGTTATCAATTTCTAAGGCTGGCTCGTGACGATCAAGACCAGTTGTTTAAGCACTTTCGCACCATCACCGACGGCATTAAAGAACTCAAGCTGCACTACGATCGTCGCCAAGCCTTCTTATCCGATGACCTGGAAGCCGCTTCTGCCCGGTATCGTCGCCACAATGTCAGTGCGTTGATTTTGTTTTCGATGGCGAGTAGCTGGGGTCGGCTGATCTTTTTCTTTGCGATCGGGTTTGTGCTGTTTGCGTTGCCTCAAGTGTTGGCTGTCCCGTTGCAGACGCTTTCGGGTTACGTCCTGATTTTCACTTATGCAACGTTGCCCTTAGAGAAACTCGTCGCAAAGTTGCCTGTGCTGAGTCAAGCGAGTGTCTCTCTCGAAAAAATTGACCTATTGGGGTTGTCGCTTCGCAGTCGATCGGAGTCTAGCAGCGTTCCGGCGGCGATCGATCCTCACTGGCAGCGCTTAGAGTTTCGAGACGTTGCCCATCACTATTACAGACCGGGAGAAGAGAGTAATTTTGTTTTAGGTCCGATTAATCTTGCCTTTCATCCAGGCGAATTGGTGTTTATTGTCGGAGGGAATGGCAGTGGCAAGTCTACGCTGTCGAAGCTGATGACGGGACTTTACATTCCTGATGCGGGTGAAATTTGGTTAGACGGACAGATGATTACATCAGAAAATCGAGAATGGTATCGGCAACACTTTTCTGCGATTTACGCCGATTTCTATTTGTTCGATCGACTTCTCGGCATCAACAATCCAGATTTGGATTCTCAGGCTCAGGCGTATCTCAAACAACTGCACCTCGATCATAAAGTCACCATTACCAACGGCAGACTTTCGACTACAGAACTTTCTCAAGGACAGCGCAAACGGTTAAGTCTTCTCACCGCCTATTTAGAAGACCGTCCCATTTATTTATTTGACGAATGGGCATCTGATCAAGATCCGACGTTTCGAGAGCTTTTTTACACTGAGTTTTTGCCGAAACTAAAACACCAGGGAAAAACCATTTTTGTGATTAGTCACGACGATCATTATTTTCACGTTGCCGATCGGATGATCAAACTCGACTATGGTGCGATCGAATATGACAAGTCAGCCCTCGATCGGCAGTAAACTTTGTCAGATTGAATTGAACCTTCTCGATCGAGCCGCTGTCTAATCTTCAAAGCTACTCAGTTGGCTTGTTGACACTCTAGGAATCTCAATCTCCATGAAAAAACTTTCTCTATTACTACCCGGCGCGATCGCGCTATTGCTCTCGGCGGCTCCTGTTTTGGTGGCTCATGCTCAGTCGACACCGACTGCACCGACGAGTCAGAGAATGCAGAAGCAGAATCGACTCAATTTGACCGACGCTCAAAAAGCGAGCCTCAAGACCATTCGCGACAGCACTCGCCAGCAAGTTGAAGGCGTTCTCACCTCTGAGCAGCGAGCAAAACTTCAAGCCGATCGCGGTCAAGGCATGAAGCGGGGTCAAAACTGGAAGTCTCTCAATTTGACCGACGACCAAAAAGCCAGAATCAAGGTGATCAGACAAGCGTCTCGTGCTCAAATGGATGGCGTGTTGACTCCAGAGCAGCGCAGCCAAATGCAGCAATACAAGAGCCAGCGCCAACCCAAACCGCTTAATGGCAGACAAACTCTATAAACTCTTTAGGCACCTCGAAAGGTGCCTTTTTTGTTGGGAGAAGTGTCTCACTCGAAAAGTTTCACCATTCTTAATAAAGAAGTTGATTGGCTCGATCGCTGCTCCTTCTCTCCAACCTAACCGCCCAGCAAATAGAGGGTCAATCGCTATCAATCTCTAGAATCCACTGCTTTTAAACAGATTCGATCGAGAATTCAAGCCGATCGAACCCCTTGATTCAGGAGATTGAACACTAAATACGAGGACTCGCACAGAATTGAAGTTCTATCTTGGTTTGTCTATTGTTCTTATTTTTATAAAAACTGGACTATAAAAGCTTCTAAACACCTTCAATTTCAGTTGATAGCGATTCTGGCTACCTCAACCTGCTTTAGCTATTTATCTCAATTCTTCTCATCGTTTTACTACCCAACTCATTTAAAACACCTCTTCCAATCGTCTGCAACATGGTCAATAATGCAGTCAGAGACGAGAGACATAGGGCTGGCTTCGATCGGAAGTCATAGAAACCAAGGCTGATCGCCTGTTTTAAGCTCCCAACGCTCACCCCTTTTGAGAAAAGATTAGGAGAAACAATTAGTGAAACTTGCAGTTTACGGAAAAGGTGGAATCGGTAAATCGACCACCAGTTGCAACATCTCCGTTGCCCTGGCGCGGCGCGGTAAAAAGGTTCTGCAAATCGGCTGTGACCCCAAGCACGACAGCACATTTACCCTCACGGGCTTCCTGATTCCGACGATTATCGACACGCTGCAAGAAAAAGACTATCACTACGAAGATGTCTGGCCCGAAGACGTGATCTACAAGGGCTATGGTGGTGTTGACTGCGTAGAAGCAGGCGGACCTCCGGCTGGGGCAGGCTGCGGCGGCTATGTCGTGGGCGAAACCGTCAAGCTGCTCAAAGAACTGAATGCCTTCGACGAATATGACGTGATTCTATTCGACGTGTTGGGCGACGTAGTGTGCGGTGGGTTTGCTGCCCCGCTCAACTATGCTGACTATTGCCTAATCGTCACAGACAACGGCTTTGATGCCCTGTTTGCCGCCAATCGGATTGCTGCCTCCGTGCGTGAAAAAGCCCGGACTCACCCGCTCCGTTTAGCAGGTCTGATCGGCAACCGCACCTCTAAGCGCGACTTGATCGATAAATATATCGATACCGTGCCGATGCCTGTGTTAGAAGTGCTGCCTCTGATTGAAGACATCCGCGTCTCTCGTGTCAAAGGCAAAACCCTGTTTGAGATGGCAGAAACAGATCCGTCATTGAACTACGTCTGCGATTACTATCTCAACATTGCAGACCAGATTTTAGCGAATCCCGAAGGAGTTGTGCCCAACGACTCGCCCGATCGTGAGTTGTTCTCGCTGTTGTCTGATTTCTATCTCAACCCGACACCTCCCAAAGCTGAGGGCGAAAAAGTCGATCTGATGATGGTCTAAAGAGAGTTGTGAGTTTCGAGGGTTGAGTCCTGAGTTGTTAGAAGATGGTTTAGAACTCAAAATTCAACTCTTAACAACTCAGGTAACTTGTGAATATTGAGAATCTCCGCCAATCGCTTAAAGACAAGTGGCTAGACTATTATCGAGACAACCGCCCCTGGCTAGCTCGTCTAGCGGTCTGGGTCAACTGCAACGGGCAGAGACGACCCTCTTCGAGCTTTATTTTGGCAACCCTTTCTGTCTTAGAGCCAGAATTGACTGTCATTCTGCCTTTAGTCGTCGATCTCAACAGCAGCCCCGATCGCATCGTAATCGCGTTGGGTCTAAACTTTAACCCCGATCGTGCCCTCGAATCACTCAACAAAGTCGATGAAGAGGTCAAACTGCTCCCCGCCGGAGCTAAACCAGCGATTCCTGGCTCTGTTAGCCGCGTCCATACCAAACGAGACGAAGACTGTGGAGGGTCAGGTCGCAAATAGTCTTGGTCTCACGTTCGATTTCTTCTAATCCTTGATCCCTGAGAGGACTATTCATCCCATGACTCTTGCCGATACTCAACCTCAAGCGCTAAATTTTGAGTGCGAAACGGGCAACTATCATACGTTTTGCCCGATTAGCTGCGTCGCGTGGCTCTACCAAAAAATTGAAGATAGTTTCTTTCTCGTCATTGGCACCAAAACCTGTGGCTATTTTCTGCAAAACGCAATGGGTGTGATGATCTTCGCCGAACCCCGCTATGCAATGGCGGAACTCGAAGAAGGCGATATCTCTGCTCAACTCAACGACTATGAAGAACTGAAGCGGCTGTGTACGCAGATTAAGCGCGATCGCAACCCCAGCGTCATTGTCTGGATTGGCACCTGCACCACCGAGATCATCAAAATGGACTTGGAAGGGCTGGCACCTAAACTAGAAGCCGAATTGGGGATTCCGATCGTCACGGCTCGCGCCAACGGGTTAGACTACGCATTCACTCAGGGCGAAGACACCGTTTTAGCTGCAATGGTGCAGCGTTGCCCCGATAAACCCGTGGGCGAAGTCGAGAAAGAAGAGCGCAACTCAATCTCCAAACTGCTGAACTTTGGACGCAAAAAAGAAGAAGTTGCGGTTACAGAATCCGAATATGCCAAGCACACGCCGCTCGTGCTGTTTGGATCTCTGCCCGATCCCGTGGTGACTCAACTAACGCTAGAACTCAAAAAGCAGGGCATCAAAGTGTCGGGTTGGTTGCCTTCAAAGCGCTATACCGAACTGCCTGTGATTGAAGAAGGCTATTTTGTATCGGGCATCAACCCGTTCTTATCGCGAACGGCAACAACGTTAATGCGTCGTCGTAAAACTAAATTGATTGGGGCACCGTTCCCGATCGGACCCGATGGCACCCGCGCTTGGATTGAGAAACTCTGCTCTGCGCTCGGCGTTGAGCCAAAAGGACTCGCCGAACGGGAAGCACAAATTTGGGAAAGCGTCGAAGACTATGTGAAACTGCTGCGCGGCAAGTCAGTCTTCTTTATGGGCGACAACCTGCTCGAAATCTCTCTAGCTCGATTCCTGATTCGCTGCGGCATGACCTGTCCCGAAATCGGCATTCCTTATATGGACAAGCGCTATCAAGCCGCCGAACTAGAACTGTTGTCCAAAACTTGTAGAGAAATGGGCGTGCCGACTCCCACGATCGTCGAGAAGCCCGACAACTACAATCAGATTCAGCGCATCTACGCTCAAGATATTGACCTCGTAATCACGGGGATGGCTCACGCAAATCCTCTCGAAGCACGGGGCATCAATACCAAGTGGTCGGTGGAGTTTACCTTTGCTCAAATTCACGGCTTTACGAATGCTCGTGACGTTTTAGAGTTAGTAACTCGTCCGCTGCGCCGCAACAATTCTCTCAAAGATCTCGGTTGGGACAAATTGGTGAAAGACGCAAAAGTTTGATCGGGCGGTCATTTTAATTCTTCAGGGGTGCGGCAACGTGCCCTTTTTTTGGGCAGACGGTTTGAGATTGAAATAAGATTCGCTAGTACGATCGTCACCCTGCTCTGAAATTGAGCCGATAACTCTCACTGAAGACTAGGAGTCATAACGACCAAGCTCACCCGCCGCAGATAACCTTTGCAACTCAGCCGAGTATATTACGGCGTTTCGGCGGCTTGTCAGACCGTCGCCACTCGACTACTTAACCACCGCTGAAACGATTTTTGACTTTCGCCCGATGGCTGCCCAAGAATCAGATTCTTGATGCTAATGTCTTCGTCAAGCTGATTCCAATGAATTCCGTTACCACCAGCAATGAAGCGACAGTCGTTGCGTTCTTCGATCGAGCCATGCAAGAGGCGAGGATACCATGCTAGTGGAACAGATATAGTGCGCCCATCAGATAGCTCGACAGAAAGCGTATCGTCTGTAACTGTTACTTGCTGAATTGTGGGCATTTCAAGCGGTTCAATCGTTAAAGAATTCATTCCAGCCTGCTAGTAATTGCGCTTTGTGTTCTTCAACAAGTTTTTGAATGCGATTAATCTCTGTGCGACTGAATCCTCGATTGCTTTGAAGGCGTATGGGTTCAAGCCAAAACTTGACTTCGTTCTGATCACGCTCAACATGTATGTGAGGTGGCTCATCTCGATCGCCTGCGTAGCAGAAGAATCGATACGGTCCAACTATTAACAGAGTAGGCATTCAGACCAAACGAATTATCATGGTGGACACACTGTTGGCTTTCCCCATTCTATCTAAGGAATCGTCCATCAATAAGTCAACGCAACCTGCAACGATCGCTGTGAAGATCTAGAGCTGCTCAAGCTATATCAAGTGTTGCCAGATGGTGTGGCGGCTCAGAAGAAATTCATTCGCGTGATTGGTGAGTCTAGAGAAGACTATCTCTATCCCTCAGAGTTGTTCATATTGATCGAACTTCCCCAAGCTGTAGAGGGGAAATTAATCGCAGTTTTGCCAGAAATCTAGCTCTATATCATTTAGCTTTCTTTCCAATTTTTACCATCAGCGCGAACAATGAGACTTGCTATAGCAATCCTGAATCAGTTGTAACCTCGGTCTGCCCTCCTCACGAAGTGGGGCAAGCCCTCGCCAGCCCTTCTCCTTATGGAGAAGGGAGCCAGAAAGTCAAAGTCCCTCTCCTTGGGGAGAGGGATTTAGGGTGAGGGCAGAATCTCTGCATCTCAAAAGTTAATTAGGATTG
>Ga0209511_1003380_pt1 | contig 12258 bp, 13 predicted proteins | sample SSSSmetaG_FD_184141 | JGI IMG/M metagenome (GOLD analysis project Ga0209511, IMG submission 184141) | Glacier valley bacterial and archeal communities from Borup Fiord, Nunavut, Canada, to study Microbial Dark Matter (Phase II) - ​SSSS... | ecosystem: Environmental > Aquatic > Freshwater > Ice >... | reverse complement strand
TGAAGGCTGCGTTAACCTTGCCTTCATCGGGCAGTTTGTAGAACTACCGGGTGACGTGGTCTTCACAGTGGAGACTTCGGTTCGCACCGCTATGATGGCGGTTTGGGGCCTTACTGGGTTGAAAAACCCATGATCCCGATCTATGAACCCATCTATGACCTACGCGTGATCGCTGCCTCCATCAAGGAAACTCTTGGCATCGACGAATTCACGCCTGAAAACATTCATACCATCTCGCTTTCCAGTCCCCCATTGCCTACTCTCATTGCTTTCCTCAATAAACTACCCAAACCCATCGCGTAAGTTTGAGGTGCAGGTCATATATTGCGTATCAGCCTAACTATCGACGAAATTTCGATAGATGTCCCGACCGGGAAAGAATAAGTCCGGTTCCGAATGGTTCAGCCCGGCGAAGTCGTGGCGGATGTCGGTCCTACGCTGCGTATGGTTTAACCGTCGAGACGCAAAGCGAGCGTTAGAAGCTGTTGTTTCGAATGGAGGCACGCCTTGTTTCAGAGTGGTTGCGACGGGCGACGATCGCTAACATTTTGAGATCACCTCGGACCTTCAGGTGGTCGTGTATCCGATCAATCAACCGGCCAATGATACTGGTGTAGTTGCTGGAGAAAGCTCTTACTACTTTTCCAGCAACGCGACTGGTCCAATTAGGTGGAGTGCGAACCAGTCGGGCAGGACAGCGTCGCGAAGATTGGACGCGCACACGGCGGTCGCTCAAACAGACCGCCTAAAAATGTAGACACGTTAGAGACACTTCGAATGAGAGCGCCGAGCACTCGGAAACGTAATAATTCCCTAGTAAGTGATGTGCTGGAGTGCTCAGAAGCACTCGCATCGATCATACGAGAATCGAGGGTTTCTGGATGGCCGAGCTACGGCGGGCGCAGCTACTCGCAGCTACTCAAGGACACGAGGAAACGTGAAGAAAAATGCTTCCGTCTCGACTTTGTTTATAGACTATGAGGGTCTTGCTAACCGTTGGATGGGACTATCGTGCGCGCAAGCGGTCGGCCAAGAACGTCAATCTGAACTTGGCCGAAAGAGATTAGCGTCACCGTCTCGTATTTGAGTCATACACACAGTCGGCCTGTCATCAAGCTTGAACGCTTTGCCGGGATGAATTCAACATAGGCACCCGCCCAATGGGCACACGATGACGATGAGTTATTAATGAGCATGCAGATAATGCGCATCGGAATTGCGGCAGACCATGAAGGATTTGTCTTAGAGGCCCAGTTGGAAGACTCTTTGATCACCTCAGGCCATGAGGTGGGAAGTTTCTGAAACGTTTTTCGTATTTCGGTTCATTGGGTCTGGGCAATTCCGAAAACGGCTAGAAAAGATCGAAGCAGTCGAACACGAATAGCGTCTGTCTCCGGCCAGAGGATGGTGGTCCGGGCGGCGTGCTGGAATGGTACCCACCGCCTGCGGAATCGCTTGGCGACAGACGAATCCTGCATCGTTCCAGTCGAGCGGCGTAATTCACTTCTCAGGATTACATCCTTGCCGAAGCCTGTTCGTGTCTAAGCCTGTTGGTACCGAAGGACGTGCGCACTCCGCGGCTCAGGACTGTGCTGTCCGATACAGTCAAGCGACGCGAAATCGGCGATCCTACACAAGGGGCAGCATAGACGGAATAAAATCTGCGTGATGCCGGGAGGATTTATGCCAACGATCAGTCAAGAAGCGGTTCTTACTACATATAAGCTAGGGAATCTGGAACTGCCAAACCGGATCGTCATGGCCCCTCTTACCAGAAATCGTGCTGCTGAGGATGGAGTTCCGACCTCGCTGATGGCCGAGTACTATGCGCAACGGTCCTCTGCCGGTCTCATCATTTCAGAAGCAACACAGATCAGCGCCCAGCGACAAGGCTACGCTAGGACCCCAGGCATCTATACGGAGGCGCAGACCGCAGGTTGGGAGTTGGTCACCCATGCCGTCCATACCTGCAACGGAAGGATCTTCCTTCAACTGTGGCATGTTGGCCGCATCTCGCATACGTCGTTACAGCCGGGCGGGGGGCCCCCGGTAGCACCATCCGCGATCAGGGCTAAGGCGCAGACCTTTGTCGATGGGGGTTTTACCGATGTCTCTGAACCGCGCGCCCTAGAAACCAATGAAATCCAGGAGATCGTCACCGCTTTTGCGACCGCCGCGAAGAAAGCACTGTTGGCTGGATTCGACGGGGTTGAAGTCCATGCAGCCAATGGATATCTCATCGACCAATTCCTCTGCAACGGATCGAACAAGAGAACCGATGAGTATGGAGGTTCCGTCGAAAACCGCACGCGCTTCCTGGCGGAAGTTATGCAGGCTGTCATTAAAGAAGTAGGGGCAGACGTTGTTGGCGTGCGGATCTCGCCGGTGAGCACAGCCAACGACGTACATGACAGCGATGCAGGCGCACTATTCAACCATGTGGTCAAAGTGCTTGACCTTCTCAAGCCAGTCTATCTTCACGTGATTGAAGGGCAGACGGGGGGGCCGCGGGACTTCGATCCACACTTCGATTTCCGCGCTCTTCGCGGGAAGTTCCATCGCACCTATATCGGTAACAACGGGTACACTCTCGCGGTTGCCAACAAAAGCATTGAGGATGGTGCGGTTGACCTGGTCGCATTCGGAAGGCTTTTCATTGCGAATCCTGACTTAGTCGCGCGCTTTCGTGAAGATGCCATTCTCGATCCCCTCGACCCGGCGACCCTCTATGGGGGCGGGGCTAAGGGGTATACGGACTACCCAACTCTAAAAAAGACATTATCTACCTCTTAGCCTGGCAGCGACTGTGGGGACGTGCCGCCCTTGAGACAAAACCTGCGATTCGTTCGAGTGCGACCGACTAGGACAGCACAGTCTGTGCACCGGATTCTCTAAATACTGTCTCAATGGATGGAGTCCCAAGGCTCGCACACAAGCTCTCCGATTCTGATTCCAGAAGCATCATGTGTCTATTTGGAGGCAAGCGTGATTTCTTCAACGATACCGATAATCCCGGCTACTGATCGCGATACTCTTCGTGAGGCGGTTCGCGACGCCGCACAGCCCATCACCGGCTCGGCGAACGACTATGATTCGCTGCTCGCACTCATCGGGGACGCAAGCGTTGTCTTGCTCGGAGAAGCCTCTCACGGCACCGCGGAGTTTTATCGGTCGCGTGCGCAGATCACGCAACGTCTTATCTGCGAGAGGGGCTTCGTCGCCGTCGCCATTGAAGCAGACTGGCCAGATGCCTATCGCGTCAACCGCTTTGTGCAATGCGACAATACAGATGCAGATCTCGCTCAGTCTCTGAGCGGCTTCAAGCGGTTTCCCACATGGATGTGGCGCAATGCAGATGTCTTGAAATTTCTCACTTGGCTGCGAAGGTACAACGATTCTCTGGGGCAGGCGGAGCGCATAGGGTTTTACGGCCTCGACCTCTATAGCCTGCATGCTTCGATGGAGTGCGTCCTGCGTTACCTCGATAACGTCGACCCCGATGCTGCTCATCGTGCCCGTGATCGTTATGCCTGCTTCACGCAATTCGGCGACGATCCCCAGCGCTACGGTTACGCCGTGCGCATGGGTCTTCAGCAGTCCTGTGAGGACGAAGCGATCTCCCAGTTGATCGACCTCCAGCGAAATTCTCTGCTCTATTCCCGTATGGACGGATTGGCCGCATTGGACCGGTTCTTCGATGCCGAGCAGAATGCCCGCGTGGTCAAGGATGCCGAGGAGTATTACAGGGCCATGTTCGGCGACTCCGTCTCCTCCTGGAACCTGCGCGACCGGCACATGATGGAGACCTTCGTCGCCCTGTATGGCCACCTAAGTCTCCGGCAGACACCGGCAAAGCTCGTCATCTGGGCCCATAACTCCCACGTCGGAGATGCGCGGGCGACAGCGATGGGGCAGTCGGGTGAATGGAATATCGGTCAGCTCGTTCGGCAGAGATATGGCGACGATTGCCGGAGTATCGGATTTACCACTTACACGGGCACCGTCACCGCCGCATCTGAATGGGACGGCCAGACAGAACGGATGAAGGTCCGCCCTGCGCGTACGGATAGCTACGAAGCGCTTATGCACGAAACTGGCATCCCGGCCTTCATACTCAACCTTGAGAAGGGTTCTCTGGTGGCCGATGCACTACGCGAACCCATGCGCGAACGGGCAATAGGAGTGATCTACCGTCCTGAATCTGAGCTCGCGAGCCACTACTTTCAAGCATCTCTCTCGGACCAGTTCGATGCGGTGGTCCACTTTGATACAACCTCCGCTGTCGAGCCCTTGGAGCGGATTGCCAAAAAGACGGACAGGGAACCAGCGGAGACATTCCCGTCAGGTCTATGAAGGTTGAACCCAATGACTGCGGTCGCTGCTTTATCTGGTCTGCAAAGGCAGAGTATGGTCTGCGCTTCCTTGCAGGCCAATCCGGTGGTCTTCCCGTTGGCCACCGTTATTTCAATCTGCCGCAGCAGGTTCGCCACTTGCTCAGGCGTGTGCTTCTTCTGTCGCACCATCGTCCGCTGGGAACTGACCCTCAACTTGGTACAGCTCTTTCAGGTCCTTCACCACTTGTGCGGCGAGCTTTCGCAATTGAATTGAATGCCAGGCGGCACTATGAGGAGGATGCCCCTGGAGGAGGTTTACAGTTCTTCGACTCGATCATCAAATTTCGACGTTCTCCTTTTCAGCGTTCGAGCCCGGTGGAGCTCAGGCGCAACGCCGTCGAGAGAAGCCCTTCACATTGCACGCCGCAGGGCATCGCGCTTCGAGCAGAATTCGTCGTAGAGGTGCCGTGTGCCACAGGAGATCGCAACCGCGTCGTGCGTAGTCGCGTAGATCATCCATCGCAGGATAGCCGCTGACCGCCTGCTCTTGGATGAGGCGAGGCCAGCGACAGCCGCCATGGCCGCTACAAATTGCAAAAGCCACAGGGGAATTGACCTTATCTTCAAAGGGTGGGGCAAGCCGATTACCTCCGCGGCGAGATAGCCGATCTCTCGAAAGGTGAAAATGTCGGGCCCCCCGATCTGATGCTCGCGTCCCGCCATCTTGGGATTGTCAATGCAATCGGCAACAAACAGCGCCACGTCGTCTCCGTCAACGGGATTAATGCGATGCGATCCGTTTCCGACGACCGTGTAGCGGCCGCGCCTCAGCACGGAGTCAAAAGCCCTGTTTGTCAGATCGCTGAAATAGGCGGTCGGCCGGATTACAGTAAACGCCACTCCCGCCTTGTTGCACGCGGTGCGAATCGCGTCCACCGCAGTCTCTTTGGCGTTGCTGAACTCGGTCAATCTCCTGGAATCGCGCCCTTCGAAGGTTGCCACCAGAATGACGTGTTCAGCGCCAGAGCAGACCGCCTCAAGACCGAAGCGAATGTTTGCATCTCGATCGATTGCCAAAAAATCGTCGGTCGAGTCAACATGCGCGTTGCTCGATGCCATGCAGGAGATCGCGATCTGAACGCCCGAGAGCACCTGCGCATAGGACTCGATGCGGGAAGCGTCAACGAAAGCGAGTGTGGCTCCAAGAGCATTCAGCTTGTGCTGATCCGGTTCGCAAGATCGATCTTTCAAAATCGCTACTACTGGCATCGACCGCGCGCGCAACTGCGCGACGAGTCGACTACCCAGATAGCCGGTTCCCCCTGCGACACAGACTTGGCGAAGTATCGTCATGTGCGCACTCTCGGACTCCGCAGAGAGTAGAGCGGCAGAAGCGGAAAGAGGATCGGCACTCTCTGTGAGTAAACCTCGTAGGCGGTATCGGAGCCATAGTTTTTGCTTTGCTTCAATTCCAGGCGGCGGCTGGCACCGATCATCACGAGTACGATCAACAGAAATCCGAGGCTCCCGAGCGCCCAGGCAAACAGGGTTTGAAAGGTCGACATGGCCGAAACCCAGAGACCGAGCCAAAACACCATTTCGCCAAAGTAGTTCGGAAAGCGCACTACTCTGTAGAGACCTACATCGCAGAACCGGGACGGATTCCGTTTCTTAAACTCGGATTTCTGCCAATCGGCCCAAGCCTCGAGACCAAAACCCGCTGACATAAGCAGAATCCCCGCGGGGGCCGATGCTAACGCGACCCCGCTAGATTGCGCAGACATCGTGAGCAGTGCTGGCAGAAAAAGAAGAACGTAAAAGAGCGATACTCCGATCCAGATTGCAACCTTCTTCGCGCCGCCAATCTTGCTGCTGCGAGCCGTGCTTTCCGCTTGCTGCTCCTTGAAGGAGGAAACGCGTCCCCGAAGGGTGAGAAATATGCCTAGCCTCAAACCGTACGCAAGGAGTAAACCGGATTGCAGCAATGCAAGACCTTTGATTGTGTCCCGGTATAGGAAAGGAAAAGCTATCGCCTGCGCGGAGACCGATGCAGCGTAACCAAGGCTGACGAAATACTCAACACGCCTGAACCCTAGTGCCGAAAAGAGAAGGCAAAGGGCCAGACCGAAGACCATAAACTGCCATGGCAATCCGAGCAATTGGAAGGACAAATGAAACGGTGAAAGCGGCATTATATTTTCTCCTGTGAACCACATTCTTAGAAACGACCTGGGGACTTCACACAGAAAATAAGATCACCGGGATAGGACGAAAGGATGACTGGCGAATGACATCTTCGTGAGGGAGGAAAGGTCAATGACATAATGGCAATCATGCTCGACGCGAAACATAACGTGGAGCGAACCTGTTCCTGATGTTCTTTGTTCTCCCGGCACTGAGACGATGGACTCTTTCCATTGCGTCCCGGCCCAGAAGCCGTGGGACTTATCCCCTTCACCTACCGGTTAGCTGCGCCGACTTGCACCACCAGTTTTCCGAAGTTCTCTCCTTGAAGCAACCCGATGAAGGCCTTTGGAGCATGTTCGAGACCTTCCACAATATCTTCGCGGTATTTAATTTTTCCGGTGGTCAACCATTCGGACATCTGTTTTTGAAAATCGCCGAAATGCGGACCATAGTCGTCAAATATGATAAATCCCTGCAAGCGCACGCGACGCTTCAAGAAGGTTCCCATCATTTGAGCGGTGCGATCTCTTCCTTGAGGAGCCTCACGATCGTTGTAATGTGCGATTAGACCGCAGAGCGGAATGCGCGAGCGCGTATTCAGAAGCGGAAGTACAGCCTCAAACACCACTCCCCCCACGTTTTCAAAATAGATGTCGATGCCCTTCGGGCAGGCTTGTGAAAGCAGGTCTTTCAACGCGGGATCCCGATGGTCGATGCAAGCATCGAAACCAAGATCTCCAACAGCGGATAGGCATTTTTTCTCACCTCCAGCGATGCCCACCACATAACATCCTTTCAGTTTTGCGATCTGGCCGACTACGGAACCAACCGCTCCAGTAGCCGCTGCAACGACTACCGTCTCTCCTGCTACCGGCCTACCAATCTCCAGTAGGCCCATGAAGGCTGTGAATCCCGGCATCCCGAGCACACCGAGAGCATACGAAGGATGCTGTATCTCTGCGGGGAGTTGGAAGACTCCCTTTCCGTCGGAAACGACGTAGTCCTGCCAGCCGCTTTGGCTCAATACCAGATCGCCCGCCGTGAAGCCGGAATTGTGAGAGATCTCGACTTGACTGACAGTCGATCCAACCATGACATCGCCGATTGCTACCGGGGGCGCATACGAGGGAGCGTCGCTCATTCGGCCGCGCATGTAGGGGTCAAGTGAGAGGCAGATGGTTCGCAGAAGCATCTGGCCGTTGGCAGGAACAGGGATGGAACCTGTCTCCAGTCGGAAATCCCTGGGAGTAGGCGCGCCCATCGGTCTGGACGCCAAAACGATTCGTCGATTTTCAGAATTGCTCATGCTGTCGGTCTCCATTTAACTTGGTTGACAAACATCTCGGAAGCACCGAGATGTTCCACGGACTACTTCAGGAGCTGAGCCTTGACCTGATCAAACTCAGGCAAAACAGAAGAGTTGAAACCATCACAATTGTTGACGCGATGCTGAGGCTGCGGAATACATAGGTATTCACCAGGAAGCCTATGCCCACCGCCAACACACTGGCAAGCGTGGAAGCAATCAGGAACCGTCCAATACTGTCGGCCAGACGCCTGCCTGTCGCGGCCGGGATGATAATCAAAGCTCCAGCGAGCAAGGCCCCCATGAATCGAAGTCCTATGAGCACCGTCAAGCTGAAGGCCAGCAGAAACCAGAGATTCAGCCGATCGACTTTGATGCCGGTCGCTGCCGCTAGTTCAGGAGAGAACAAGTTCAAAATAAGAGCGCTCTTGCATCGAAAGATAAAGAAGACGATCAGGGCCACTGCCAGCACTCCAGTAGAAAAAGTGAAGCCCGAAATCTGCTCGAATTTACCGAAGAATGCGTCTACAAGATCCTCTTTGGGCGTCAGTGCCGCTCCAATTGCGACTGAACCAGCAAATACCACACCAATAGCTACCTCAGTGGAGGAGCTTTGGTTCTTCTGCAACCGCCAAATCAGCAATGTCCCAAGGAAGAGTGTGGCTCCGCCTCCAAGCAAGGGATTGAAGTGGTACAGAAAGGCCAAGCCAAGGCCCGGCAGCGCGACATGAGAGATTACGTCGGCCGCGAGTATCGTTCGTTTCATCAGGGCGAAGCTGCCCACCAGGCCAGCGGCCACGGCGAACAACAATGCCAAAATGACGCTATAAGCGATTCCGGACTCAGTCATGCTCCGCCGCCTTGCGGGATGACTCCGCCTCTTCACGTTGCCGGTGCAAGAAGAACTTCGGCGGTGCGGAGTACATGGCTTCCAGCGTTGCAGGGGTCAATACCTCCCTCGGCGGACCAAAGCAGACCTTGTCTTTGCTGAGGCATAGGACCTTATTTGCCGCACGATACACGATGCCGAGATCGTGCGAGACTAGAAGCACGGTCAGTCGCTGCTCTCGTTGCAACCGCTCCACTAACTCGTAGACTTTTTCTTCCGCCATCTCATCGAGGCTCGCGGTAGGTTCGTCGAAGAGAAGCACATTGGGTTTGCCGAGTAATGCAAATGCGATGAGAGCTTTCTGAAACTGCCCACCGGAGATAATTCCGATGCTCGAACTCAAAACTTCAGATGTCAGGCCGGCCATCTTCGCGACAGCATCGATGCTCGTGCGAGGCAACTTCAGAACATCCGCCTTTGCAGCAAGCAAATCGTAAACGCGGAGGGGCATTTGGCGATCTGCAGCTACTTTCTGGGGGACATAGCCTAATCGCACGCCCGGCGACCAGCGGATCTCGCCTTGGTAGGGCAACAGACCAAGGAGTGCTTTCAGCAGGACGCTTTTACCCGCGCCGTTTGGCCCGATGATCGCCAGGCTATCACCGTCATCAACGTCAAAACTGAGGTCGTGAATCACGCTGCGCTGTTTGAACTGAATGCTCAGCGCCTGCACGGAAAGAATGTTGCCCTTCGTCAATTCGATTCCATCCCGTTCTGCGCAGCGGTCGGTGACTGCGCTTTCAACGTCTCATCGCGTTTCATCATATTCAATGCAATATGACGGCTGATCCATTCTATGTTTCGCTTTTCATGACCGCGAAATCCTTATTTGCCCTGCAGAAGAAGCAATCGCCACCGGTGCCACCCATCCAAGAAATGCCAACGCGAGTTCCCACAGGCAAACTCACGTTGGCGCCCCAATTACCTCTCCCACAATCTGTTGGCCGGGAATCAATGGTTGACGGAGAACCGGCATGTCACCTTCCACGATATGCAGGTCTGTCCTGCAAACGCCGCATGCAAGCACCTTTATCAGCACGTTTCCCGGTGCCACTCGCGGGCGAGGAACATCCTCAATCCTCAAATGAAAAGTGGTGCCCCTTTTGGCTGGATCGAAGATGGCGGCTTTCATAAACGCTTATCTACTCCCTTGAGTTGATCGACATACCTAGCTGACGACATGCAATCGATGACGCATCCTCTTTCTAGAGTTTGACATCTGCTTCGCTCGACGGCTGTTCAATAAGACACTAATTGCAGCTTCCATGACCCGGTGAGGCTGCAATCTGGGTCGTGTCAGCAAACAGACTTAGCCTGCACTGGCTGAGCTCGCCTTGGATAAATTGTCTCGTTTCCTTTTTGTTGGCTCTCAAAATCGCTTGCCGATCTCGACTAGATCGCCAGTCCTGCTACTTTTTGAGGTATCGACTTAGAAAAACCCCGTCTTGTCGGAGACTCGCAGGGCCATCTGAAGATTGTGATTGACAACGGTAATCATGAAGCGCTCCGACTGTCAGGGGTAGTTTCCTATAACGCTGTTTTGGGGGAGTTGCGGAGACATGGTCATCAGCCGACAGGTATCCGCCTACACAAAAAAGTTCAGGGTCTGAGGTATCGTGCACATCATGGGAAATTGGACGAGAACAGCCTTTTCAGTATCAATCATCGGGGTCGTGCTTGCATCAACTTTGATCGGGTGCCATAAAGTGGGCGAGACAACGGTTGGGGCGTCGAGCGGAACGCAGTCGACAAACGGCAACGCGAATTCGATGGCTGCGAATATCTCGGGCGACGTGAGCATGCACCTCGTGGTGGCGGGGGACGACGTCCAGATCGGCTTTCTGCCGACAGCGAAGAAAGGCGAGTCGCACTTCAGCATCAGTGGCAGCTGCTCGCGTTCGGCTGAGTTCTGGCAGGTACGGGTGTAAACCCATTCGCGCAGGGCGGTCTGGATGAAGCGTTCGGCTTTGCCGTTGGTGCGTGGGGTGTAGGGCCGGGTGCGCCGATGCTTGAGTCCGAGTTCGCGGCAGCGGTCGGCAAAGGCATGCGACCGGTAGCTCACGCCGTTATCGGTGAGCAGGGCGCGGAAGTGGATGCCGAGCCTGGCGTAGTAAGCCAGCGCAGCATCGAGGAAGTGCAGCACCGAGGCCCTTGTCTCGTCCGGATACATGGCCGAAAAGGCGATGCGCGAGTGATCCCTTCGGCTTCGCTCAGGGCACGCCGCGCTCTTACATCCTCTCCGCTAGATCTCGATAGGAAATCCCATACTTGCAGTACCACCGGACACATAATAGTAGGATCTCGACGGTGAACGGCGGCGCTTGAACATGTGCCATCTCAGCGCCTTGGCCGCTTTGCTACGAGTCAATGTAACAAAGCCCTTGCGCCTCCCTAGCACGTCTCGTGTTGCCGCTCCATGCGCCGCAGGTTCCAATCTGACCCAATTACGGTGACCAGCCACGTGCAACCTACAAGGTAGCCTGCAGCAACATCGCTGGGATAGTGCACCCCAAGATAAATTCGGCTGAGACCTATCCCCGCAATTAGCGCTGTCGCCACCACGATGATACCCGCGCGCTGCCATGCGTGGCGCAGGTAACGAAACGAAAAATAGAGAAGCATACCGTACAGCACCACAGCAAATACAGAATGCCCGCTTGGGAAGGAAAAGCTGTGCTCCAACGCCAGCGCCCAAAGTACATCTGGTCGCGCACGATGAAAGTAGAGCTTCAATAGAGTATTCAACGACCCCGCTCCCACCATTGCGATAAGAAAGACCAGCGCATCACGGCGCAAGTGTTTCCACCAAAACAACATGGCGATGAGCGCGGTCAAGGGGAACAATACCGCTGGCGAGCCGATCCGGGTCAGGCCGAACATCAATTTCGTCAGCGCCACCGATGTGCACCCATGCATCGTTCCCTGGATCTGAAGGTCCATATGCATTAGGAACGGTTCAGCAATCTCTTCATGAAATTCCGCAAGCATAAGTAGGAGAAGACCGGATCCGAGCAGACCTAGAAGCAGAGAGACGAAAAAAGGTTTCCAAGTCGCTATTGAGGGCGGCATCAAGGGCAAGATAACATCAGATCTATCGAGTGTTTTGTGCGATGTTAATGAGTGGCGGCAAGCCTTTTGTCCGTAGCACCTCACAGCCCTCGCACCGATGAAGTGTAGTAGGAGACGTCGGATGCACTCGGAAGCGATATCGTGATCACTGTTTCCATAACCTTCGTGGTCATCGCGGTCCTCTGCATCTCGACGGTAACCCTGTAGATCTTCGGTAGTCTCGCCGCGCCCGATCTCAGGTACAACATCTGTTCGGCCGAACCCCTGCGGAACGACTCTGGACAATTCCTCTGCGTATTGGAAGCCCTCACCGATGCCAAAGCCAACCGGCACTCCAGTTTCGAGGTTCTTACGAATGGAGATCTTTTCTACGAAGCTGAACTGGCAGCTATCGGTGCGGCGCAGAAGAGCGTACATCTCGAAGCCTATATCTTCGACCGCGGCGCGATTGGTCGGCGTTACATGGAAGCTCT
>Ga0209511_1003374_pt1 | contig 12267 bp, 10 predicted proteins | sample SSSSmetaG_FD_184141 | JGI IMG/M metagenome (GOLD analysis project Ga0209511, IMG submission 184141) | Glacier valley bacterial and archeal communities from Borup Fiord, Nunavut, Canada, to study Microbial Dark Matter (Phase II) - ​SSSS... | ecosystem: Environmental > Aquatic > Freshwater > Ice >... | reverse complement strand
TGCCGTTCTTGCGGCCGAGGCGGCCGAGCGCGTTCATTTCCTCGATCACCGCTTCGCTGGCGCTCGGCTTGTACGCGTCGCCGAGGTCGGCGCGCGTCTGCTTGGCGACCTTGAGCGACAGGTCGAGCCCGACCTCGTCGTTGACGGCGAGCGGGCCGACCGGCATCCCCATGTGGCGGCCGATGTTCTCGATCAGCGCCGGCCCGACGCCCTCGCTGAGCAGCGCCAGCCCCTCCTGGATGTACGTCCCGAAGCAGCGCGAGGTGTAGAAGCCGCGCGAATCGTTGACGACGATCGGGACTTTACGGATCGCGGCGACGAAATCGAGCGCCTTGCCAATCGCCTGCGGACCGGTCTCCTTGCCGACGATGATTTCGACCAGCGGCATCTTCTCGACCGGCGAGAAGAAGTGGATGCCGATGAAGTTGGCCGGCTTCGACCACGCGGTCGCCAGCCCCGTGATGGGCAAAGTCGAGGTGTTCGAGCCGAAGATCGTGTCCGCCCCGACGACGGCCTCGACGCGCTTCGTCACGTCGGCCTTGATGCCGCGGTCCTCGAACACCGCCTCGATGATCAGGTCGCACCCGGCGAGGTCGGCGTAGTGGGCCGTCGGGTGGATGCGGGCCAGTACCGCCTCTGCCTTGGCCGGGTCGGTCCGCTTCTTCGCCAGCCGCTCGGCGGTGTACGCCTTGCCCTTTTCGGCGGCCGCGAGATCGCGGTCGAGGAGGACGACCTCGATCCCGGCCTGCGCCGCGACCATCGCGACACCCGCCCCCATGAGGCCCGCCCCGAGCATGGCGATCTTCTTCGCCGGCATCGGAGCGAGGTTCGCCGGGCGGCGCGCGCCCTTCTCCGCCGCCTGCTTCGAGACGAACAGCGAGCGGATCATGTTGCCCGCCTGCGGGTCGGCGACGACCTTGGCAAGGTACTTGCTCTCGACCCGCAGCGCCGTATCGATCGGCAGCTGCGACCCCTCGTAGACCGCCGACAGCATCGCGATCGGCGCGTTCATATTGTGGTTGGTCGCTTTCGCCGTCATCGCCGTCGCGCCCATAAACGTCTGGGCGAAGCCGGGGTTGAACGCGCCGACGCCGCCGGGGAACTTGAAGCCCTTCTCGTCCCACGGCGCGACCGCCTTCGGGTTCGCCAGCGCCCATGCCTTCGCGCGCGCGACGACCTCGCCGGCCGGGGCGAGCTCGTTCACCACCTTGAAGCCGAGCGCCTCCTGCGGGCTCATGGTCTTGCCCTGCGTCAGGTACATCAGCGCCGGCTGGACGCCCATCAGGCGGGGGAGCCGCTGCGTGCCGCCCGCCCCGGGGAATAGCCCGACGAGAACCTCGGGCAGGCCGAGCGCGATCTTCGGGTTGTCGGCGCAGACGCGGTAGTGACAGGCGAGCGCGAGCTCCAGCCCGCCGCCGAGCGCCAGCCCGTTGATCGCCGCCGCGACCGGCTTGCCGCAGGTTTCGAGGTCGCGGAACAGTTTGTTGAGGCGGTAGACGTTCTCGAACAGGGTCGCCATCCGCGACTTCGACTCGCCCCCGCTCCCGCCGACGAGCCCGCCCATCCCCTTGAGGTCGGCCCCGGCCATGAAGCCTGACGCCTTGCCGCTGGTGATGACGACGCCCTTGATGGTGGCGTCGACCTTGATCGTCGCAATCGCCGCGGCGAGGTCGGACGTGAAGTCGGCGTTGATGACGTTCATCGACTGACCCGGTAGGTCGATGGTGAGGGTCAGGAGGCCGTCGGCGTCGAGGTCGTGGTGGAGGGTGGTCATATCTGTCTCCTGCCTCCCCTCCCCTTCAGGGGAGGGGTCGGGGGTGGGGAACGAAGGCGAAGCCGAGTTCTCTTCCTCTGGCCGGGGCTCCCCACCCCCGGGCCGCGCTTCGCGCGTCTCTCGCCCCTCCCCTCGAGGGGAGGGGATGCACGTCAGATCCGCTCGATCACCGTCGCGGTGCCCATGCCCGCGCCGACGCACAGCGTTACCAACGCGGTTCCCTTGCCGGTGCGCTCGAGTTCGTCGAGGACCGTGCCGAGGATCATTGCGCCGGTCGCGCCGAGCGGATGGCCCATCGCGATCGCGCCGCCGTTCACGTTGATCTTGTCGTGATCGATATTGAGTGCCTGCATGTAGCGCAGGACGACGCTGGCGAAGGCCTCGTTCAGCTCGAAGACGTCGATGTCGGCGACCGTCATGCCGAGGCGCTTGAGCAATTTCTCGGTCACCGGCGCCGGGCCGGTCAGCATGATCGCCGGCTCGCTGCCGATCGACGCCATGCCGAGGATCTTCGCGCGCGGCTTGATGCCGTATTTCGCGCCCATGTCGCGGTTGCCGACGAGGACGGCGGCGGCGCCGTCGACGATGCCGCTCGAGTTGCCGCCGGTGTGGACGTGGTGGATGCGCTCGACCTCGGGATACTTCTGCAGCGCGATGGCGTCGAAACCGGGCATGCCCTCGCCGATCGCCTCGAACGCGGCGTTCAACCCGCCGAGCGACTGCATGTCGGTGCTCGGCCGCATATGCTCGTCGTGGTCGAGGACGATCTCGCCGATGACGTCGCGGACGCCGATCACCGAGTTCCTGAACCGACCCTCTTCCCAAGCGCGGGCGGCGCGCTTCTGGCTTTCGACGGCATAGGCGTCGACGTCGGCGCGGCTGAAGCCGTACTTGGTCGCGATCAGGTCGGCCCCGATGCCCTGCGGCATGAAATAGGTCTTGTAGGCGACCGCCGGGTCCATCGGCCATGCGCCGCCGTCGGCCCCCATCGGCACGCGGCTCATGCTCTCCACGCCGCCGCCGATGGCGAACATCGCCTCCCCGCTGATGACCTTGGCCGCGGCCATGTTGACCGCCTCCAGCCCGCTCGCACAGAAGCGGTTGATCTGGACGCCCGCCGTCGTCTCGGCATAGTCGGCGTTGAGGACCGCGGTGCGGGCGATGTCGCTGCCCTGCTCGCCGACCGGGGCGACGCAGCCGAGCACGACATCGTCGACATCGGCAGTGTCAATCCCGGTGCGGTCGCGAACCGCCTGGAGCACCTGCGTCGCGAGGCTGACCGGCGTAATCTCGTGGAGCTTGCCGTCCTTGCGGCCCTTGCCCCGGGGGGTACGAACGGCGTCGTAGATCAGTGCTTCGGCCATGGCGTGTCTCCCAGGATTATCGGCGCTGCTCGCCCAGTTCGGCTTCGACTCCCAGCGAGCTTTCAAGCTCGCGCTCGACCAGCGCACAGAAGGATTGCAGCTCGTCGATCGTCGCATCGATGTCCGCCCGCTGTTCGGCAAGGAGCGCAATGCGGCCGCGGCACTTGTCGAGCGTCACCCGCCGCTGCGTCGCACGGCCGTCGCCGAGGTCGTACAGGTCGATCATCTCGCGGATTTCCGCGAGGCTGAAGCCGACGTTCTTGGCGCGCAGGATCCACGCCAGCCGGTTGCGGTCGCGCCGCGAATAGACGCGGTTCTGGCCCGACCGCTCGGGCGCGATCAGCCCCTGGTCCTCGTAGAAGCGGATCGCCCGCGGCGTGACGTTGAACGCGACACCGAGGTCGGTGATCGTGAACGTCTCGGCCCCGCACGGCGGCGGCGGCACGGCGACATGGGCAAACGCGCGGGCTTCGGACAGCATGGTCGCGGTTTAGGTGACGGGCGCGTCAACGGCAAGCGACCCGTCGGTCCCCACGACACGATAGAAACACGACCGCGCCCCCGTGTGGCACGCCGGGCCGGCGGGCGTAACGCGCAGCCAAACCGCATCCTGATCGCAGTCGATGCGCAGCTCGACGACGGCCTGCGTGTTCCCGCTCGTCGCCCCCTTGTGCCACACCGCCTGCCGCGAACGGCTCCAGTAATGCGCCTCGCCGGTCGCCAGCGTACGCTCGAGCGCATCGGCGTCCATGTGCGCAACCATCAGCACCTCGCCCGTAGCGGCGTCGGTCGTGACCGTCTGGATCAGCCCGCGGTCGTCCCACTTCGGCTCGAGCCGCGTTCCGGTCTCGCGGGCGCTATCGCTCAATTGCCGCTCCTGTTGCCGTTTTGTGACGATCGAGGGGGAGACACGCCCCGCCCGTCGCCCTATATGCCCCACCAGCGGCCGCCCAGGGGAGTCCCGATGGACGACACGACCAATCCGTTCGACGGCGACCATCTGCACGAGGAGTGCGGCGTGATCGGCGTCTATGGCGCGGGCGGCGCGGCAGCGATCTGCGCGCTCGGGCTCCACGCCCTCCAGCACCGCGGGCAGGAAGCGGCCGGCATCACCAGCTTCGACGGCCACGACTTCCACACCCACCGGGCAATGGGCCACGTCGCCGGCAACTTCGATTCCGACGACGTCATGGGGCGGCTGAAGGGCGAGGTCGCGATCGGCCACAACCGTTATGCGACGACCGGCGAGACTGCGCTCAGGAATGTCCAGCCGCTGTTCGCGGAGTTGGCGAGCGGCGGGTTCGCGATCTGCCACAACGGCAACATCTCGAACGCGGTCAAGCTCCGCCGCGAGCTCGTCCGCCGCGGCTCGATCTTCCAGTCGACGAGCGATACCGAGGTCATCATCCACCTTGTCGCAACCAGCACCTATCGCACGCTGCTCGACAAGTTCATCGATGCGCTCAAGCAGGTCGAGGGGGCGTACTCGCTGCTGTGTCTGACCGGCGAGGGCATGATCGCCTGCCGCGATCCGCTCGGCGTCCGGCCGCTGGTCCTTGGGCGCTTGAACGACAGCTATATCCTCGCGTCGGAAACCGTCGCCCTCGATGTCGTCGGCGCGACCTTCCTGCGCTCGGTCGAGCCCGGCGAGCTGATCGTCATCACCAAGCGGGGCTTACGCTCGCTGCGTCCGTTCGGCATCGTCCGGCCGCGACCGTGCATCTTCGAACACGTCTATTTCAGCCGCCCCGACTCGGTCGTCGACGGGTCGAGCGTCTATCAGGTGCGCAAGAACATCGGCGTCGAGCTGGCCCGCGAGGCCCCGTGCGTCGCCGACATGGTCGTTCCCGTCCCCGATTCTGGAACCCCGGCGGCGATCGGCTTCGCCCAGGCAGCCGGCATCCCGTTCGAGCTCGGCATCATCCGCTCGCACTATGTCGGGCGGACGTTCATCCAGCCGGGCGACCAGATCCGCAACCTCGGCGTCAAGCTCAAGCATAACGCCAACCGCGCGCTGATCGACGGCAAGAAGATCGTGCTGATCGACGATTCGATCGTGCGGGGCACGACGAGCCTCAAGATCGTCCAGATGCTCCGCGATGCGGGCGCGGAGGAGGTCCACATGCGGATCGCCTCGCCACCGACGCGCCACAGCTGCTACTACGGCGTCGACACGCCCGAGCGGTCGAAGCTGCTGGCCGCCAACATGGACGTCGAGCGGATGCGCGAGTACATCAAGGTCGACAGCCTCGCGTTCCTGTCGATCGACGGGCTGTATCGCGCACTGAACCACGACATGCGCGACGACGCCGCGCCGCAGCACTGCGACGCGTGCTTCACCGGCGACTACCCGACGCGGCTGACCGACCAGGAGGATGTCGAGCTGCCCGACCAGCTGTCGCTGCTGGCGGAGCGGATGATTTGACCGACGGTGCGGGGCGGCTCGCGCTCGTCACCGGCGCGTCCCGCGGGATCGGCGCGGCGACGGCGGAGGCGCTTGCCGCGGCCGGGGCGCACGTGATTCTCACCGGCCGAACCGAGGCAGGGCTGATCGAGGTCGACGACCGGATCGCCGCCGCCGGAGAAGTAACCCGAGCGACCGGCGCGAGCCCCGGCGGGGCGACGATCGCGCCGTTCGACCTGAAGGACGGCGACGCGATCGACCGGCTGGCGGTCGCCGTGGCGAGCCGCTGGGGCAAGCTCGACGTGCTGGTCCTGAACGCCGCGCGGCTCGGCACGCTGAGCCCGGTGCCGCACATCGACATCAAGGAGTTCGACGCCGTCGTCGCGCTCAACCTGACCGCGAACTGGCGGCTGCTCCGCGCGTTCGACCCGCTGCTGCGCGCGAGCGCGGCCGGGCGGGTCGTGGTCCTGACCTCGTCGGTGGCGACGACCGCTCGCGCGTTCTGGGGCACGTATGCGGCGAGCAAGGCCGCGCTCGAGACGCTGGCGCTGACCTACGGCGAGGAGGTCCGCAACACGAGCGCGGTCCGGGTCGCGATCGTCGATCCTGGCGCGACCGCGACGACGATGCGCGCGCGCGCCTTCCCCGGCGAGGACCCGGCGACGATCAAGGCCCCCGGCGTCGTCGGCGCGGCGATCGCGGCTCTGCTTGATCGCCTGTGGGAGCCGAATGCGCGGATCGACCTGACGCACGCCGGGTGAGCACCGCGGACGCGCCGCCGGGGGTTTGTCGCTGGGGCCCGGGCCCTGCTATCACCGCGCGATGAGCCCGCCGCGTCCCGTGCCGACCGACCACCGCGTTGCCCGCGTCGTGCTGACGCTCGCCGTCGCGGCCTTGGCCGCATGGATCAGCGCGGGCTTCCTGCGGGCGCTGCTGTGGGGCGGGATCATCGCCATCGCCATCGCTCCGCTCTATGCCCGGCTCGAGGCGCGCTGGCCGGGCGGGCGGCGGCTGGTGCTGCCGCTGCTGGTGACGGCGGGCGTCGCTGTGCTGTTCATCGCCCCGCTGCTGCTCGCGGTCGTCGAGGTGACGCGTGAGGCGCGCGCGCTCGGCGGCTGGCTGGCGGCGGCGCGGGCGCACGGCGTACCGCTGCCGGCATTCGTGGCGTCGCTTCCGGTCGGACACGACGCCGTCGCCAAGTGGTGGGCGGCGACGCTTGCGACGCCCGACGCCGCCGCCGACACGCTCGACCGGGTCAACGCCGCCGCGATGCGCCATTCGCGCCTGTTCGGGGCGGACGTGCTGCGGCGGACGGTGGCGTTCGTGTTCGCGATGCTGACCCTGTTCTTCCTGCTGCGCGACCGCGACGCCGTGGCGCGCCAGGCCCGGCGCGCGGGCGAGCGGCTGTTCGGCGTCGCGGGCGAGCAGGTCGCCGAGCTGATCCTGCTGTCGGTCCGCGGCACGATCAACGGGCTCATCCTCGTCGGACTCGGCGAGGGCATCGTCATGACGCTGATCTACGCCGTCGGCGGGGTGCCCCACCCGCTGCTGTTCGGCGCGCTGACGGGCATCGCGGCGGCGATCCCCTTGGGGGCGGCAGTGCTGATCGGCGTCGCCGGCCTCGTCCTGCTCGCCGCCGGCAGCACCATCGCGGCGATCGCGGTCGCCGGCGTCGGGCTCGCCTTCGTGCTCGTCGTCGACCACACGCTGCGCCCGGCGCTGATCGGGTCGACGACGCGGCTGCCGTTCCTGCTCGTCCTGATCGGCATCCTGGGCGGCGTCGAGACGCTCGGGCTGATCGGGCTGTTCGCCGGCCCGGCGGCGATGGCGGTGCTGGTGATGCTGTGGCGCGAGTATGTCGGCGCTCCCGTGGTCACTTCAGGCTGCGATGCTCCCCCCGCACCCAGCGGACCGTTCCCGACGACGCGCGCATAACGACGCTTTCGGTCGTGACGGTACCGTCACGGCGCGTCTTGACCCCGGCGAGCAGCGAGCCGTCGGTGACCCCGGTCGCGGCGAAGATGCAGTCGCCCTTGGCAAGGTCGCGCAGCGCATAGATCCGGTCGAGGTCGGTGATGCCCCACTTGCGCGCGCGGGCGCGCTCGTCCTCGTTGCGGAATACCAGCCGGCCCTGGAACTGGCCGCCGACGCAGCGCAGTGCCGCGGCCGCGAGCACGCCTTCGGGTGCCCCGCCCTGCCCCATGTAGATGTCGATGCCGGTGTCGGGATTGGTCGTCGCGATGACCCCGGCGACGTCGCCGTCGCCGATCAGCATGATGCCGCACCCCAGGCTCCGCAGCTCGCGGATCAGCGCCTCGTGACGCGGCCGGTCGAGGACGCATGCGGTGATCGCGCTTGGCCCGACCCCCTTCGCCGCCGCGAGCGCGGTGACGTTGGCGGTCACGGAGCGGGCGAGGTCGATCGTGCCTTCCGGGTAGCCCGGACCGATTGCGATCTTGTCCATGTAGACGTCGGGGGCGTTCAGAAGTCCGCCCTCCTCGGCGATCGCGAGGACCGCGAGCGCGTTGGGGCCGGCCTTGGCGGCGATCGTCGTCCCTTCGAGCGGGTCGAGCGCGATGTCGATCCTTGGACCGGTCCCCTGTGCGCGCCCGACCTTCTCGCCGATGAACAGCATCGGGGCCTCGTCGCGCTCGCCTTCACCGATGACGATCGTGCCGTCGAAGTCGAGGTCGTTCAGGGCGTCGCGCATCGCCTCGACCGCGGCGGCGTCGGCGGCGTGCTCGTCGCCGCGGCCGACCTGCGCGCGGCAGGCGATCGCCGCCTTTTCGGTGACGCGCACCATCTCGAGGACGAGGACGCGGTCGAGGGTCTGGCTACGCTGCATGGGAACTCCTGGGGACGTGCGGCGGCTGGGTAGCCCAAACCCCGGCGGGGGGGAAGCGGGCGGAAGGTGACACGAAGGTCACGGTTCGACCGGCTTTGTCAGTCGAAGTCGAGCAGGTGCATCATCACTGGCGGCGCAAGTGCGCTGCTCGACGCCGCCATCCGCGTCAGCGCCGCGGTCACCGCCGACTGACGCACGGCGTGCGTGACCATGACGACATAGACGCCCCCCCCGTCGCCTGCCCCCGCCCCGCGCTGGATCAGCGATTCGATCGAGACGCCCGCGTCGCCGAGCGCGGTGGTCAGCTCGGCGAGCACGCCGGGCCGGTCGGCGACGGTCAGGCGCAGGTAGCAGCGGCCGACGTGCGCCGCGGTGTCGGCGGGCGGCAGGGCCGCAAGGCGCGTGGTCGGCATCGCGAACGCCGGCCCGACCTCGCCGCGCGCGACGTCGATGAGGTCGGCGACGACGGCGCTCGCGGTCGGCCCCGCCCCCGCACCCGACCCGGAGAAGAACAGGCGTCCGACGAAATCACCTTCGGCGACGACGGCGTTCAAGGATCCCGCGACGTGGGCGAGCGGGTGCGCGAGCGGGACGAGGCACGGGTGGACGCGCTGGAACAGCGCGCCGCCGACCTCGCTCGCGAGGCCCACGAGCTTGATGCGGAAGCCGAGCGTCGCCGCATGATCGATGTCGACCGCGGCGACGGCGCGGATGCCCTCGACCGCGACGTGGGCGAAGTCGAGCCGTGCGCCGAACGCGATGCCCGAGAGGATGGCGAGCTTGTGTGCGGTGTCGATGCCGTCGACGTCGAAGCTCGGGTCGGTCTCGGCGAAGCCCCGGGCCTGCGCATCGGCGAGAACGGCGGCAAACGACAGTCCCTCGGCCTCCATCCGGCTGAGGATGTAGTTACACGTCCCGTTCAGGATGCCGTAGACCGTGAGCAGCCGGTTCGCGGCCGCGCCCTCGCGCAGCGCCTTGATGACCGGAACGCCGCCCGCCACCGCCGCCTCGTATTTCAAGGCGACGCCGCGCGCCTCGGCGAGTTCGGCGAGCTCGAGCCCGTGGTGCGCGAGCATTGCCTTGTTGGCAGTGATCAGCGGCTTGCCCGCCGACAGCGCCGCGCGCGCGAGCACCAGCGCAGGGCCGTCGCTGCCGCCGATCATCTCGACGACGACGTCGACGTCGTCGCGCGCGGCAAGCGTGGTCGCGTCGTCGATCCACGTCGCATGCCTGAGGTCGACCCCGCGATCGCGGCCGCGGTCGCGCGCCGACACCGCGGTGACGACGATCCGCCGGTCCGCCCGCCGCTCGATCAGCGCGGCGTTCGCGGCGAGCAGCCCGACGACCCCCGCCCCGACGGTACCGAGGCCCGCGAGGCCCACGCGCAGCGGCGCGGTCACGGACGGCTCCCGCGCACGGCTAACTTCGCATTCTTCACCGCGCGATGCTCTGCGCGCGAAACGTGAAATGCTGCCGCGAAGCGACTTTGGCGGTAATGACGAGGCGGGGCGGGAGGCAGGATTCAGGCATCAAGAACGACTAGCGAGCCGTGCGCGGGTAGGACAGGAAAAAGCATCGGCGCTTGCAGGCGCGGTGCGACCGATTAGGGTTGAGCGCCAACCGGGGGACTATCATGCTTCGATTCACCATCACTGCTGCCGCATTCGGGGCCGCGATGGCCGCCGCCGCGCCCGCCGCAGCCGATACGGTCGTCATCCGCGCCGGCCGTGTCGTCACCGACGCTGCGCTCGCGCCCCGCGGCGCATCGAGCATCGTCGTCACCGACGGGCGGATCGTCAGCATCGGCGCGGCGGACATGGCCGCCCCCGCCGGCGCGCGGGTCATCGACCTATCCGGCAAGACCGTCATGCCGGGCCTGATCGACGCGCACGTCCACCTGACGCAGGACAGCGGGCTGCCGTGGTACGCGACGCTGCGGCCGAAATATTCGGAGCCCTACGCCGCGGCGACCGGCCTGAAGAACGCGCTGATCACCGCGCGGGCCGGGTTCACGACGGTGCGGGACGCGGGTGGGCCGGTGCTTGCCAGCCTCGCGATGCGCGATGCGGTTGCGGAGGGCAGCTTCCCCGGCCCGCGCATCCTCGTCGCCGGCACGCCGCTGTCGATCAGCGGCGGGCACGGTGACGACACCGTCGGGCGCGCCCCCGAGCTTGCCGACGCGATCAACGCCGCCGGACTCAACCCCGGCGTCTGCGACACGCCCGAAGCCTGCGCCGTCATCGTCCGACACCGCGCGGCCAAGGGCGTCGACGTGATCAAGTTCATGGCGACCGGCGGCGTGCTCGACGACGGCGCGATCGGGCTGGAACAGCATTTCAGCGACGCCGAGATGGCAGCCATCGTCACCACCGCGCACGGTGTGGGGCTGAAGGCGATGGCGCACGCCCATGGCGCCCGCGGGATCGAGGCGGCGGCCAATGCCGGGGTCGATTCGATCGAGCACGGCACCTATCTCGACGACAAGGCGGCGCGCGCGATGAAGGCGCACGGCACGTGGCTCGTCCCGACGCTGATGGCGTACGAAGGGCTGAAGCTCCACATCGGCAAGAATTTCTACACGCCCAACGTCGAGGCGAAGGCGCTCCAGACGATGAAGATCGTCGGCCGCAACATCGGTGTCGCGCAGAAGAACGGCGTCCGCATCGCGCTCGGCACCGACGCCGCAGTCTACCCGCACGGCCGCAATGCCGAGGAGCTCGCGCTGATGGTCGACCACGGCATGACGCCGAAGGACGCGCTGATCGCGGCGACCAAGGGCGGGGCCGAGCTGCTGGGGCTGTCCGCAGTCACCGGGACGCTCGAACCCGGCAAGGCCGCCGACCTGATCGCGGTCGACGGCGATCCGCAGGCCGACCCGAAGGCGGTGCTGACCGTCAGCTTCGTGATGACGGCGGGGCGGGTCGTGCCGATGAAATAGGCGACCACGCGTTCTCCGCGTGCGTCGGGAGCGCCTTGCCACTTTTCCAAGACAATTCCGACCGGCTTACACCGCTTTCGCGTCGCCGGGCGTGACCGGACACGTAACCCGCCCGTCCGCATCGGTGACGAAGAACGGCGCGGCCTTTTCGTGGAAGTGCTCGATGAAGAAGCTCGCCTCGACGAGGTCGTCCGCCTCGCACGCGAGCTGAGCAAAAGACTGAAAATTCCACTCGTCGGGATACGACGCCGCGCGGGACCGCGCGCAGCCAGCGCTCGGCGAACCGCTCCGAACCTCGGACGCAGTCCGGACACGTGTCCAGCGCATCGACGTTGTACTGGAGGGCCTTGTAGAAGGTCGAAAGATAGGCGACCCCGGCCGGTGTCCGGGTGTCGTTGCTGCGATAGGAGGCCGCCAGCGCTTCAAGGCCGGCGAAGTCGTCGGCTTCGACCGCGTGTCCGACGCGCGCGACGATGGCAGAGACCAGGTCCTGCTCGTCAGCCGCGGCCGTACCGGCGACAAAAATCGACGCCAGCAAGCTTATCGTCCGCAGCCACCCCCGCATCACCGTCACCCCGTCCGTGCCGCCGCCGTGTTGACCCCCATCGACTGGAGGTAGCGCTTCACACCGCGCGCGGCCTGGCGGATGCGGTGTTCGTTTTCGACCAGCGCGATGCGGACGTAGCCCTCGCCCTCCTCGCCGAAGCCGGTGCCCGGCGCGACGGCGACCTCGGCGTGGGCGATCAGCTGCTTGGCGAACTCGACCGAGCCGAGGTGGCGGAGCGCCGGCGGGATGGGGGCCCATGCGAACATGCTCGCGCGCGGGACGGGCACGTCCCACCCGGCGCGGCCGAAGCTGTCGACCAGCACGTCGCGGCGGCGGCGGTACAGCTCGCGCGTCTCGGCGATGCAGTCCTGCGGACCGTTCAATGCCGACCGCTG
>Ga0209511_1003373_pt1 | contig 12268 bp, 7 predicted proteins | sample SSSSmetaG_FD_184141 | JGI IMG/M metagenome (GOLD analysis project Ga0209511, IMG submission 184141) | Glacier valley bacterial and archeal communities from Borup Fiord, Nunavut, Canada, to study Microbial Dark Matter (Phase II) - ​SSSS... | ecosystem: Environmental > Aquatic > Freshwater > Ice >... | reverse complement strand
TTATCAGCAAAACCAATCACCATTACTGGTGGTGAACTGTACTTTCTTTAACACTAAAACAGGGGATAACCTGAATACGGTTATTATAGATAAACACCCGGTGTCGTTCAATGTTTCATCAAGTCGGGGTGCTGGTAAAGACTCGATGACACAATACAGGATATTTGGAAGTGCTATTGGTATTGATGATAAAAGGCACGCCGATGTAGCCTGGTTAAAAACAAGTGGCCCTTCCAATGCAATCAAAGCTTCAGAAAAGTTAGTGGCACCGGTTGCAGAACCCGTCTTGTGTTGCAGCCTTTCTAAGAAATTTTACCGGAAACAACATCGTCAAGAAAAAAAACTTTCAAAGCTTTTCAGTGACTGGCACATGATCACGGCGGTAGGTGGCGGACCGGTGCTGGTTCAAAAGTCAGATACGCTTATTGCTAACAATGAAGAAATGAAATTCGCGGGCAAAGCGCGGTACGATAAGCATCCGCGCACGGCAATGGGCTATACCGGCGATGATAAAATAATAGTCTTAGTGATACAAGGCAGGTTTCTTGGAACTGCTGAAGGAGCTGATTTAAGACAGGAAGCCATGATTTTAAAAGACCTTGGCTGTTATGAAGCGTTGAACCTTGATGGTGGTGGAAGCAGTTGTATGCTCATCAATGGAAAAGAAACTATCAAACCATCCGATAAGGAAGGCCAGCGTGCAGTGCCGGCAGTGTTTATGATCAGGAGGAATTAGCTGTCACCTGTCAGCCGCACTTTGTTGTGGAAGTTTATTGAATTATAAATATTATGTTATCGTTATTAATGAAAAAGGCAGGTAGCTTAAACTTGTTCCTACCCATTCCAGTTTTTATTTTATAAGCCGGTTTGCCACTATGAATTTTATGAACTGCTGATAGCTGAAAGCTGCTAGCCATCCTCAACTCGTCTTCATATCCCATACCAGCGCGCTTGCACCGAGTATAGCTGCGTCCGCTTCTTTGAGATGACTCACCAGGATTTTTACTTTGTTTTGAAATACCTGGATAAGATTCGCCTCCATATTTTCCTGCGTAGGTTTTAAAATAAGATCACCGGCTTTTGTCAGGCCACCAAAAAGGATAATCGCTTCAGGACTCGAAAACATTACAAAGTTCGCCAGTGCCAGCCCTAAAATTTTTCCGGTAAATTCAAAAATTTCTTTTGCCAGTTTATCTCCCTGTATGGCCGCTTCGTATACAACTTTTGAATCGATATTTTCAGGCGGCGTATTTCTCAACAAGCTTTCTTCACTGCTGTTGTTAAGCATCTCCAATGCTGTTAAACGCACGCCTGTAGCGGATGCGTAACTTTCCAATGATCCGAACTTGCCGGTACCTGTATGCAGGCGGCCGTTAGGGATTGTAATAGTATGTCCCAGCTCACCAGCGAATCCATCGTGACCGTAAATTAGTTTTCCATTCGCCACAATCCCGCTACCAACGCCGGTGCCAAGGGTTATCATGATAAAGTCTTTCATGCCCTTTGCAGCTCCGTACATATTCTCGCCGATTGCTGCGGCATTGGCATCGTTGGTAAGTATTACCGGCAGTTTAAATTTGTCTTCTACCAATTTTGCCAAGGGGATAATTCCTTTCCAGGGGAGGTTCGGAGCATACTCAATAGTCCCCGAATAGTAGTTACCGTTAGGAGCCCCTAATCCTATCCCTATTATCCTTCCGGGACCACCGGCTTTTTGAATCAACGAATATAAAACCCTGTGAAGCTCATCGATAAAACTTTCTACTTCATCATGACCCCTTGTAGAAATTTCGCCGGAAAATAAAATATTTCCATTGCGGTCAACGATACCAAACTTGGTGCCCGTTCCGCCCACATCGATACCGATTGCCAATGGTGTTAACGATGTGGGCGCTAATGATGAAGTGAAAGATTGAGTCATATCTATAAATTTTCAAACAGCATAAATTCTTATCTGATCGAACAGGTTCTATTTGTCAATGGCTGCCTTCTATCTGTTTGTCGAAGTCAAGTCCCTGTGCCTTCAATACACTTTGTAATTTTAATGCAAGCCAGGCAAGAAAGGCAAAACATACTGCCGCTAACAAATAAGAATTGTGCATCCCTATCGAAGCGATGTCACCAATTGAACCCTGGAAAGGTGGAATAACAGCGCCACCCAAAATCATCATTATTAAAAACGCAGATCCCTGACTGGTATATTTTCCTAATCCCCCTACTCCTAAAGAAAATATACAGGGCCACATTACAGAGCAGCATAACCCACCTGCCATAAATGAATAAACAGAAATAATACCTTTGGTAGCAACACCTGTTAACATAAAAATTGTAGCGAGCCCAGATACAGTCAACAATGTTTTTACCGGCTTTTCCTGACCATAAAAGAATGCGGCAATCGCAATGATGATAAATATGGCATAACCAAAAAGATCTCTTACATCGCTCCCGTATAAATTATTTACAATCAAAATAACCGCGAATGCGACAAACGGAACAATAACTGTAGCAACTTTTTTAGCGCTGCCGGATAAATTAAAAACCCCGATGGCGCCGGTCCATCTTCCTATCATTAAACTACCCCAATACAGAGAAACGTATTTTGAAATTTCACTTACCTCCAGGCCTGATTGAGTAAGATACCCGGGCGTTTTCAACAAGGCTCCGAAATTGTTATCGATAGTAACTTCAACACCCACATATACAAACACACCCAGCATACCATATATAAGTTGTGGATATTTCATTGCCCCCCAACCGGCGTTATTTTTAATAGCGTTTGAATTTGAATAAAACAGAATAAACACAACAACAATCAGTGTTGTTATTAATAAGGGAAGCTTCGGTATTGTTGTCAGCTGACCAATAGTTATTATCAGTCCTATAATAACGGTCATTGTTATCAATGAAAAGGCTGCTTTTGTGGATGCTTCAAATTTCGCATCCTGCTTTCCTTCCGGCAATTTTGAAAAATAAAACACCAGCGCAACAGCTGCAAAAACTCCGGCTACTATCAGGTAAAGCGTATTGATGTTTGTAACAGTAATCTCTTTACTGCCAGACCCGATGGATCCAAACAGAAAAAAACTTACGATAATAGGGCCAAGGGTTGTTCCCAATGAATTGACGCCACCGCCTAAGTTTAACCGGTGAGAACCTGTAGATGCATCGCCTAACATAATAGCGAATGGTTGGGCAGATGTTTGTTGTAATGAAAACCCTAATGCGACCACAAAAAAAGATCCTAAAATCGCAGGAAAGGAATTTGCGTTTGCAGATGGAATAATTAATAATGCTCCGATAACAGATATCAGTAGTCCGTATATAATGCCTCTTTTATATCCTATCTTGTTCAATATGTCGTACCCTAAAACACTTGAGACAAGATAGAGTACTAATGAACCAATGAAATATGCACCATAAAATGCAGAGCCGATTAATTGAGATTGAAACTGGTTTAAATTAAAATGTGTTTTACAAAATGGTATGAAGATACTATTGGAGGCCGCGATAAAGCCCCAGAAGAAAAATACAATGATAAGTACGGATAGGGCTCCGGTATTTGTTGGTTGTTTATCCTGGTTCATAAGCAATTACCTGGTTTATAATAAGAGTTGAAAGTAACATGTTTTTACTAAGCTAAAAATTTTTTCCTTTAGCAGCAACAACTAATCAAAAACCTTCCTACATTGTTGCGACAATTCTCTAAACCAACTCCTTACAATACATGGAAATAATACACGTATCTGCCGAATGTTATCCTGTAGCAAAAGCAGGTGGCTTGGGAGATGTAGTTGGAGCGTTGCCTCAGTACCAAAACAAACTGGGTCATATCGCGAAAGTAGTGATGCCCATGTACAGAACAAAATTCCTTTACGACAACCAATGGGAGGTTACACATAAAGGCGGAGCAGGACTTGGGAACTCTTTTTTTGAATATACGATCATAAAAGAAAAAACCAATAAACTGGGTTTCGATCTGTACCTTGTCGATATCAACGGGTTACTCGACAGGGAAAAAATCTATTCTTATGATGACGATACCGAGCGCTTTACTTCTTTCCAAATAGCTGTTGTTGACTGGATATCTTCGTGGAAACATTATCCCGATGTTATCCATGTACACGACTACCATACAGCTTTTATTCCTTTCATGATGAAGTACAGCTTTCAATACAGGCACCTGGCCGGTATCCCAACTGTTCTTACTATTCACAACGCGCAATACCAGGGCTGGATGGGTTGGGATAAAGCTAATTATATTCCTCAGTGGGATGGCTGGAAATGGGGAATGTTAGACTGGAAAGGAGCCATCAACCCATTGGCATGCGGCGTTAAGTGTGCTTCTAAAGTTACTACAGTAAGTCGTACTTATATGGAAGAGCTTCGCTACATGAGCAATGGCCTTGAAGATCTGTTTGAATATGAAAGAGGAAAATGTGTAGGCATACTAAATGGCATAGATAGTAAAGTCTGGGATCCGGAAGAAGATACTTACCTCGACAATCACTTTTCAATAAAAGATGCCGGCCCTGGTAAATCAGCAAGCAAGCAATTGCTATGCGAAACTTTTCATCTTGATATCGATAAACCGTTGATTGTTTTTATTGGACGACTGGTGTTTGAAAAGGCAGCTGACTTGTTACCACAGGCTATCGGTGATTCAATTCATTTCATCGATGGGAAAATGAACTTCCTGGTATTGGGCAGCGGTGACTTTTGGGTAGAACGACAGCTTGAAAGCATGCGCGGACATTTAATGGGTTTCTTTAACGCACAAATTGGTTACAATGAAAAGCTTAGCCATCTTATGTATGCCGGTGCCGACTTTTTATTAATGCCCAGCAGGGTGGAACCTTGTGGTTTAAACCAGCTGTATTCCATGCGTTATGGCACTGTGCCGATCGTAAGACGAACAGGTGGTTTGCAGGATACAGTAATTGATTATGGTGATAAAGATGGCTACGGAGTTTGTTTTACACATGCTACAGTGGGAGATATCACACATGCTGTTTACCGGGCAACATTACTGTATGATGATAAAGAAAAATTGACGGCAGTTCGCAGGCAGATTATGGAACTTGATTTTAGCTGGGATAAAAGCGCTCAGCAATACATAGACGTTTACGACAGCATAGTTGTAAAGAAACCCGTAATTACAGACGAACTATCAAATTTAATTTGAATATAACGGCCGGAGAAAATATTATTAGCTTCCTTCGCTTTAATGTAAAGAGACATCTAAAAGCTAAGTCGGACATCCGGAATGATTAATTTTTAAGCAACAAATGCGGACCAGTAATTAAGAAACTTCTATAATTATTACTTATATTAATAGTGCAAATTTTATAAAAAAATTAATATGCCACAATCAACGCTTGCAGTTATATTAGGAGGAGGAGCAGGTACCCGGTTATTCCCACTTACTGCCAGTCGTAGTAAGCCTGCTGTGCCGATAGCAGGTAAATACCGGCTGGTAGATATACCGATATCCAATTGTATCAACTCGGGTATCAACAGGATGTTCGTGCTTACCCAGTATAATTCCGCTTCTTTGAACCGGCACATTAAAAACACTTATCATTTCAGCGCTTTCAGTTCGGCGTTTGTTGATATTCTTGCTGCGGAGCAAACACCTGATAACCCTGCCTGGTACCAGGGTACCGCCGATGCGGTGCGGCAAAGTCTGCGCCATATCGGTCCGTTTGACAGTGAATATATTTTGATTCTTTCAGGCGATCAGTTATACCAGATGGATTTCCAGGCAATGCTTGATAATCATAAAAATTTAGGTGCTGATATTACGGTGGCTACCATACCTGTCAATGACCGGGATGCTCCGGATTTCGGCATTATGAAAAAAGATGAAAATGGCTATATAACGGCTTTTATCGAAAAACCTAAAACGGATCGGGAGAATTGGGTAAGCGATACAGGTACTGAAATGCAAAGCAAGGGCCGTATATATCTGGCATCAATGGGTATTTATATTTTTACCAGGAAACTTTTATTCGATTTGCTGGAAGTTGAAAAGAAAGACTCTACCGATTTTGGCAAAGAAATTATTCCGGAATCAATCGATAAATACAAAGTAGTCAGCTACCAGTACGATGGATACTGGACGGATATAGGTAACATCCATTCTTTCTTCGAAGCAAATCTAGGATTAACCGCTGACATTCCCGAATTCAATTTGTTTGATAACAGCAAATCAATTTATACCCGCGCCCGTATGCTTCCGCCTGCCAAGATCAGCGGAACGACACTCGAAAAAACGATCATCGCGGAAGGTTGTATCATCAACGCTTCGCGCGTGGAGAACAGCGTGGTAGGCATCCGCTCCCGTATCGGTTATGGTACTACGATAGTAAGCAGTTATATCATGGGCAATGATTATTTTGAAACCATCAGTGAGATAACCAGCGCCCTGCAACAGGGTGTGCCAAATCTGGGCATCGGGCATCGCTGCTATATCAGGAACGCGATCGTTGATAAAAATTGTCGTATCGGCGATGATGTACGTATCAATGGCGGTCCTCACATGGAGAGTGTCGATCATGATTTATACACTATTAAAGACGGGATAGTGGTAGTGAAAAAAGGCGCGGTCATTCCTAATGGATATGTTATTTAGTTATCAGGAGGAAGCTTGGTCAGGTTTAAAAGAGGGGACAACCCTGTGAGGTTTTTGAAAACTTCACAGGTTTTGAATATAGATAATATCCTGCATTTTAAACCTGTGAGGTTTTTAGAAACCTCACAGGTTGTTCCATCTTTTCGAGACGCTGTCTGAATAATTTCCTCAGGTAAGCTAATAGCTAAAAGCCCATCTTCACCGAGCATAAACCGATTGCCATGGCCGTTCCTACATCCACTTCTTCAACAACTTCTTACGGTTTAACACCGAAACCACGTTTATCAATCTGGCAGATTTTTACCATGAGCTTCGGCTTCCTGGGGATTCAGTTTGGTTTTGCTTTACAAAACGGCAATACAAGCCGCATCCTGCGCTCCTTTGGCGCTGATGTTGACCAGCTGCCCGCGTTCTGGATAGTAGCGCCACTTGTTGGAATGATAGTGCAACCACTGATTGGTCACTACAGCGACAGAACCTGGAACAGGTTAGGCAGGAGAAAACCATATTTTCTTGCAGGAGCTTTATTATCTTCCACTGCCCTGGTGCTGCTTCCGAATTCAGGAGCGATGGCGGGAATTGTCCCTGCGTTATGGATAGGTGCCGGAATGGTAATGGTGATGGATGCTTCTTTTAATGTTGCTATGGAACCTTTTCGCGCTTTGGTAGCCGATAATCTTCCTGATATACAAAGAACGCTTGGATTTAGTATCCAGGCATTTCTTATAGGCCTAGGCGCCGCGGTAGGATCTTATCTTCCTGAGTTTATGGGCAATCATGGCTTTAGCAACAAGCCGGGCCCTGATGGTATCGCCGATAACATTAAATACGCTTTCTATATCGGCGCCATAATCTTTATTTTGGCTATACTCGTTACCGTTATATTTTCTAAAGAGTATGCCCCTGAAGAATATGAAAAATACCATGGCAGACCGGAACAAAAAGAAAAGAAAAAATCAGTGTTGAAAGATATCCTTACTGATTTTGCAAATATGCCAAAGACAATGAAACAATTAGGATTGGTTCAATTCTTTAGCTGGTTCGCTTTCTTTAGTATGTGGGTTTTTACGTCCGACGCGGTAGCAACGCATGTATATGGATTAACGGGAGACTATACTAAATCGGTTGAATATGTTATGGCAGGCAATAAAGTAAGTTCAGCGTTTGGTGTGTATAATTTCGTCGGGATGATTTATGCTTTTCTTCTTCCGTTGATAGCACGTGTTATTGGCAGGAAAGCCACACATGCCTTCTCATTGGTAGCCGGTGGTGCAGGACTGATATCTGTTTATTTTATTAAGGATGTAGCGATGCTCAATTATTCAATGGTGGGAATCGGCCTGGCGTGGGCAAGTGTTTTATCGATGCCTTATGTTATTTTGGCTGGTTCCATCCCCGCAGGAAAGCTGGGTATTTATATGGGAATATTTAATTTTTTTATTACGTTGCCACAGATTGTAAATGGTTTGTTAGGAGGTTGGATTGTTAAGCACCTGTATGGTAACCAGCCGATATATGCTATTGTGCTTGCAGGTTTTATAATGTTATGCGCGGCGGTAAGCGTGTTGTTTGTTTATGATGAAGGGGCGATAAAGATTAAAGCAGAGAAGAAAATTATTAATTATGAATGATGAGTTATGGATGGCGAGATCCATTATTCATAACTGATCATACATAATTCTTCTATAACATCAGCTGCCAGCGCATTCTTACTCCCCAGTCTCCTTCATTCTTTAAAATATTCGTTAGCTGTAATCGAAAATCTTCACCGGAAATTTTCTTTCCTTTTTTTGGTAATGCCAGTGCGGCTGCGCTAACTTCTTCCAGTTGCAATTTTGTAGCATACCAGGTTGTGTGCATCTTTGGTATGGCAATTCCCAGGATCATACCCGGCAGCCCGGTGAACGATTCCGGTCCGCCACTGGGTATTATCTCATCGGTGTAAAAAGCGATTACAATAATAGAGTCCATAACTTTTCCGACCGCTTTGCGGCAATCGAAGCCCGCGATCTTTCTTATCTCCGTACCTATTTTCCAGTCTACTTTTCTTGTGGAGTCCACGATAAGATAAGTGTCCCCGTAAAGCGATTTTTGCGTAACGGACTTATTACTGTCAAGGTTGGTGGCGATGATATTATCAACATCAAACATACCCCAGAACCTGCTTTGCCTGGTATCCGGCTCGCGCCCTGGTTTATATACAGAATGATCTTTATCGAAGGTAAGATCATAAAAACTGGTAACGAATTTCGGGAAACTCTTCTTCATAGCTGCACCCCAGGAATCATTATCATCAATGAACGCATGCTGATTGGTTTTGCGTTCATATTCAATTTTACCCTTCGTTATAAATTGGGGTACTCCACCGGTTTGTGACCAGCCGGTTACTGTTATACCGATCAGCACAAAGATTACTAATAGTTTATTTTTCATAAATATTTTCGGTTGACTATTATGGTTGTTGGGCGCCGTTACTATTAAAATTCCAGGTGACTGAAAGCATAACATACCGCCTGAACGTATCGTACGTTCTTTCAGAAATGAAGTTACTGTTTACGTTTCTTTGAAAGCCGATGTTTTGGTCAAGGATGTCATAAGCGGCCAGGCGTAATATCGCCGCATCTTTTTTAAGAAACTTTTTTTGGATGTTAGCATTCCACCTGGTGGCATTGTTGTTTTTATCAAACGCATCTGTTTTCTGCCTGATACTAAAAGTACAGTCTGTATTAAATTCAAATTTTAATGGAAGGGTTACAGAAACATACACCTGGTGGTCCTGGGTAAAATATTTTGTAGGCTCATCCGGACGTATGGAAGAAGTAGTTCTGGTGTAATTGATTTGCGGCCGCAGGGTAATATCAAATTTCTTATCTTTTGAGAAATTTATGTTAGGGCCTATTCCTGCGTAAATGGAATTGTTTATGTTATTTAATGAATTAATAAAACCAACGTTGCGGTTAGCGCTGGCATTAAAATTTACTCCTACTCTTACTTCGGTTTTGGGAAGCTTTTTATTATAGTTACCATACAGGTTCAGTGAGCGGTTTCCCTGGACATTCACCGGTTGCGATATCCTGCGCCCTAACTGATCTATAAAATTAACGGAGCTAAAATCATTTGAAACAATACTGCCATATATACTTGTATAGAACTGACGTTGTGATAACAATTTATATGAATTATAATTGAGCGAGAAATTCTGCCTGAATGATTGTTTCAGGTTGGGGTTTCCAGTTCTCTGATTCAATAAATCCGTATTGTCTTTAACAGGCTGAATTTGATCTATTGAAGGCGCCCTTGTAGAACCGTTGTAATTAAAACCGATATTGGCACCCGTCGGCAAAGTAAAATTGAGACTTGCCCTTGGAAAAAAATTAGTAAAACTATATGCTGTAGAAGTATCTGTTTTTACATCCTTTCTGATAAAATCAGCATTAGAAAAATTGGCTCCGAAGGAGAAGTTTAATTTTTTGGGTCTTGCGTACCTGTAATTTATTCCGGCTGAATTGGTGAGCACGTTCAGGCTGTAATTATTACTTAAAGAGTCAATAATATTTTCGTACTTGGCACCGCTACCAACTATCTTCTCAAGCGTGGTCACTCCTGACCGGCTATGATTATCAGCAAGACTGTAATTAAATTCAAGTATTGCCCGTTTCGATAATGGTTCGGTGTATACCATCCTTCCATTTACGCCCGAGCGGATATTGTCCCTGATTTTTTGCTGATCCGTGGTTTCTTCTTTTTTTATATTACCGGAGCCATCATAGTATTTATAATCAGCATTTAAAAAACCATTGGATTGTGTGTCATTGTAAGTCAAATTCCCAGTCACTGAAATAGTCCTGCCAACTTTTTTAAATTTCTTTCGATACAGCAAAGTAGTGTTTATATTTTTAGTGTCCGCGTCCGTAGAGGTGCGCCTGGTGCTGGTATTAACAAATTTGCCGGATTGATCAAGAGATTCAGTATAGGAATCATTGACACTAATTGACTTGCCCGTATAACCCGTAGCGGTAAGCTTTAGGCTTGAGCTCGAATCGATTTGGTATTCATATGTCCCACTTACACTGTGACGAAGTCTGCTACTAAAGCTATTGCCTTTATCATTGATGTAGTATAAAGTATCAGGTAAAATATATTTGCTTTGGGTAAGTCCCTTTGCAGCGGTATTAATTTTTCTGTACTGATAGCCGGTATTTAAACTGATTTTATCATTATCCCATTTATTTGAATAGAGACCACCGGCATTCCATGCCTTTGGAAGACCCTCTCCGTAGAAATTTCCACCATACCCTAAATCATCCCCGCCGCCATCACTTGAATAAAATATCATCCCGCTTTCTTCATACATTTCACTGTTGCCTGATGCTCCGTATTTGTCACTTTCCTGCCAGTTGAGACCAGTCTTACCGGTATTAGACATGATTCCGAAAACGGAGAATTTCCGCTTCTTTTTAAAAGCATTCAACATGGCGCTGTTGCTCCAGTATTTATTGGCATCGCTGCCCAACTCAATTTTACCAAAGTAACCTTTCTTCTTGTTTTCCTTTAATTTAAGATCGATTGTTTTTTGTTTAACACCGTCATCAACACCGGTGAACGTTGCCTGGTCGCTTTTCTTATCATACACCTGAACCTTATCAACTGCGTCTGACAACATGTTCTGCGTAACGATGGTAGGATCATCACTAAAAAATTCTTCACCGTCAACCAGCACTTTTTGAACTGCCTGACCCTGCGCGGTTATTTTACCATTCTTGTCAACCTGTATACCCGGTAATTTTTTTAATAGATCTTCAATGGTAGAGCCGGCTTTCAGGTGAAAGCTATCGGCTTTGAATTCTGTAGTATCCCCTTTGATACGAATGGCGCCAGCATTGGAAACAATTACTTCAGCAAGCAACTGGCTTTTTTGTCTCATAATAATTTTACCAAGGTCAGTAGGAGAAGTGGCAGAAATAACTACTTCGTCAATATAATCCGCGTATGCAGGATGCGTGATCATTATTAAAAATTTTCCAGCAGGAACTTTTTTTATGATAAAGTTGCCGGCTTTATCACTTCTTGTAAAACCAATCATCACGGAGTCAGCTTTTCTTATCACTGCGATGACGGAATTTGTAAGCGTTTTCTTTTCGCTGGTATCCGCTACTGATCCTTTAATAATGAAGTGCTGGGAATAGGCGTGGTAAGAAGTCAGGCTGCAGAGTAGCAGGACAAAAATTGATTTCCACATTGGAAAAAGATTGGCTTAGGGGTTACTTAGTTAAAATTTTCTCTATTCCATTAGAAAGAATTTTGGTAACCAAATATTAACTAAAAAACAATACCTTAGAATAAATGATCTCTTAATATTACGTTAAAGACAATTTTAAAAACGATAACTTAAGTTATGACTCATTCGGAAAAAAAATCCGCAAAAAAGAAGAAGAAGAAAGAAATTAAATCAGCTGAAGTAAATAACAACGACAGGCCAAAAAAGAAAAAAGCCACTACTATGGTACGTTATGAAGATAAAAATTTTGTAGACACTTCTAAACCTGTTTGGAATTATTCCTTGTTAAGTGATGAAGACATACAGAACTTTCAACAGGGTACTCATTACAGTTTATATGAAAAATTCGGTACGCATGC
>Ga0209511_1003372_pt1 | contig 12272 bp, 6 predicted proteins | sample SSSSmetaG_FD_184141 | JGI IMG/M metagenome (GOLD analysis project Ga0209511, IMG submission 184141) | Glacier valley bacterial and archeal communities from Borup Fiord, Nunavut, Canada, to study Microbial Dark Matter (Phase II) - ​SSSS... | ecosystem: Environmental > Aquatic > Freshwater > Ice >... | reverse complement strand
GGATCTTGGCTCCAAATTCTGTTTTTGCCTGACTTTTACCTCTGACAATTGGACGAACATGTGGTTGATGTATGCTTACAATGCGATCCTCAATGCTATGTTTTTTTTTTGAAGTGAATACATCTCTTTTTGTTGTTGATAAAGAGCATTGATTACCAACAAATACTTGTAATCTCTGGCTTTCAAAGGGATACTGGAAGACGCATTGAGGAGTTTATTGATAGAATTTAAGTTTCTTCTAAGGAATCGAAGCTGACTTCCTACTGCAGTGCGGATTGCTTTGCGTGTTTTGTTTTTCTTTTGTGCCGTTTGCAAGTATCTTTTGCGTGAAACTTTACGATATGTCCTTGGCTTATTCGTGTGCATAGCCGGATCATAAAGCGTATCAATGAGCTGCTCCGATTTCTCCCTGGCATCAGAAAGCAACGTTAAATCTGTAGGGTATGCAATGTCCTGAGGACAAGCTGTTGCATCGAATATCACTCTTCCTCTGTTCTCTGAACCGGTTTCATCGTTTTCTTTATCGGATGGTTCTGTTGGATCTGATGATTTAGTGCCTTTCTTCGAAGCCTCCAGTTGCGTTTTTAACAAAACAATCTTTTCATTGATGGCATTTATTTCAATATGTCCAAGTTTCTTGCGGAAATCCACAAAAAGAGAAGCATCAAAGGGTGGTTCAGTTGTAAAACTTGAATAGCCCAGAAAATATTGCATGTACATGTTCTCAGATATCTGATCAACTGTCTCTCTGTCATCAAGATTGGTAATATGCTTTATAATCAAAGAACCCAGAACAACTCTTGGGCTAAGAGGCGGTCTGCCAGTACTGCTGGTTCCAATATGCTTCAAATAAGTCCCACATATCTCATCCCAAGGGATCAGATTGGCAAGAACAACCCAGCGATTATCCGATTTTAATTGTTGACTAAATGGAGACTCAAATGCATCTATGGTAAGTTGCTTTGGACTAACGTAAACAGGAGTAGATGCATGCTTTCTTGTGGCTTTCTTCATAATTCCTTGCACTTTAGTTATCCAAAAACAGTGATAAATATCTAAATTACAATCCTTATGGAGTTTCTAAGCAGACCCTATGTACAGCAGCAAATTAAGAAAACTGCAGGTAATTTGAGATTTATTATTGGTGGTGATTTGTAAAAAGCGGGACAAAAAATGAACCTTAGAGCAGGAGAAATAAATTATTCTTTTTTAATTTATTGAACATACTCATGAATTGTAAGTAGTAGCATTTCATCAACTTGGTGTATTCGATTTCAGCTAAAATACTTTTGTATCAACTCCATTAATTTATCCTTACTGATTGGTTTCGCAATGTAATCGTTGCATCCCGCATTAATTGCCTTTTCTCTGTCGCCTATTAATGCATAAGCAGTCTGTGCAATAATGATCACCTGCTGGTTAAATTGGCGTATTTGTCTTGTAGCTTCATATCCATCAATATCAGGCATTTTAATATCCATCAGAATCAAATCGAGGTCAGGGTTATTTCTGCATTCTTCTACAGCTTTTCTACCGGAGCTTGCGTTTAATATCTTTTCCCCAAACCTTTTAATACCAATGGAAAGTAGGTAGCATGATGTTTCATCGTCTTCGGCAATTAGTATTTTTAATTTCGGAAATCCTAAATTTACCTGCTTTGCCCTTGATGTATCTTGAGTCATATTTCCTATTTTCTGATCTGCGCTGTATGGTAAAGTGAAGTAAAATATGGATCCAATTCCCACTTTGCTTTCCACCCAAATTCTTCCCCCCAGCATCTCTACATAACTTTTGGTAATCGCCAATCCTAATCCTGCTCCCTGATATGCTCTTTTGTCTCCGATGTCAGCTTGAATAAATCGTTCAAAGATCGCTTCTTGACGGTCTTTCGGAATTCCGATACCTGCGTCTTTCACGTAAAACTGTAGAAATGGTGTTTGGTGTTTCATAGGCAAGGAATCCTTTGTCTCTTCAAGGCTGTATCCAAATTCAATTCGTCCATTTTCACTATATTTAATGGCATTTTTAACAAGATTGCTTAGAATGGAAATAATTTTGTCCCGATCAGTTTTAATGTTGGATTTTTCTGAGGTAAGGCCGATATGAAATAAGAACTGTAGTCCTTTTCCTTCTGCCTGTGGATTAAAAATTTTATAAATATATTCAATCTGCTCATTGATATTCGACTCTTTCATATTCACTTTCATCAGTCCGGACTCTATTTTTGAAATATCAACAATGTCATTGATGATATTAAGCATACGGGCACCACTTTTTTCTATCAAATCGATATATTCCAGAAATTCTTCGCTTAATAGCTTAGGTTCCTTCAACAAAGCGGCAAACCCCAGAATTCCATTCATGGGGGTGCGGATTTCGTGGCTCATGTTGGCCAGGAAAGCAGATTTCAGGCGGTCGCTTTCTTCGGCGTGTTCTTTGGCCTGAATGAGGTCTTCTATCATTTTTTTCTTTTCTGAAATATCTTCCTTTACAGCAATAAAATGAGAAATATCGTTCTGGCTGTCTATGATAGAAGAAATTACAGCGCTTTCCCAATAAGAATCACCGTTTTTCTTTTTATTATGCAATTCGCCATACCAATCATTCCCTGACAATATGGTATTCCAAAGCTCTTTATAAAATTCATCAGGTTGCTGACCCGATTGCAGAATGCGTGGGTTTTTGCCTTTTACCTCCTCCGAGGTATAACCAGACAGTTCCGTAAATTTAGGATTGACATATTCTATATTTCCATTTTTATCGGTTATTAAAATGGTAACCGGACTTTGTTCAATGGCCCGGCTTAATAATCTAACTTGTTTTTCTGCTAACTTTCGTTCCGAAATATCTCTGATTGCTCCATCAATATGGTTTGGCTCGCCATCGGTATCGTAAATTAACCTTGCATTAATTGATACATATTTTTTTTCGCCAGCTTTTGTCTTAAGTGACACTTCAAAATCCCTGATCTCACCATTTTCCATCATAGCATTTAGAAGAATTTCCCTATCGTTGGGATTGTAATAAAGATTGGAAACAGAGGTTCCAATCAATTCATCTTTTTGAAATTCAGAAAAATATTTAACAGATGGACTTATTTCCAGAATATTTCCAATCAGATCGGTTTGGTAAAAAACATCCTGCACATTTTCGAAAATAGTACGGTATTTTTCTTCGCTAATTAGAAGGGCTTCCTCAGCTCTTTTCCGCTGGGTAATGTCTTGAACCAATACATGACGTGCAGCCCTTCCTTTATGAGTTAGCGTATGCGAAACAATATGCACAAAAATAACCTCTCCTCTTTTTTTCCGGTGCCGCCAATCTCCAGCCGAATTGAAGATATTTACTGTTCCGTCTATATTCTTTAATAAGGCTTCAACATCTTCTGTGGGACGGATTTCTTTGATGGTCATCGTTAAGAACTCCTCGCGGGAGTAGCCATAGTGCTGTATAGCCGCATCATTTACTTCAAGAAAAGCGAGTGTTTCGAGATCGTAAATCCACATGGGCTGAGGATTGTTCGCAAACATGTACCGGTATTTTTCTTCGCTTTCGGCTAATGCAGCCTGCTTTTTGATCAGCTCACAGTGCTGGTAGGTGCTTAAGATCAATGAAGGCAGCCTGTACAGGTAGTTTTCTCGCTTTACCAAATATTCATTTGCGCCTAATTTAAGTGCCTGAATGGCAACTTCTTCATTTCCATGACCAGTAATCAACATGATCGGAACCTTGAGTTTTCTTTCCTGACGGACAATTTTAATGAATTCCAGTGCATTTAAACCGGGCAACCGGTAATCGATGAGTATTACATTGCAATTGCAGGACTCTGACGCGTTCAGAGGCAACAATTCTAATGCCTCTTCGGCTGTTGGTATTGCAGTAATATGAATTTTGGGAGCGTATTGACTTAAATGCCGACATGTAAGGTCTATGTCGGCAGCATGATGCTCGATGTACAACACATCTATAATTTCAGACGCTACAAGCAGGGTTTGTTGATGGTTGAGCATAGCAAAGTCGATTACCCCCGGCAATTTTGAAAGGTATCCCTGACGTTTAATCACGTAATCGTTGGCTCCCGCCTTAAGTGCAGCCACTGCCACCTCTTCATTCCCTGAGCCGGTAAGAATGACAACGGGTATATTTGATTGAGACAGCCTGATTTCCATAAGCATATCCAAGCCATTACCATCCGGAAGATTCATATCCAACAGTGCAAGATCGAAGGGAATACTCTTGTAAAATAGTTCTTTCGCCTGTTTCAGGGTCTGGGCTACTTCGACTGTACAATCAGGAATAGAACCAGTAAGCTCTCTTTTGGTTAAATCGGCATCGGTAGTGTTGTCTTCGAGAAGTAATATTTTCATAATATCAGGCGGGTTTATTTAAAACATTCCAGTACAGTTCAATATGATTGGCTACTTCGATGAATTTATCGAAATCGACCGGTTTCACGATATACGAGTTGGCTCCACGCTCATAGGCTTCTTTTACATCGGTCGATTCTTCCGAAGTTGTTAATATGACTACAGGGATGGTTCTGAATTTTGGATGGCCTTTAATTATTTTAAGCACTTCCAATCCACTCACCTTGGGCAATTTCAGATCGAGTAGAATGACAACCGGCAAAGGTTCACCATTTTCCCACTGGGGCAGATAAGCCAAGGCTTCTTCGCCATCCCTTGCCACCAGTATCGGGTTGGTCAGTTTCCGCAATGCAAAGGCCCGTAAAGTAAGATCCAGATCAATAGGATTGTCCTCTACCAATAAAATCGGATTGTTTTGATAAGTTGTCAGCATATAAATTTGTTTTAGGTATTCCCAAATAAAAAGTTGAGCCAATGCCCGGAGCGCTTTCTGCCCATGCCTTGCCTCCCATTTTCTGCATCGCTTTACTCACCATGGCAAGGCCAATACCTGTTCCCTGAAAATCTTCGGCCCTTTGCAAGCGTTGAAAAATTTCAAAAATCCGCTGTTCATACTTCATGTCGAAACCAATTCCATTGTCCTTTACCCGGATTATCCACGAAGTAGTTTTTTCCTCCAATCCGATTTCAATTGCCGGATTAGCTTTTCCTTTTGTAAATTTAATAGCATTTTCGAGAATATTGCGCAACGCGATGGTTAATCCTTTTAAGTCGGCCACCAGTTTAATATCCGGAACGTCAACTTTCAACGAATAGTTGCCTAAATTCAGCTCATTTTTATAAACGGAAATTATTGAACTGATCAGGTCTTTTATTTTTATTTTTTCACTGCTCACCTGGCTGCGTTCAAGTCGCGAATATTCCAAAAGGTCGTCGATAAGCTGGTTCATTTGCAGGGTTGAACTCCGAATGGTAGCAAGAAATATTTTCGCCTCATCGTTCAGGCCTTTCCCATACAATTCGAGCAATAGTTTGCTGTACCCGTCAATTCCCCGGAGCGGGGCTTTCAGGTCGTGCGATACAGAATAGGTAAAGGTTTCAAGCTCTTTGTTCGCTGCCTGCAACTGTGAAGTTCGTTCAGCCACACGCTGTTCAAGTTCAGCATTAAGCTGATTGAGCTTCTGTTGTGCAAATTGCTGATCTTCGAGTACACTCAGAAGTGTCTGTCGCGATTGATTTGCGGATTCCAATGCCTTTGTTAATTCAGCCTGCGATTCCATGACTTTCTGCTCTGCCTGCTTGCTGTCGGTTATGTCAATAAAACTAATGATTATTTCAATTATTTCGCCCTTATCATTCAGTGCCGGAAAACCATTTACCAGTACCCAAACCACATCATTATTGCCGGATCGGTGAATACCCAATATTTGGTTCTTAATTGGCTTCTTATTGCTTACAATCTGGCTTACCGGGTACTCTTCAAGCGGTAAAGGCATATTGTTTTCAGTTACAAATTCCCATGCCCGATCGATAGTTGCTTTGCCTTTCATCTGATCGTCGCTTATGCCCAGCAATTCTGATGCTTTAGTATTATTCAGCAAAATAGAAGTATCGGGTGCATGAACAACAATTCCGGTTTCAAGGTTCAGCATTAAACTACGGTATCGTTCTTCACTTTCTTCGACTTTTTCTTTGGTAGTCGTTAATTCTTTGGTTTTTTGTTTAACCCTATTTCGAAGTGCTATATTAAAAAGGATAGCTAAGGTTAAAACCACTAAAATAACTAACAGATTGACAATCCAGAATTTAGCTTCAGCATAAAAAGGTTTGACCTCATTAGATAGCCATTTGCTATAAATATTTTGCTTCTCCGTTTTAGTAATCGAGTTAACTGCTTTCGATAAAATTGTATTCAAAGTGTCCAGATTGTTTCTGCTTGCAATAGCAAGTTCATTCGAATAATCAATTTCACCTGCAATTTCTAAATTACTGATCCCCTCGGTTTCAATATAATAAGTTGCAACAGCTTGTTGACAAATAAATGCGTCTGCTTGTCCGGTTGATACCGCTCGCAAACAAACAACATCGTGTGAAAAAGGGATTAAGTTATAATTGGGATAAGTTTTGGTTAAATATTCCTGAACAGCATATTTATTTACAACAGCAATATTTTTCGTTTTTAAATCAGCAATATTATCAATGTTATTTTCAGATTTTCTTACTACAATAACATGATTATGAGATATTAAAATAGGTGTAAAATTTAAATATTTCTTTCTCTCATCCGTTTTCTGAATTTGAAGTATGATATCAACATTTCCTGCTTTGGTATCGATTAATAAACGTGGAAAGTCCGATTGATATATTTTATTAAATTTGTAATTTAATCTGCTTTCAATAATTTTCAAAAAATCAATGAATATGCCAACTTCCTCCCCTTTTTCGTTTACAAATTGGTACGGTGGTGTATTTGGCTCAAGTCCAACAATGAGATCGTGATGATTTTTTAACCATTCTTTTTCATTTACGTCAATTACAGGGGCTTTATTACATGCAAATGCAATTACAGTTAAAACAATTAACAAACCCCTTTTTGTCATTTTATTGGTCATAAAATCCAATTTTTAAACCTTCGTTTCACCATCCGGATTCTCCGGAATAGTGTTTCCATATCGCAATGCTTCACCATGTTGCATAAGCAACTCGTTTACCTCCTGTTTCATCTCCATTACTCTGCCCTCGCGATCGAGTGTTACCTTGTACCAGCGGCGCAGTTCATTTAGTTGTTCATGTATTTTATCTTCGGCTTCTTTTCGCTCGGTAATGTCCAGAATAGTGAAGACCAAGCGCTCGATATTCCCGCTTATGTCGCGCACTTCGGCGCAACTATAAAGCACGTCGGAAGTTCGGCCGCTCTTCAGGTGGCGGAGGTGGATCTCGTAGTTCTGGTAGCGTTCACCCCGGAAAGCCCGCGAACCCGGCCATTCCTCTATGTGTAGAACCCGTCCGGTCGGATCACTCAATTCCCATTCCTGCGTGTATTGTGAGAACCGCTCGAGCATATCGGAAGCGGAGGAAAACCCGTGGATACGAAGTGCCTCCGGGTTCATCCAGCAATTCTCACCTTTCTCGTCAAAGAAAAAGATGCCGCTCTGCATATTTTCCAGTACGGAATTGAGATTGGATCGCTCTAAGCGCAGCGTTTCTTCAGCCAGCTTGCGCTCGGTGATGTCCTGAAATGCACCCTGTACTTTAACTATCTTTCCTTTATCGTCTCTTACTGCTTCTCCAATAGTCCTAACCCATACACGCTTCTGGGTTGAGGTAATGACCTCCATTTCTTCATCGTACGGAATTCCTTCCTGTGCACATCTGGTGAAGACTTCGGTAATTTTATCGCGACATTCAGGAGCATAGAAATTGATCCCATCTTCAACCAAAGGGGAATAACCTTCAGGCATTTCGTGAATGGAGGCCACTTGATCCGACCAGTAAGAACGGTTTTCTTCCAGATTAACATTCCATCCACCCAGTTTTGCTTTTTCTCCTGCAATCCGCAAAAGTGCATAGTTTTCTTTGAGCTTTTCTTCTGCCTGTTTGCGTTCGGAAACATCTTCGACACTTGACCAAATGTATTTTACACCAGTTCTTTCAATGATTTTACCCTGCAAACGTACCGGCACAAAATGTCCGTCTTTATGAATGTATTCTTTTTCGTAAGGACCATAATATCCGGTTTCATCCAGGTCTTTCAGTTGTTGTTGTTCCTGATCTATGTATTTTTCGGGTGTAATTTCCCAATAAGTCAATTCTTTCGCTTCCTCAATGGTGCGACCTAAAATATTGGCATAAGCCGGGTTAATATCGATCATTTTCCCATCCAACGACGTCAATGCCAATCCTACAGCCGATTGATCGAACAACATACGGTTGTATTTTTCGCTCTCTATCAGCGCTTCCCGAGCTTCAATCTGTTCAGTGATCACTTCAGAAAAGAGGATAATACCGCCAATATGGTTTTCGGTTTCGTACCATGGCCGGATTTCCCAGCGAACCCAGTCGGTTTTACCATCAGCCCTGGGGAATGAGTCGTTGTCTTCTTTCAAGGTTTCGCCTGCTAATCCGCGGCGATGAAAATTCTTCCAACGTTCAGATATTTCAGGAAACACCTCGTAATGGGATCGGCCAAGCAGGTTTTTGTCGCCCAAACTGTAGTCGGCCAAAAAGCGGCGGCTAGCCACCAGATAGCGCATATTGTTGTCGAACATGGCAATGGAAGCGGGTGAATGTTCAACAAATAATTTGAGTGTCCGTTCACTTTTTTGAATGGCTTCATTCAGCTCCATTTGCTCCATTTTCTGAAAGGTCATTTCACTGATTAGCTGGGTCATGTTTTGCAAAAAATCCATTGCCATTTTAACTTTTTCCTCCGAAATTATCGGGACATCACCGAGAGCTTTGAGATAAATATCCTGATTAAATCCGTATTTCGCGGCTTGCTTCTGAAAAAATAAAGGATCCGGTTTCTCAAAAAAGAATTGGCCGGAAAAAAGGTTGGCAATGTGTTCGCCTTTAATAACAATAGGAACAGCCACATCAACCAATCCATTTAAACATTTATAAAAATGATATTTTTCGCCTTTGCCTAATTCTCCGGCCAGCACCGTATCACTAATAGAACACTTTTTAGCGGTTTCGGGATGAATGCGGTGAAACTGAGTACAAATCTGCCGCCATCCCGATTTAGACAATACATTTCCTTCCAGGTCAAGAATAGCAGTTACAAATCCGGTTGATTTGTTGAACCCTTCGAGCAGGGTATCCACTTTCTCAAAATCTATTAAATCTAAAATTTTGGTTTTCATCTTTAATCATTAATTTAAGATGTACTTAAATGCAATGGTTCGGTAAATATTAATATAAATAATTGAATATCAATAAAATAAACAAAAAATAAGCATGAAATAATTTGGTTAAGACCTTAGAAATAAGTAATTTAAAACATTATTCCGTAATTTTTTAAAATGATTCCAAGGTCAACAAATCGGTTAAAGTATTAGTATTCAGAATATTAGAAAACAAAATATTCGAAAAGCTGAATAAATCCCGAAAAGATTTTATTGTTAGCGTTCTTTGGCATATTTTGAGCATCAAAGTTAGGATTAATTTCCTGCAACTTGGACGATTCAGTACTCTTTGTGAACAAACATACAGGAACCAGTTTGCGAAAAAATTCGACTTCCTCTCCTTTAATACCCAGTTGATCAATCAAACCATTTCTGATGAAAGGGTTATAGCATTTGATCCTTCTTATATTCCCAAAGCTGGAAAGTCAACTTATGGAAGAGGAAGATATTGGTCCGGTGTAGCCGGTGCAGCAAAATGGGGTTTGGATATCTGCGGTTTTGCCGTGGTTGATATTGTCAATAACACTGCCTTTCATTTAAAAGCCTGGCAAACACCATCTGCTGATGAATTGGCTGAAAACGGATTGAACCTATTATCTCACTATGCAAGTCTTGTGACTGGAAATGCTGAACAGTTCAAAGCGTTCTCTAACTATATCGTAGCCGATGCCTATTTTTCCAAGAGGCCAATTGTTAAAGCCGTAAAGTCATCAGGAATTGAGTTCATTAGCCGTTTAAGAAATGACAGTGTTTTGAAGTACAAGTTTACACGTGAGCGAACGGGAAAAAAGGGGCTCCAAAAAAGTTTGCTGGTTTGGTGGACGTTTACAACTTTAACCCTAATCACTTTTCATTAGATCTGTCTAACGAGGAAATTACAATCTACTCATTAGTTGTTTACTCCAAAGCATTCAAAATGGATATTAAGTTGGCCATTACGATCTTTTATAAAGAAGGCGTAGAGATGGCAAGAAAACTATACTTCTCTAGCGATTTGAAGCAAGCCGGTGAAAAAATTGTTCGCTATTATCGGTCACGTTTCCAGATTGAATTTCTGTATAGGGATGCAAAGCAGTTCACTGGTCTGACTTCTTGTTAAGCAAGAAGTAAAAACAAACTGGATTTTCACTTTAATGCAGCACTTACAGCAGTAAATTTGGCAAAACATGACTGGTTGATGACAAAGGGTAAAGAGGATAAACCATTCTCAATGTCCGATTATAAAACAATGTATAACAACAAGATGATGCTCGAACGATTTATGTGCATGTTTGCTATAAACCCTAACACGCCAAAAAATCAAAAAAATGTCAAAGAACTATTGGATTACGGCAAAATTGCCGCTTAAAATTTACCGAAGTATTGAATCAATCAGTGACGATGAAATCCTTTTGGAATTTTACAAATTTATTGATAATAATTAATTTGAAGATAAAAAAAATGATTATTTATAACCTGTTATTGAACAGGTGACAAATAAATTGAATTTGCAGATTAGTAGAGAAGCCTGGACTTTTTTCTCAGCCGAAGAATCGCAAAACCGTAATAATGATTTTTCCATTTTACTCTTTCAATTGTCACTGACAGAAAGGCAAATCCAAACGCTATTCTTTGATCACCTTATAGTATCCATCTTATTATACAGCCAGCTTCGGTCTAAAAGACAGTCTTTTGTCTGGGAAAGTGAACCAAGACAATCAAATATTTCCGTTGTTGCTAAGGATCTCAATCCGATATTGGAATTGGACTGATTGTTGAGCTTTGGCATGATTCACCGATTGATCAGGACTGTTATTCCCATCTGACCGAATATGTAAGAAAAGGTACAGATGACTTAGAGTTGTGGTATTCTAATGTTAATTGACAAAATAATATTTAGTGCCCCAATCAGATCATAGGTTATGAGCTACCTTTGGTAACCAAAAACCAATATTCCAATTTTTTTTCAGTCCAAATGGTTAAATTGAATCATTTTTTTAATTATATTTTTTGATGAAATATTGAAATCAGAGAGATTCTATTTCGAGACCTATTGGTTTATTCGTTTTGTATTGATATTTAAATGTATAGAATTATAATTGAAATCCCAACTGGTACACATCTTATTGGTATTTCATAAAAGAATACACAACATCGCGTTTTTTCGATAATTGGGGCTTAACTCCCGAACAATCTCTATTCTTATATATTGGCAATAATACTGTTCCGGGACAAATCATCATACACTCACCACAAGGGTCAAACAACATCGTACAATTGATGTATAACACGTCTGTTTGATTTAAAAACTTCTATCGCCAATCAGATTTACAAAGAGTCTCAATTTGGTTTAAACGGGTACAGTTTGCCGGAAGCATTGATTGAGTGCAGTTCCATTTTTTTCAGGCGGGACAGCACAACTGCCCGTATCTGCCTATCATTAGTACAAGTTATTTAGGATATACTGAAAATTGTACTCAAAAAAGGACAAACGACCAAAGCAGGACGACTAGCCGGGGCATTCCGTAACATAGGACATCCCAATGCTGGGATGAAATCGTAAATACTATGAAAAGCCTAGATTACGACATCCGGGAGGATGATCATTTTGCTGGCCAAAGTGACATCGCTTATTCCCATGATCAATAGAGGCAATAATCAAACGTTCTCCCTTTATTTCTTTCAGTTGTATTAAGTTATGAGGTAAAGGAACATCCGCTCACCTACCCATTCACCGTTTTCTTCGATTGGGTGAATTTTAAGGGAGTTGGGTGCAGTTGATTGTCTGCCACAATCTCCGATGATTGTCCTTCCATTTGTTCGATAGGTTTCAGCGATAGTTTAATCTGTCGTTCAAGGTTGTTTAACCCGGTTTTCAACTCTTTTAACTCGTCCTCCTTGCGCCATACAGCTTCGACTACTTCTTTCATTACCGGAATATCTTTGGATATCCTCTCGTTCTCTGCCTTGTATTTTTCCAACAGGCGGGGCATACTGTTCAATGCATGGATAAAATTCT
>Ga0209511_1003371_pt1 | contig 12275 bp, 9 predicted proteins | sample SSSSmetaG_FD_184141 | JGI IMG/M metagenome (GOLD analysis project Ga0209511, IMG submission 184141) | Glacier valley bacterial and archeal communities from Borup Fiord, Nunavut, Canada, to study Microbial Dark Matter (Phase II) - ​SSSS... | ecosystem: Environmental > Aquatic > Freshwater > Ice >... | reverse complement strand
TGTGGTGAATCCTTTGGCATCATCGGCTGTCCATCCTTTGTTCATCTCACCATATTGTCCGAATTCCGAATTCATCAAATCGTGCTCCGATTCAATTCCAACTAACTGAAAACAATAAGGTCGTAAGTTGATAATTACTTTACCGGTCACATTTTCCTGGCTGCTTTCGAGGAATTTCTCGATATCCCGCATAACCGGCTCAAGGTACATTGCCTCGTGTAAAAACATCCCGTACCAATTGCCCAGCTGCTCTTTCCAGTATTGCTGCCATTTGGTAAGCGTGTGTTTTTCAAGCATCTGATGCGCTTTAATAATCAGCATAGGAGCGGCGGCCTCAAAACCAACACGTCCTTTTATACCGATGATCGTATCGCCAATATGCATATCGCGTCCAATCGCCCATGCTGCACCAAGCTTTTCAACTTCATTAATTGAATCAACGGGATTGCGATGGGTTTTGCCATTTACACCTCTAAGTTGTCCTTTGAGGAATTCAAGCGTAATCGTCTCTTCACCTTCTTTCTGAAGATGGGTAGGATAAGCCTCCTCGGGAAGTGTCTGATCGCTATGAAGTGTCTCTTTGCCGCCAATACTTGTGCCCCAAAGTCCCTTATTCACCGAATAAGCCATCTTTTCAAAATTGTCGACTACGCCATGTTCTTTTAAATAACTGATTTCGGCATCACGCGACAATTCCAGATCACGCGTTGGGGTAATAATTTGAATTTCAGGTGCCAATACTCCAAATGCAAGGTCAAAGCGAATCTGATCGTTTCCGGCTCCTGTACTTCCATGCGCAACATGAGTAGCGCCTATGCTTTTGGCATATTCAATTACGGCCAGCGCCTGGAAAATACGTTCTGAACTCACCGAAATAGGATAGGTATTGTTCCTCAACACATTGCCGTAGACCATATACCGTATGCCCTTGTTGTAATATTCGTCGGTGACGTCAATCGTTTTATGCGATTTTACGCCCAGTGAATAAGCCTTTTTCTCGATTGCAGCAAGTTCTTCTTTCGAAAATCCACCTGTGTTGGCAATGGCTGTATGAACTTCCATCCCTTTTTCAACCGACAGATATATTGCACAAAACGAAGTATCTAATCCTCCGCTAAATGCCAAAACTACTTTTTCTTTCATATTCTTATATTTTAATTAAATTTCTTTATTCTGAAATTCATAAATCGAAATTCATAATTGCCATTAATGTCCTAAGATAATGATTTTTGTCCAGTCGATCAGCGAAAAATGTAATTTCTCGTTTTTCCGTTTTTCCAGCCACTCTTTGTAAATCTTGAAAGGAGTTTTTAGTTTTTTCTTCTTCGCTTCCCATTCCGGATCGTATAACATTCCGGTACACAAACATTTGGTCTTGTTCATTCGAAGCAGAATATCGTAGTTAACGCAACTCTGGCATCCTTTCCAAAACTGTTCATCATCCGTCAGTTCGGAGAAGGTGACGGGACGATAACCCAATTCCGAGTTAATTTTCATGACCGCCAGACCTGTGGTCAAACCAAAAAGTTTGGCCTCGGGAAATTTTTTGCGAGACAACTCAAAAGCCATTAGTTTAATACTACGGGCAAGACCATGACCGCGGTAATCCCAATGGACAATCAAGCCTGAGTTAGCCACATACTTTCCGTCATTCCAGGTCTCGATGTAACAAAAACCTGCAAATTTCTCACCTTCAAGGGCAATAATCGCTTTTCCCTCCGAAATTTTGGTAGCAATATACTCGTGTGTACGGCGGGCAATCCCTGTACCCCGCTCAAGTGAGGCTTTTTCGATGGTATCATTTATTTCGTCAACAAAACGCAGATGTTCCTCTCCGGCTACCATTATCTGGATATCAGGCTTTTCCTGAATATCATCTTTCTTCTTGAATATCATGATTTTAAAATAACTTCAATTAAATTTTACTTTCAAGTTTGGGCATTAAATTTTTCAATGCCTGTATCAAATCATTGCGTCCGACACCTTCGCGCATAATCAGCAAAATGGTGTCGTCGCCTGCCACCGTTCCCAGAATTTCGATAGGGTTCGCTTTATCGATCATGATAGCAACACTATTCGCATATCCGGGTAAGGTCCGAATAACCCCAAGATTTGCAGAGAATTCGATCCCCACAACACCATCAGCCAGAAAATCAAGCCGCGATGCTTCTGAATTATTTTGCTGAATTACAGGATTATTACCAGCCAGCCGATAAACATATCCACTCTTTACATCGCTCACTTTCATCACCTGCAATGATTTCAGGTCACGCGAAAGCGTCGCCTGTGTGACGTCGCATCCCAATTCCTGTAACCGGATTTGCAGGTCGTCCTGACTACTGATTACCTCTTCGGAGATAATCTTCTTAATCATTTGAATTCTTTGTGACCGATCCATCGCGAGTGAATATTTATTCTATTAAAGAGTGCAATTTTATACATTTATTTCGATATGCAGTTATTTTATGCATATTTATTTAATTTAGAGGTCAAATATTAAATTAATGTGAATAAATATAAAATCCCATGAAATGGCTTTGTGTGTTACGCAGATTTAGTCTACTTTTGGGCTGTGCGACATCAACTAAGAATATCGATGAAGAAGACGCCGGGAAATGCGTTTTTGCTACTGATAAAAAGGTAGTGAAAACGCATTTTTTTTGAGAATTAAGTGTTGAATATAAGTTAACCAGAGAAAAACAAGCGTATAATGCGAAAAGTAAAACTGATTCTTGAGGATGGAACAGTGTTGGAGGGGAAATCATTCGGCTACGAAAAGTCGGTCGCCGGAGAGGTCGTTTTCTATACTGCGATGACCGGATATCCCGAAAGTCTGACAGATCCCTCCTACACGGGACAAATACTTGTTTCAACGTATCCATTGATTGGGAACTATGGCGTTCCCAAAGATTTGATGGAAGATGGGGTAGCAAAACATTTCGAATCAAACAAGATCCATATTACAGCTTTGGTTGTCTCCGACTACTCGGTTGGATTCAGTCATTGGAATGCCACCATGAGCCTTGGAGACTGGCTGAAATCGCAGCAGATTCCTGGTATCTATGATATTGATACCCGTTTGCTAACGAAAATTCTTCGTGAAAAAGGTTCACTGCTTGGAAAGATTGAGTTTGAAGATGAAGCGATCGAATTCTATGATCCGAACAAGGAAAATCTTGTCGCAAAAGCGAGTACTGATACTGTAGAAACATATGGAACAGGCGCGTACAAAATAGTGCTGGTAGATTGTGGTGTGAAAAACAATATTATACGTTGTTTGCTAAACCGGAATGCCACTGTGATCAGGGTTCCATGGGATTACGATTTCACAAACCTCGATTACGACGGGCTATTTCTTACCAATGGTCCAGGGGATCCTGCGATGTGCGATATCACCGTCAAATACATTCGAAAAGCGATAGAGCAAGAGAAACCAATTATGGGAATTTGTCTTGGCAATCAATTACTTGGATTAGCAGCCGGCGCTAAAACCTACAAACTGAAATACGGTCACCGGAGTCACAATCAGCCGGTTTTGCTCAAAGGGACCAACCGCTGTTTTATCACGTCGCAAAATCATGGTTTTGCAATTGCAGACGAAACGATACCTGAAGCGTGGGAATCGATGTTTGTAAATGTGAATGATAATACAAACGAGGGAATCCGGCACAAATCGAAACCGTTCTTCTCAACACAATTCCACCCCGAAGCCTCGTCAGGCCCCGTGGATACTGAATACCTGTTTGATGATTTTATTGAAAGTGTAAAAAAAAATAAGTCAGCTAAATGATCAACTCATCCATCAAAAAAGTGATTGTCCTCGGTTCGGGGGCATTGAAAATCGGAGAAGCAGGGGAATTTGATTATTCAGGTTCCCAGGCACTGAAAGCATTGAAAGAAGAGGGTGTCTATACAATCCTGATTAACCCAAATATAGCGACCATACAGACTTCGGAAGAGATTGCTGATAAGATCTACTTCCTGCCGGTAACCGCTTACTTTGTTGAAAAAGTAATAGAAAAGGAGAAACCGGACGGAATTTTGCTTGCCTTCGGCGGACAAACAGCCCTCAATTGCGGCGTTGACCTTTTCAGACAAGGAATTCTGGAGAAACACAATATAAAAGTGGTGGGAACTCCGGTTCAGTCAATCATCAATACCGAAGACCGGCAGATTTTTTCGGACATCCTGCATGAAATTGATGTTCTCACACCAAAAAGTGTTGCCTGCGACACGATCGAAAAGGCGAGAGAAGCTGCCAAAAAACTTGGTTTTCCATTAATTATCAGGGCAGCATATACCCTCGGAGGTTTAGGTTCAGGGTTCTGCTCGAATGAAGAGGAACTCAATAAACTGGCCGAAAACGCCTTTAGTTATTCGCCACAAATTTTGGTTGAAGAATCGATCAAAGGATGGAAAGAGGTTGAATATGAGGTTGTCCGAGATATCTACGACAATTGCATCACCGTGTGTAACATGGAAAATTTCGACCCGCTTGGAATTCATACAGGCGAATCGATTGTTGTGGCACCGTCACAAACCTTGTCGAATGTCGAATACCATAAACTGCGCGCTCTTTCGATTAAAATTATCCGAAAAATCGGTGTAGTCGGAGAGTGTAATGTTCAGTTTGCGCTCGACCCCAACTCGGAAGATTACCGCGTCATTGAAGTAAATGCCCGACTTTCAAGATCTTCGGCTTTGGCTTCAAAAGCAACAGGTTATCCGCTTGCTTTTGTCGCGGCAAAACTTGGACTGGGATACGGACTTCACGAGCTGAAGAATTCGGTCACGAAAGTAACAACGGCCTGTTTTGAACCAGCTCTCGATTATGTGGTGGTGAAAATTCCACGCTGGGATCTGAATAAATTTGTCGGTGTTTCGAAAACGCTGGGATCGAGTATGAAATCGGTTGGTGAAATCATGGCCATTGGGCGTTCATTCGAAGAAGCCATTCAGAAAGGAATCCGGATGGTTGGTGGCGGAATGCATGGCTTCGTCGGAAACCGCGGAGAAATGGAGATTGATAACATTGACGAGGAGTTGAAAAATCCGACCGACCGTCGCATTTTCGCGATTGCCGAAGCAATGAATAAAGGATATTCTGTCGATAAAATCTGGGAAATCACCCGCATCGACAAATGGTTTCTTCAAAAACTGGAAAATATTTACCGTCTTCGCAACGAACTGCTTAAATACAACTCGCTTGAAGCACTGCCTGTTGATTTGCTTCAACTCGCTAAAAAACAAGGATATTCAGATTTTCAGATTGCCCGATTAGTTCTCAAAAGCGCTGATCTGTCGCTGAATGAAGATAATCTGAAGGTCAGGGCATTTCGGAAAAAGTTGGGAATCATTCCATTTGTAAAGCAAATCGATACGCTTGCAGGAGAATATCCGGCACAGACAAACTATCTTTATCTCACCTACAATGGTTCCGAACACGATGTTGATTTTCAGCACGATAATAAATCAGTCATTGTTTTGGGTTCAGGAGCATATCGCATCGGTTCTTCCGTTGAATTCGACTGGTGTTCGGTTAATGCAGTAAGTACAATCCGGAAAGAGGGTTTCCGCTCCATCATGATCAATTACAATCCGGAAACTGTATCAACAGATTACGACTCCTGCGACCGGCTTTATTTTGACGAACTTACACTCGAAAGGGTGCTCGATATCTGTGATCTGGAACAACCGCTGGGAACAGTTCTCTCGATGGGCGGACAAATTCCGAATAACCTGGCAATGAAACTTGATCAACAGGGAGTTCCGATCCTTGGAACCACCGCTGAAAAGATTGACAACGCCGAAGACCGGAATAAATTTTCGGCGATGCTCGACCGTCTTGAGGTTGACCAGCCAAGGTGGAACCAGCTCACTACCATTGATGACATCAACCGGTTTGTCGATGAAGTGGGATTTCCTGTACTGATCCGCCCATCATACGTTCTTTCGGGTGCTGCCATGAACGTTGTTTCGAACAAAGATCAGTTACATCATTTCCTGACGCTCGCAACCAAGGTCTCGAAAGAGCACCCTGTAGTTGTTTCGGAATTTATCGAGAATGCAAAAGAGATTGAAGTTGACGCTGTTGCAAAAGACGGCGAGATTGTTGCTTATGCGATCTCCGAACATGTCGAATTTGCAGGTGTGCACTCAGGAGACGCAACAATTGTTTTCCCGCCTCAAAAACTCTACATCGAAACCATCCGCAGGATTAAAAAAATATCACGAAAAATTGCCAAGGCGCTCGAAATCACAGGGCCATTCAACATTCAGTATCTTGCCAAAGACAACGATATCAAGGTGATTGAATGTAACTTAAGGGCATCACGTTCGTTCCCGTTTGTCTCTAAAGTATTGAAGACAAACCTGATAGAGATCGCAACCAAAGCAATGCTGGATGTGCCTTTCGAAAAGCCGGACAAGTCGCTTTTCGAACTTGATTATGTAGGAGTTAAAGCACCGCAATTCTCATTTCACCGTCTTTTAAATGCGGACCCGGTTAGTGGTGTTGACATGGCATCGACAGGTGAAGTGGCCTGCATTGGTGAAAACTTTTACGAAGCGTTATTGAAGTCGATGCTGTCTGTGGGATATCGAATTCCAAAGAAGAGCATCCTGATCTCTTCAGGACCAACACGTGGTAAAGTCGAATTGCTCGAAAGTGCCCGAATGCTAAAAGAACGTGGATTTACGATCTACGCGACAGGTGGAACACATAACTTCTTTCAGGAGAATGGCGTAGAAACCGAACAGGTATTCTGGCCCGACGAAGACAAACAGCCCAATACACTCGATCTGATCAAGAAACGAAAAGTTGAGATGGTGATCAATATTCCCAAAGATCATACAACCAGGGAAATATCAAATGGTTACAACATCCGTCGGAACGCAATCGATTTTAATATCCCATTGATTACCAACGCCAGAGTAGCCAGTGCATTTATCTATGCCATCTGCAAACTCGATATGAACGATATTTCGATTAAAGCTTGGAATGAATACAAGTAACTAAAAGCCCAAGGTAAACAGGAAGTAAGCAAGACTCGTTTTAGCACTTCCTTCCAAACACAAAAGAGAGGATGTCTGCAATGACATCCTCTCTTTTGTTACTCTAAAATCGTGATGATTTAAACCAATCCCTGTTCGCGCATCGCACATGCAACTTTAAGGAATCCACTAATATTGGCTCCCTTCACATAATTGACGTAACCATCAGGTTCCTTTCCGTTTTCAACACATGCTTCATGTATGTTAACCATGATTGACTGCAATTTAGCGTCCACCTCTTCTGAACACCATTTGGTACGCATCGAGTTTTGCGACATCTCAAGACCCGAAGTGGCAACACCTCCGGCATTTGCTGCCTTTCCGGGACCATAAAGGATTTTATTCTGAATAAAAACATCCACCGCTTTTGCTGTTGATGGCATATTTGCGCCTTCTGCAACACAAATACAACCATTGGCAATCAAAGTGTTGGCATCATCTCCATGCAGTTCATTCTGTGTGGCACATGGCAATGCAATATCACATTTCACACCCCATGGACGTTCGTTCTCAAAATATTTGGCACCTGGATATTCGTCTGCATATTCTTTGATACGACCTCGCATCACATTTTTGAGCTCCATCACAAAAGCCAATTTCTCAGCCGTAATTCCATCAGCATCAAAAATATAGCCATTTGAATCTGACATTGTTACCACCTTACCACCTAATTGAGTCACTTTCTCAACAGCATATTGTGCAACATTACCGGAACCCGAAATGGCAACCGTTTTTCCGGCTATCGAATCACCTTTCGTCTTCAGCATCTCCTGGGCAAAGTAAGTTGTTCCATATCCCGTAGCTTCAGGCCGCATTAAACTTCCGCCCCAATTGCAACCTTTTCCGGTAAGTGTTCCCGTAAATTCGTTGCGTAGTCGTTTGTACTGTCCGTACATGTAACCTATTTCGCGGCCACCAACACCAATATCTCCCGCAGGAACATCGGTATCCGGGCCAATATGTCGCTGAAGTTCTGTCATAAACGACTGGCAGAAACGCATCACTTCATTATCAGATTTACCTTTGGAACTGAAGTCGGAACCACCCTTTCCTCCGCCCATTGGCAGTGTTGTCAAACTGTTCTTAAGCACCTGCTCAAAAGCAAGAAACTTTAGAATACTTAGATTTACCGACGAATGGAAACGCAGCCCTCCTTTATAAGGTCCAATAGCACTGTTCATTTGAATTCGATATCCCTTATTAATTTCAACTTCACCCCGATCATTCAGCCAGGGAACCCTGAACAAAATGACTCTTTCGGGTTCAGCCATTCTTTCAAGAATTTTCAACTTGGTATAAGCTGGATTCTTTAAAAGGAACGGTGCAAGGCTTTCGACGACTTCGCGCACCGCCTGATGAAACTCTTTCTCGTGTGGATTTTTAGCAATCAGATTTGCCATAAAATTCTCAATGAACAATTCTACTTCGTTACTCATAATTTAATAAATATTGTAGGTTTTAATTTATTACAATTTTACACTTTTTTATCCTGTTTTTATGATATTTATTACATTTTATTCGTATTAATTTATACTTTCGTTATATTTTAACATTTTGTATGTCATTTTAATATATTTAATTTCAATTGTTATTAAACAGATTTAATTTTTATCCTTTTGATCATGATTAAGCATTTATCCTGACAGTTTGACAATAATCGAATAGTTGATTCAGTTATTCCATCGGATTTCAATCCCAATTAAATGATTTAAGTAGTCTAATTACGCGTTCCTGGATTGATGATAACTGTTCGATGACGAAGCACAAGGAGCTGGAAAGTGAAAACAATTCAGCCAGGAACAAGATCAATCGCAAAACAAAAAGTTTTTCTACCTGTTGTATTTAAAAACGTACAAATGAAGATTCTCCTTACCGGAGCGACAGGATATATTGCACAGCGTCTATTGCCGGTTTTACTGCAAAATGGTCATCAGGTGGTTTGTTGTGTCCGCGATAAATCGAGATTTAATTTCGAACGATATTCCTGGCTCAATCTGACTGTTATTGAAACCAATTTCCTTGATGAACAAACATTGAATCAGATTCCCGAGGATATTGATGCTGCTTATTATCTGATTCATTCAATGTCGACCAATATTGGTGATTTTGCCAAAATGGAAGATGTATCGGCCCGAAATTTCAGATCCAGGATCGAACAGACCCAGGCAAGGCAAGTGATCTACCTGAGTGGGATTACCAACGAAAAGAAATTATCGAAGCACCTGATCTCCCGAAAGAATGTTGAAGAGATTTTGAAATCAGACAAATATGCCCTCACTACGCTAAAAGCCGGAATTATTATCGGATCAGGAAGCGCATCCTTCGAAATTATCCGTGACCTGGTTGAGAAACTTCCGCTGATCATCGCTCCGAGTTGGCTTAATACGCATTCCCAGCCGATTGCTATCAGGAATGTGATTGACTATCTGTTGGGGGTGCTAAACAACAAACCGACGTATAATAACAGCTATGATATTGGCGGTCCAGAGGTCCTGACTTATAAAGAGATGCTATTACAATTTGCCAAAGTCAGGGGGCTAAAACGAAGAATATGGGTAGTACCAGTCATGACACCTCGATTGTCCTCCTATTGGCTCTATTTTGTCACATCTACCTCCTATTCCCTGGCCTGTCATCTCGTTAATAGTATGAAAGTGGAAATTGTTTGTACTGAAAATCAGTTAAATGATCTGGTCACCGGAATTCATTTAATCGGATACAAAAAAGCCATTAAACTCGCTTTCGATAAAATTGAACAGAATCAGGTTGTGTCGAGCTGGAAGGATGCGCTAACGAGTATGACGCTTAACAAAGGAATTTCACATCATATTCAAGTACCTGTAAATGGTTGTTTTACGGATATCAGGCAAATGAAAATTGAAAATAGCGAGCGTGTTTTGCAAAATATATGGTCGATAGGCGGAACCCATGGCTGGTTTTATGGTAATTGGTTATGGAGCATCAGGGGGATTATGGACAAGATGGTAGGCGGAGTCGGACTACGGCGGGGTCGAAAAAATCCCACGGAGATATCAGCAGGTGAATCGCTTGACTTCTGGCGTGTATTATTAGCCGACAAAGAGGAGAAAAGACTGTTGCTTTATGCAGAGATGAAACTGCCTGGCGAGGCCTGGCTGGAATTTAAAATTACAAACGACAATGAATTAATCCAGACGGCAACCTTTAGACCTTTAGGCGTCTGGGGACGCAATTACTGGTATGCCGTTCTGCCCTTTCATGGGTTTATCTTTAAAGGAATGATCAACAACATCGCAAAAGCATAATTATATCAATCAGAAATGAAATCAATCAAAGTTATTGGCACACTTATTATTTGTCTTATAATTCCGTTGGCAGTAGGCGGAATATCGGGGTTTGCAACAGCCACAAGTATTACCGACTGGTATGTTACGCTGAATAAACCCTCGTTTAATCCGCCCAACTACCTCTTTGCCCCTGTCTGGACCACTCTCTACGCATTAATGGGAATTTCATTATTTTTTGTCTGGAAATCATCTGAAGGGAGAGATCGAAACAATGCGCTGGTCATCTTTACGATACAATTGACGCTTAACTTTATCTGGAGCTTTTTGTTCTTTAAATTCAATCTCATCGGAGTGGCGCTGGTCGAAATCGTGCTGCTTTGGATAAGCATCCTGATGATGATTATCTTCTTCAGGCGTATCAGCAAACTGGCAGCATTCCTCCAGGTTCCTTACCTGCTTTGGGTCTCTTTTGCGTCAGTTCTCAACGCAACAATTTGGTTATTAAACTAATAACAATTCGAATTTCTTACTTAATATTCTTAAATAATCATATGCCCGTTTACACAAAGCACGAAACACTAAAAATTCCTGCAACAATCTACCAGGTTTGGGACTTTATCTCTTCACCTCAAAATCTGAAGCACATCACCCCTGAATATATGGGATTCGACATCACGACTAAAAACCTGCCTGAAAAAGTTTACCCGGGTATGATCATCAGCTATTTAGTCAAACCCTTACTCGGCATTCAGATGAGATGGGTTACCGAAATCACGCACGTGAGTGAACTGAAGTATTTTGTGGATGAACAGCGCTTTGGCCCATATAAAATGTGGCATCACCAACACATCATCGAAGCAATCGAAGGTGGCGTACTGATGACCGATATTGTAGACTATCAGCCACCAATGGGTTTCCTTGGTGCGATCGCTAATCAGTTGGTTATAAAGAACCAGCTCAATGAAATTTTCACCTTTAGAACGAAGAAGCTGGAAGAATATTTCGGGAAATTCGGACAGGGTGTCTAATGGTTGAAAAGGAAACACATCCGTTTTTTTAAAAGTTTTTATTAATTATTTATCATTCAAAGAAACAATATGAAACTACTCGAAAAAATTTTGGTGCCGATAGATATCAATATAGATTATAAGGAACAGCTAAACACAGCGATTAAAATTGCCCGTTCGTATAATTCCGAAATAATCGTTATGTATGTACTCTCTGAAGAAATTGTTCATAATGACATTAAGGAGATTGTAATTAATGCCATTTCTGAAAATTTAAATAAGATAAAAGAGATACTCAAGAATGAGGGGATTCTAATTAATGAACCTTCAATTGTATTTGGCAATCCAGTTGACAAAATTCTCCAATCAGCCATCAATGAAAATGTTAATTTAATTCTTATAGGTTCAGGTGTCATTGACAAAAAAGAAAAATTTAGACTGGGAATCAATGCGGATAAGTTAATCAGGTTGTCAGATAAACCAGTTTGGGTTGTTAGGTCGAATGAAGAAACGAAATTAACGAACATTCTATGTCCTGTTGATTTTTCAGATCCTTCCAGACGTGCTCTGAAGAATGCTATTATATTGTCAAGAAAATTTAAGGCTAATTTACGGATTTTAGGTGTTTATAAGCCATTTGTGTCTACTTCCCTGAGATTGAAAGTGGACACGAAAGAGGAGAATGCTTATAGGTTAGGACTGATTGAAAAAGAAATGAAACAATTTGTAAACGAATTTGATTTAGATGGAATAAATCACGTCATAGACATTCAGGCAGGAGTCGCCCACGAAAACATATTGAATACAATTAAAGAATACGGCCACGATTTATTAGTTATGGGAACAAACGGGCGTTCAGGATTAAACAGAATAGTAATGGGTAGCGTTACAGAGAAAGTTACCCGGGAAATGCCTTGTTCTTTTGTTACAACGAAAACACAAGACATTA
>Ga0209511_1003368_pt1 | contig 12287 bp, 11 predicted proteins | sample SSSSmetaG_FD_184141 | JGI IMG/M metagenome (GOLD analysis project Ga0209511, IMG submission 184141) | Glacier valley bacterial and archeal communities from Borup Fiord, Nunavut, Canada, to study Microbial Dark Matter (Phase II) - ​SSSS... | ecosystem: Environmental > Aquatic > Freshwater > Ice >... | reverse complement strand
TCAGGATACGCGCCCGAACCGTTTGGTGTACAGTATGCGCCATCGCCATCCGGAAGCTTCACGAAGCTGATTTCATACCCGAACGAACCATTTGAGAGCTTAACTCTATTGGTTCCCGGGTTTGAAGGTGCTGACGAAAGGAACTTGTTACGATTGGTATCAAGACTATTCAGCGCTTTTGCATAATTCCAGATATAGCTATATTGACCAACGCACAGTCGACCACCAGATGTCGTACTGACATAACGATGAGCGACTGGGTCGGTTGAAAAGCTCCCGTTTGTACGGAGCGCTGACGTTAATTCATCACCCAAGGCACGCGATGTCTGATTTACCTCTTTGGCAATCATGCCGTGATTATAGATATTAGCGATCTGCACAATCGTCATCGCGATCCCTAGCAACAGGAGCGAGATAAGCGTCATCGCAAGTACAAGTTCAATGATCGTGAAGCCCTTGTTCTGTTGATTATTAAGTTCGTGGTTCATATAGCCTCACAATCGTTCCTAATGTCATTGGTGCACCGTGGCCAGGACTGTCCCAACACCCCAGGATGTGGAAATCGATGTAGCGCGTATTCTGTTTATTGACATCAGCCACTGCGACCGAACGAATCGCCTCGATCCAAATACCCTGCGAGTCAATTAACCCGTTTGAGGCCGTATCATAGGTAACCTTTGCAATACCAGTCGCCTTTTGAAGCTTTGTATTAGTACCCACAAACTGGGCCGTGGCGGTGTTGAGGATAAAACTCCCGCTAGGAGCGCCCGGGCAGGTCGCAGCTCCGGCAAAAGAAGAAGCCTGTGCGCGCGTCGTTGCTACCATCGCTACCCACTGCCCCGCCGGTGTGGCTGGATCATAGGCGATACCTGGCTGGAACTTTGCAACGTAGGCATCATGCAGGAAGCGTAGCGTCGTTGCCTGGGCATCGATCTCGGAGCGCACCAGTGTCGTCTCGAGGGCGCGCTGTGCCGCGACAGTCCCCTGATTCATAATAGAAATCGCGCTCACCACGACAAGGCTAAACACTGTAAATGCGAACAAGACCTCGATGAGTGTGTCTCCGCGCTGATGAACTCTCCCTAGCATTTCGAATTCCCTCCTGCTGCTGCCATAACTGCGTTAGAGCGCGTCTCTATTGAGTTGGTGCCGTTTGCATAGGTCGTCATGTACACGCTGTACTTTTCAGGTACCACTGCTCCAGGATCGACACAAATAGTCCGCGCGCCCTGACCTGGGAAACTTGCCGTCGTCTCTACAAGCATGTTCTTGAGTGTTGATGACGAGACTGAGGCGATCGGCGTCACGCTATCACTTGTGAACGTGTATGTTGTACCACTCTCGGGTGATCGGAGGACAAAAAACGCGATTGAGCGTGGTGTAGTTGGGCTCTTGGCGCTACTACCACTTGCCGGCCAGGCAATCTGAGCACCCCACTCAAGGGTTGTTTGCTCGATACTATTCTTTGAAATACCCAAGGTATAATTATTTTTTACTGTCTGTGTATCACTGGCCGCAAGGGCTGATGAAGTTGAATAGCCAACAACTGTAGCCATTGATATATCACTCCCGACAATACTAACGTAGCGTCCTAGTAATACACACTCACTTTGCCCAGGCACAGAGGTGCCTGACTGCAATGGGACTGCCGATGCACCACAAGTCCAACCCGAGTCGCGTCCGTTGCTGACGTTACTGACTCTTGCATATTGATCTTGCAGTAGCGAGCGGAAAGATGTGACCGAATCACTATAGCGCTGGGTCGTGATTGATGAGCCAACTCCGAAAAGCAGTGACGCAATCAATACACCAGTAATCGCAAGAACCAGCATGGTTTCGATGATCGTAAAACCGGATGTAGAGTGTGCGCTCATGTACCGTCATTATACCATAAGCGGTCTGGCGGCTAGCTCCTTAGATAAGTCCGAATGTGTAGAATTCGATGAGCGCAAAGCCAACGAATTTTGCGACGATTGTCCCAGCAATAAGCAGTGGTCCGAACGGAACGTGTGAGTCACGTTTGAGCTTGCCAGTTGCCATCAATGGAATGACAACGACGGTGCCGATCAAGTTAGCCAAGAACAGAGCGATCAATGCGACTTGCCAGTCAGCGAGCAACAAGCCGAGGCTGAGGCCTAACTTTATATCTCCGAATCCGATCCAGCGGCCACGAGACACGAGATATATCAAGAAGTAGAGGCCACTGAGTACGGCGATCGATCCAATGACGTTAAGGATAGCGTCGATAGGATTGCTACTGCCGACAATGGTCAGAATGGCGCTCAGGACTCCAAGTCCGATAACCGTAAAACTCACTCGATCCGGTAATAGGTACCACTTTGTGTCATAGGCAAATAATATCGCCAGGCCAACACCTGCCACTAGCCACGTCGTAAAACCTGCGATAGGAAGGAAGCCATCAAGCGGCATCGGCCAGAAGGCATACGAAACAACAAAGAAGAGCGCTGTACCTAGTTCAATCAGTGGCTCCATATACCCGATCGGCTTGTGACAATGGCGGCAACGACCGCGAAGTGTCAGCCAGCTGATTAATGGGACGAGGTCGTACCAACGAAGCTCATAGCCACAACTCAAACAACGGGAGCGATCTTGTGACGTCTTGACCCGTGCGAGCTTTTTCAAGCGCTCATATTCGGTACTATCGACTGGTTCACCGGCTTTTTTATCAGCCTCTAGTTGGCGGGCTCGCAGGCGCCAGACCATTGCACCGGCAAAACTCCCAAGGACAAGACCAAATAATACGAGGCCTACATATATAACACTATTCATAACCATTATCATACCAGAGATACCCCCTTAATAAGAAAGAATCGCCCCGGATGGAGCGATTCTTGATGCCGAGTAAACCGTGAGGCTTAGCTATCTTGGCAGTATGAGGTGCCAGCGCCACCAGCTTCGAGGAAAGTAACTACCGCGAATTGACGACTTGTACCAGATTGGAGCACTTGTGACGCAACTCCTGCCGCGTTAGCCGCACTAGAAGAAACACACTTTGATGCCTTCACTACTTTGATTTCACCCTCTTTGACTGTCGTGCTCGGCGTGGCAGCAATAACTGTAATCGCCGTCACGTTGTTAGAGACGGAGGTGACGTAGCCACCAAATTTACCAGTTGCGTCAGGAACACCTGTGGCAGTTCCAGTCAGCTCTAGCGTTGTTGGGAAACTACCCCGGTTATTAGCTGTGTAAGAAGTGATCGCTGATGAGATTGAGCCCACATCAGACTTACGTGCGGTATCTCGTTGTCCACGCTGCAATGCAGGAAGCGCGATAAATACCATCAAGAAAATAAGTCCTGCAATCGCAAGCACCAAGACGACCTCGATGATTGTGAATCCTTTATCTTTTTTTAGAATGTTCATAGGAACTTTTTCCACCTTTCAAATGAACTAATTAATGCAGACACTGCTTGTGTTTAATAGTATCCGACCTATTCGATTTTGTCTAGTAAAATGACTAAATGTTAATACCGTTCACCAAGCCATAGATTGGTAGCAATATTGCCCCCACCATACCACCGGCAACAACCGCAAGAACAACCATCAAAATTGGCTCAATTGCCGTAGAGATCGTCGCAATTTGTTCGTCTAGCTCGTCCTCGTACACCTGCGCAACTTTACCGAGCATTTCGTCGATGCGTCCAGATTGCTCGCCAATCTTAATCATCTGAGGAACAAGGATAAGGAAAACGCTTTCTGGCTCGAGAGCTGTCGATAAGGCCTTACCGCCTTTTACCTTGTCGGCTGCTCGTATGATACTTTTTTCAACAATCGTGTTATTCACAGCAGTGCCAGTAATCCTTAACATATCAAGCATGCTCACTCCCGTACCCAGGAGTGTTTGCCCAGTTCGCGCAAAACGAGCCATATATAGTTTTCGAATCATATTACCGAATACTGGTACTCTGATCTTGAAGGTATCTTTTAATTGAATACCGCTCTCTGTCTTGAGGTACTGCAAGAGAAAGAACGTGCCCGCTCCGAGAACAATAAGCACAAGCCACCAAAAATGCAGCAGAATATCGGCTGACGTCACCATGATCTGCGTCAAGAGAGGCAGTGACTTTCCGAGGTCTTGATATAGCTTTTCAACCTGTGGAACGACAGTAAAGAGCATAAAGGCGAGTACCCCACCGATGACAAACAGAACGATCAACGGATACGTCAATGCCCCTTTGATCTTGCTCATCATGGCGGCATCTTTTTCCTGTTGGTTAGCGACGCGCTGTAGGGCCTCGTCGAGTGTCCCCGATAACTCACCGGCTGAAATAAGCGAAATAAAGACACCGTCGAATACGGCTGGGTGTTTGCCGAACGCGATCGAGAGCGACTTACCACCCTCGACGTCAGCAACAATTTCTTGCACTACCGCTTGTAACTGCTTGTTATTAGTCTGTTCAAGTACCGTATGAAGGCTTTGACTAAGTGCAAGACCAGCGCCAATCAAGGTTGCTAGTTGTCGAGTAAAAATAACCCTGTCTTTCGTGGTAATGCGCCCAGTAATACGCGCAAAGAATGAACCATCGCCAATCTGCTCTTTGATAGATAGTGGCACGAAACCCTGTTTGACAAGTAGCTGTGCAGCAGAACTTTCCGACTCGGCCTGTAGGCTGGCTTTGATAAGCTTGTTGCTTGCTCGGTCGCGGGCTTCGTAGGTAAACTTTTTCACGGGGTGTTAGCCTCTCATGAGTCTTTCGAACTCTGTTAAGTCGACAGCAAATTCACGGGCGCTATCGTAGGTAATCGTTCCGGCTTGCACTAGGCTCGCAAGCGTGCGGTCCATTGTCTGCATTCCCTGATCGGCACCAGTTTGGATAATCGCATCGAGTTGGTGCGCTTTTCCTTCACGGATAATATTTCGGACTGCTGGGTTTGCGACCAGAATTTCTGCCGCGACAACACGTCCGCCACCAATAGATGGCACAAGGCGCTGTGAAACAATTGCCATCAAGATATTAGAAAGCTGCGCACGAATCTGTGGCTGCTGGTGCGGCGGGAAGACGTCAATCATACGGTCGATTGACTGAGCAGCGCTGTTTGTGTGTAGCGTCGCAAAGACAAGGTGTCCAGTTTCTGCAATCGTAATTGCTGCCGAGATAGTTTCAAGGTCACGCATCTCACCGATCAACACGACATCAGGGTCTTGACGAAGACTTGAACGAAGCGCTGCCGAGAAGCTATAGGTGTCATAGTGAACTTCACGTTGAACGATAACTGACTTCTTTGACTTGTGCGTAAACTCGATCGGGTCTTCGATCGTAATAATGTGATTGGCTTTTTCGGTGTTGATCTTGTCGACAAGTGCAGCTAGCGTTGTTGATTTACCCGAACCGGTTGGTCCCGTTACCAGCACGAGGCCGCGTGGGTAATCAGCAAAGCCGAGGACAACATTCGGCATACCAAGTTCTGTAATAGATTTAATTTCATTAGGGATCAAACGTAGCGCTGCTGCGAGGTTACCACGTTCGTGAAAGGCATTCACACGGAAACGGCCAAGCGTTCCAAAGGCGAAGCTGAAGTCAAACTCTTTATCCTTTAAAAGGATCTGGCGTTGGTCTTGGTCAAGGATAGCAAAGACAAGTGTCTCTACTGACGCTTCATCGAGCGGATTAAAGCCAGCAACGGGTACTAACGAGCCATCAATACGGAGCATTGGTGGCAGCCCTACCTGGAGGTGAAGGTCTGACGCTTTACGGCGTACGACTTCTTCGAGTAAGACTTCGATTCTGAGTTGTTGGTTGTTCATAATTCTCCGCTCATTCCTTTTTATTCCTTAGGCCGTATCCGACGTTACTCTGTTCACTTCTTCCAGTGTGGTGATGCCCGACAGCGCTTTTAAGTAGCCGTCTTGGCGCATCGTAATCATACCCTGTGACACTGCTAATCTTTGAATCTCGGAGCTTGAGGCTTTTGCGACGATTAGCGTTTGGATATCTTGGTTGACGTCCATCACTTCATAGATACCGGCGCGACCACTGTAGCCGTGCGGTGTCTGAGGGGTATCAATACCTCTCACCAAAGTATAAGCGCTTTGCCCTGCCAGGGGAAGATCTTTATAGCCTAAATCTTGTGAAACGCGCACAACATCTTCTTTTGTTTTTGGTAGTAAATGGCCGACTGTCGCCATGATGTTCTGGGTTTCAATTGGAGTTGATTGGTACACCTCACGCTTGACGGCAACCTTACGCACCAATCGTTGACCAATAATTGTATTCACAGTACTGGCAATCAAGAATGGTTCAATATTCATGTCGAGAAGACGCGGGAGCACTCCGGCAGCACTATTGGTGTGTAGCGTACTGAACACAAGGTGACCTGTCAGGGCAGCTTGCACAGCGAGCGCTGCCGTTTCGGCGTCACGGATCTCCCCTACCATCACAACATCAGGGTCCTGACGCAGAATCGAGCGAAGTCCGTTCGCAAAGGTCAGGCCAACATCAGCGTTTACCTGGATCTGGTTCACTCCATCCATTTTGTACTCAACTGGGTCTTCGAGTGTGACGATATTGACGCTATCATCTTTAATTTCTTTGATCAGTGCATACAAACTCGTCGACTTACCAGAACCAGTTGGCCCAGAGGTTAGTACCATGCCGTTTGGCCGTTTGATGCCGTGTCGAATAACACGTAGACCACGCCCAGCGTAGCCCATCTCTTGTAGGTCGAATGAGTTCCCCGTCTTGTCCAGCAAACGAATCACAATCTGTTCACCCCAGACAACTGGGCTAATCGCAATACGAAGGTCAACTTCCTTGCCGGCAATCTTGATCGTAAACTGACCGTCCTGAGGAACGCGGTGTTCATCAATTTTGAGCTCGGATAGAATCTTTACACGACTCACAAGCGCAGGCTCGATACTCTTTGGTAGCTGCATAATTTCACGGAGGATACCGTCCACGCGAACACGAATCTTCAAAGCGTTCTCGAGTGGTTCGATGTGTACGTCACTGGCTCGAGATTTGACGGCGTATTCCAAAATTTTGCTTAGCGCTTGGCTAATCGGCGAATCTTGCACAATCGTCTTTACGTCACTCGCCTCTTCAGCTCTTGCTTCGGCCTGAGAGACCTCGGCAGCTTTATCGACACTCGAAAGGTCGGTGCGGTACTGATCAAGGACATGACGAACGCCGGCTTCTGATGCCATAAATACCTTTAAAGGCCGCTGGATACGGTTAGCAAGGTAATCGACTGCCTGGACGTTATTGGCGTCGATCATGGCGACAGCGAGGCGGTTCTGGACTTCTGCCAGTGGCACGGCCATAAATCGCTCAGATATGTCCTCTGGAAGTAGCATCAAGATATTCTGATCAATTAATGTGTTCGTTAGGTTGACATAAGGCACACCTGAAACCTGTGCAATAGCATGAGTGAGCAGCTCGTCATCAATAATTGCTTGCTTGGTAAGTAGGCTGAACAACGGCGTCTTAGCGGCTACAGAGTCGGCCTGTGCCTTCTTTAAAATATCAGAAGTGACCAAGCCCTCATCAATAAAAAGCTTGATTAGTTTTTCTTGGATTTCATCCGTTAATAGTGGCATCTATTACGCCCCTACTGCGCAGTTGTCGTCGTATCGCTCGAGCTAGTACTCGTGACGATAGGCGCGTCTGCAGTGCCGTTAATAGTAATTTCGACTGACGGGTTAATAGCGTTATCATTAAATATCTTGCTATCTGGAGACTGTACCGTACTTGTGATTGGGTCGATCGTCTGCACAGGCACACCCTCTTTGGACATACCGCCAAAAAAGCTGTTGGCAACAAAATACGCAATACCGATGCTCACGGAAGCGATAAGGATAATCATAGCGATGTCGGTTTTCTTCATGGCGTTACCACCTTGTCGTATAGGACGACGTTTTTAGTTGGTTCATAGAATGCTCTGGCTTCGATAGTCATCTTTTGAGTGTTACCCTGATTTTCAATCTGCAGAGTCGTGATATCGATCGTACGAATTGAGCGCTCTAGATTAGTCAGGGCTTGACGAAGTGCATCCTGAGTTCCGCTGACCGAGAAGCGGAATGTAATCTGAGTCACAGAGGCGACTGGACTCGCGCCCGCTTCAACTGCACCACTCGTTAAGGTTTCGACGCCATCCACTGGATCAACCTGAAGACTGTCAATCGTCAGCCCTGGAATACCAGCGAGTAGCTTTGTCTGTAAAGATGCGCCAAGCGCCAGTGAGTTCGCGTCATCAGGCAGTGCATCGAGAATCGTTTGAATAGCCTTGTCAGTATCCTTGGCACGCGCCTTTGTGAGGCTTGCGTTCGTATCAAGAACGCGCACCTGTGTTTGAAGCTCAGCGATAGCTGCATTGTTGGCAGTTAATGTGCTAATAGTGTGGTTCTTGGCAACTAATTGCTTCTCGTTGAAAAGTAATTTCTGCCCCAAGAATATAGATGCGACGACTGCGAACCCTACCAAGGCAGAGGCGCCAGCAATCCACAAGAACATCGTTTTGTTTGCTCTTGAAATCTGAGAGCGCTTTCGAAAAGCTGTGTTCGTTGGTTTCATTATTGTGTTCCTCCTGCGTCAACTGCTCGGTCAGTAAAAATGCTCTTTGGAATACCGATATACGAGTCGGTTACGTTGCCGCCGTCCATCAGGACGATAACCGGGTTAGCGACTGACGGTGACAATAGTTCCTTTGCATAATCAAAGGCAACAGTAAAACGGACGACTTTCTGGCCAGTCTCGTCTTCACCATAACTAATCTCAGAGATACTGACATTGGTCGCCAACACGATTTGCTGTTGTTTATTATCAGTATCGTTGTAGCGGACATAGGCAGCATTAATTGTCTTTTTGAAAGTCTCTAATGCCGGGTAAGCGGATGTCTGGCCTTCGAGTGTTATGTTCTTGTTGGCCGCATTAACGATGACTTTCGAAATCTTCACACTATTTGGATCGGGTGGAATAACAGCTAGAAGCAAGTCAAACACGCGCGAATCGATACTCTTCGCGTCATTGAGCGCGCTCATCTTGGTTAACTGATTTTGAATAGTCAGCATCTTTGAAAGATCTTCGACAGAAGCTAGCTGACTACTACCCTTCTTTATTGCATCATCAGCAACGATAAATCGTACCGTCTGAACGGCGTACACATAGATCGCAAGAATGGCGACAATAGCAATGGTAATCACTGAGGCGATAATTGCCCCAGAGATGACAGTCGATCGAGCACGACGAGCGCGGATAAGCTCCTGTTTTACATCTGGTATAAGGTTAATTTCTATCATTTTTTGTTCTTTCGTTGAGCGAGGCCGATGACAGTCGCGAACTCAGAAGCAACCGTCAAAAGTTGCTGTTGATCACTCTGGGCAACCCGAACTTTTTGCCAAGGATTAGCGATGCTCGAAGGCACACCAGTTTTTGCCGTGACGTAATCACCAAACAGCGGTACAATCGCCCCATAGCCAGAGAGCAAAATGCCGCCGACTGGAGTGCTGGGGTAGCGTGTCTGGAAAAACTTGATCGACTTCGTCAGTTCTGTCGTCAGGCTATCAAGTGTTGATTCGACTGCTCGGTAGACTTGCCCCTCGAGGCGGTCAGGCGCGAGGCCGAACTTGAGGATGAATTGTCGCGCTTGATCCTCTTGAACGTTAAGGTTCTGGACGGCAGCTTTCACGAGTGAACGAATACCCATCGGAATCGTGCGAACCAAGCGAGGCGTGCCACCAAAGGTAATAGCAAGGTCAGTTGACTGGTCGCCAACATCAATAATCAAGCGAGCATCCGGTATACCGGCTGGTAACAGTGAGCGCACCATCGCTATTTGGTCAGGTTCTGATGCAATCACATCAAGGCCAAGGCTTTCAATAAATTCAAGTCGCTCTTCAGCGTACGCATTCGATGTACTTGCCAGCAATACCTCTTGTTGTTTTGGATCGTGCAGAGACGTACCGAGCAGCGCCCAGTCGACTTTTGCTTCGTTTGCAGCCATTGGGATGTATTGATCGATTTGGTACTTTAGCGTACTCTTTAGCTCGTCCTCGGGCATCACCGGGAGCTCGATAACTGTCGTAAATGTCTTGTTAGACGGTAAACCGACAACGACACTCTTTGATTTGATACCACTCTGCCCTATTGCAGTCATAATGACTTCGCCGAGCTTGCGAAGACTTTCAGGTGAATTGCTCGATGATGTCTTTTCGTCAATTGGTGCGTACCCGAAGTGTTCTAGTGCCCAACTATCGGGCCCAGTCGAAGAAAGTTGCAATACTCGAATCGCATTTGTCCCTATATCTAGTGCAAAGAAGTCGCCCACGCCTTTTAGTAATGCCATATTATCCCTCATTATACCGAAAGCATAAGCGTAAAAGCAAGCCAGAATATTCTAGAATCGTGGTGGTAATTCGCGTTGGTAGACAGTTTCGAGTCGCCCACTCTTTGAGCTCTGCGAAATGCCCCAAAGATAGGCGTCGGGTCGTAAGTTAAATACTTCGGACGGATCACTCGCTGCCGCACCTGACTCAGAACCACCAGTACGCCACAGGAGCAGCTTATTTGCCATAACAGGGCCGTTAACGGTCAAGCGAGCCTTGCAACGGTTGATCGTCAGCGATGCAGATGAACCGGCGTCATAGCAAGTGTTAATCGTCCCGGTCGCAATCAGCCATGCGTCAACCTGTTTTACGGCGGTATTTTCGTTGACACCCTGTATCAGAATATCTTTTGCAATAATCACCACCTGGGGAATACTCGAGATGTTGCTCATCGTGCCAGGACTGTATTTAATATCCTTAGTGATGGTCACAGTGCTACCGGGTGCGTTAATAATGACAGATTTACCTAATCCAATGTTTCCCCCGGTAATCGTGAGGTTAGCTGGTGCTTTGTAGAGCCCACTGAGATTTGTCAGGCTAGTAGAGGCTGGTAACGTTGGTGTTAGACTACTTGTCTCGAACGTTCCAGCGACATCAGGTATCGTCCTGTTTGTCTTGTAGCCACCCATAGAAGAGCCCGGTGAACAAGCGGCAGTCGTGGACGTGTTCGAAAGTGTCAAAAGCGATGCACCACAAATCGTTTGCGTTGTCGACGTGCCACCTGCGTAGGCCGACCCTGACCCGATGCCGGTCACAGCCCCAGTGGCAACAGAGGCGTATTCAGTCCAAGATCCAAACATGTTCGCTTGCGGCTGCTGAGCGGTTGCTTGAATACTAATATCATCGATGAGCAGTCCTGTCTGAGAAGCGGTTGATTGCACCCATAGCTCGAGGCTGTTTTGACCATTCTTGAAAACATTGGTCTTGTTACCAGATGTCGCCGACGAACTAGGTAGCCAGCCCGTTCCTATCCAGTTACTATCCAGCGCCTGGCCGTTCACGACAAACTTCATACGGTTATCGGCAGCACCAGTTATGCGGATGCGGGCGGTATCAAGGTCGATGTTCGCCGCTGGGTCAATATTAAATCCACCCTCTAACTTAAAGACGTAGATATTGGCGTTGTCGATCTCGGTCGGCTTGTTGAACGTTGGGTCATAACAGCCATTCGGATTGTTATAATTCTGACCATACATGTTCTGCCCTATCCAGCGAGCGTACGGACTAGTCCGGTTCCATACGTAATTACCGTTTTCAGATTTCACACCATCCGTTGGCACACCTGTGACATCCGGATTACTAGCGATAATATACATTCCCGCCATCGTATTATTATTGTTTTCAAGAATAGTACGCGAGGCAATACGTGGGTTCGCACTCGTCGTTGGTACAGTCACAAGGCTCGAGCCGTTCGATCCAACAGCTTTCTGACAGGTAGCACCAGGTGCACCTGATGGACGAATAATCCTATCAATACTCCAGTGCGAGTCAGATTGATTTTGTGGTAGTTTTTGCCCGAGACTATTAACGCCTGTTTTCCATAGACCAGTGAACGCCGATTGAGGGGCAGGGATAGTTGTCGAAGTCGTTGCCTTTTTTGTGACCGATGTTTGAATCTTCGACGAAGGTACTAAACCTGCTGCACCAGTAAACAATCGACCGACCATCAAGTCATTACCAAGTATCTGTATTTTAGGGCTCTTTCCGATTGTCACACAGAATGGATTACTATGGCTCCAGCGAGCGTCAGTCTGCGTAATAGGCTGAACAGAAAGCGCATAACATACCCTTGTTCCCACCGGTAGGTCACTAATTGTCTGCTGACCAACCGCCAGATTCGTGACATTTTTAGGGAACGCATTCGTCCCGCTAGCTATCGCGGTTGCACCGTTACCAAAGAATTGCTCGGGCGCACTATTGCTCTTGTTTCCACCAGGAATTCCAGC
>Ga0209511_1003367_pt1 | contig 12288 bp, 9 predicted proteins | sample SSSSmetaG_FD_184141 | JGI IMG/M metagenome (GOLD analysis project Ga0209511, IMG submission 184141) | Glacier valley bacterial and archeal communities from Borup Fiord, Nunavut, Canada, to study Microbial Dark Matter (Phase II) - ​SSSS... | ecosystem: Environmental > Aquatic > Freshwater > Ice >... | reverse complement strand
CATAGATTGCTCGGAAATTGATATCATTCCTGGAATTGTGGTAGTCTTAAGTGACTCAACTTGTACCTTTAAATCTTCCTTGCCAAGTGCCTCCTTGAAGAGTTTCTCCATTTCCTCCGACAGCGCCTTTGTGTCTTCTGTCTCCTCAATCTTTTCCTTCATAAGGTCTGAGATATCCGCATCAATTCTCGTAAACTTAGTACTGCTTTCCTTCGTTTCAAGGAACTGAATAAAGTGTCCATCTATAATGTTGCTTAGTATAACTGCATCAAATCCATGATCTTTAAACATCTTTATATACTGAGCCTGCTGTCTCTCGTCGGTAATATAGAATACCTTGTTTTCATGTTTTTCCTTATTTTTTTCTAGATAATCCTTTAATGTAACATACTCTCCGTTAATGGTTTTGTAAATTACAATATCCTTAACTCTGTCATAGAATTTTTCTTCTCTTAAACAGCCGTATTTAACAAAAGGATTGATGTCATCCCAATATTTATTATAGCTTTCTCTTTCATTCTCAAATATAGAGATTAGCTTGTCCCCAACTTTTTTTGTAATATGGTTTGAAATCTTCTTAACATATCCGTCATTTTGTAAAAAGCTTCTCGATACATTAAGAGGGAGGTCAGGACAGTCAATTGTACCTTTTAAAAGCAGAAGGAATTCTGGGATAACTTCCTTAATATTGTCTGCTACAAATACCTGATTGTTGTAAAGCTTTATCTGTCCTTCATTACCTTCAAATTCATGCTTCAACTTAGGGAAGTACAAAATACCCTTTAAATTAAAAGGATAATCCATATTAAGGTGAATCCAGAAAAGAGGTTCATTGAAATCCATGAAAACCTTACTGTAAAACTCCTTATATTCCTCATCTGTACAATCCTTTGGATTCTTAAGCCATAGAGGATGTATATCATTCAAAGGAGTAGGAACCTTTTCTTCTTCTCCTTCTTTCTTCTCTTCAACTTTAGCCTCTTCATCTATTAAAAATATTTCATTAGGCATAAAATTACAGTATTTAGTTAGTATAGAGCGAAGCTTGTACTCTTCCAAATATTCCTCGCTATCGCTACTTAAAAATAGAGTAACCGTGGTACCTCTCTCTGTCTTGTCTGAGGCCTCCATTGTAAACTCAGTTCCACCATCACTGATCCACCTTACAGCTTCAGCCCCACTCTGGTATGAAAGAGTATCTAGATGGACCTTGTCTGACGCCATAAATACTGAATAAAAGCCAAGTCCGAAGTGTCCAATTATCTGCCCGTCGTCTGTCTTATCTTTATATTTTTCAAGAAAATCTTTCGCTCCCGAGAAAGCAATCTGATTAATGTATTTCTTAACTTCCTCAGCAGTCATTCCGATACCATTATCAACAACTTTTATTGTCTTATTTGTCTTGTTTACAAAGACTTTAATATAAAACTTTTCATCTTCCCCAACCTGGGCTTCACCAATAGCCGCCAACTTTTTAAATTTACTGATGGCATCACTTGAGTTTGACACTATTTCTCGGACAAAAATGTCTTTTTCAGAATAGAGCCATTTCTTTATTATTGGAAAAATATTCTCAGTATTAATAGAAATATTACCGTTTTCTTGTTGCATTTAGAAACATCCCCTTCTTTTGATTCAATGATAATATAATACTACTCTTAAAAATGAAGTGTCAAGACAAATTTAGCACTCTCTTTAAGAGAGTGCTAATAATATATTAAAAATTAGTATTAATCCATAATTGTCCTACTAAATTTTGTAATGATACAAAAAAAAGCATATAATTTAACGGAAGATTTCGTTATTTCTCATATAAATATTAATCATTTTGGGAATAAGGTTCATTCTTTCCTAATTACTTTGCCATACCCTATTGAAAGTATTAACATAAATACTGCTATAAGTACAATAGTACCTCCAGGCCTCAGATCCCCGTAGAAAGAAACAATAAGTCCTGTCATGGTCGCTATAACAGCATATATTACAGATATAAAGGTAGTTGCCTTATAGCTCTTTGAAACCTGCATGGCAGAGGCAACTGGAAGTACAAGAAGAGATGAAACTACCAAAGTTCCTACGGTTCTTGCCGATACCGAAACAGTTACTGCCGTCAATATGGTAAATAGGAAATTCACACCACCAACTGGAATTCCAGCAAGTGCTGCACATTCTTCATCAAATGCTATGTACATAAGCTCTCTGTATAGAATAACAACTGCTGCAACTACCAGAATCCCCAGAACAAAGACTAGGATTATCTCTAAGTTACTGGTAGCAACTATACTTCCAAAGAGGAAGCTGTTAAAATCAGCCATGTTTTTCACATAGCTTGAAAGTATACCAGCAAGGCCAATTCCAGTGGACATAATTATTGCAATAGCAATCTCTGAGTAGCTTTTAAAAATCTTCCGAACCCTTTCTATTGCAAAAGCAGCTATAATTGCAAAGACAATAGCTCCTAAAACAGGATTTACTCCTATTACAAGACCTGCTGCAACACCAGCTAGCGAGGTGTGAGATAGTGAGTCCCCAATCATTGAAAGTCTTTTCAAAACAACAGTAAGTCCAATTAGTGGTGTTATAATTGCTATCAGTAAGCCCACAATGAGAGCCTTTTGCATAAAAGAATATTGTAAAATTTCTGGTATCAAATCGTTTCCCCCCATTTTTCGCAGTTGCTGCAATTATGCCTCACACTATTAGGATCAAAATTATATCCATATTCCTTTGAAATATATTCTCTATCAGTATCTTTCTCAGGATCCAACATACGTATATTCCCATTGTTTAAAAGAGCTAATTTATTAGCATGCCAAGTTACAGCCGCAATATCATGGGTAACCATGACAATAGTTATTCCAAGTCTTTGGTTCAGTCTTGCAAGCAGGCAATAAACGGCTTCCTGAGATTTGGCATCAATTCCAACAGTTGGCTCATCCATGAGCAAAACCTGAGGAGAACCAGCCAGGGCTCTAGCAATAAAAACTCGCTGTTGTTGACCACCTGAGAGCCTTCCTATCATACTTTTGCTATAGTTCTGCATTCCCACTAGTTCAAGGGCTCGTTCTACCTTCTTATGCCTTTCCAGGCGCTTCGTCCAAGGAAATGCTATTCCTTGGTATACATTCAGTCCAACAATTTCCTCAACTGTAGCAGGAAAGTCTGTATTAAAAGCATTAGCTTTTTGTGGTACAAAGCCAATGTATCCTGACTTTCTTATAGTTTTAATATCCTTTTCGAAAAGCTTTATACTCCCTTCAAATCTTTCTTCCATTCCTGCTATCAGTTTTATGAGGGTGCTTTTCCCAGAGCCATTTTCACCAACCAGTCCAACAAAATCGCCTTGATAAACTGAAAAATCAACATTTTCTAGGACTGGACTATTTCCATAGTTAAAACTTAAGTTTTTAACATTTATTATTTCATTTTCCACTATAACTCCCCTTAGTTCAATAATAATTTAATTAGTTTAATGCCTTTTTAAGTGACTCTAAATTATCTCGCATAATAGATATATATTCTTTTCCTTGCTTTTTAGCATCATCAGATATACCTTCAAGTGGATTTAACATTTCAGTTTGCGCTCCAGCTTCCTTTGCAATTGTTTGGGCTACCTTAGGACTAACAAGTTCTTCAAAAAATATCACCTTAAATTTTTGCTCCTTTGCATACTTGGATATCTCAGCCATTCTAGCTGCTGTTGGCTCGGATTCAGCATTCAAGCCTTCTATAGCCACCTGTTTTAATCCATATGCATCACATAAGTATCCAAAAGCTGCATGGGCTACAACAATTTCTTTTTTCTTAAAACTACTAACCACTGATTTATATTCTTTGTCCAGCTCATTTATTTTAACTTTATATGTTTCAAAGTTTTGTTCGAAATAATCTTTATCTTTGGGATCTGCTTTCACAAATGCATCCTTAATTGCTGAAAGCTCCAAGATTGCGTTCTGGGGGTTCAACCAAACATGAGGGTCGTATTGAAGGACATTCTCTCCTTTTTTCTCACCTTCATGGACAGCGCTACCCTCTAAAAGTTTAATTCCCTTAGAAGCTTCCACCAAAATCAAATCTTTATTATTTGCCGATGTTACAACCTTATCAACCCAATTTTCCATACCAGCGCCGTTATAAATAAAAACTTTTGCCTTTTGAAGTCTGGTAATATCCCCAGATTTTAGCTCGAAGTCATGTGGTTCCATACCAGAAGGAACAATATTAACTATATTTACTTTATCCCCACCTATTTTAGATGCAAAATCATACATAGTATAAAAGCTTGTAGCAACATTTAATTTTTGATTATCTTCAGGAAAACCTGCACCTGAAGAATTTGCACAACCTAACATAAATACTGCAAAAGATAAAACAATTGTATAAAGAAATAGCTTTTTCATTTTATAACCTCCATTTGCAAATTATTCCCGTTTGCTCTGTGTGTATTCAGTTTTTCCTTCATCTTCCTATTTGTGGGCGGCTTAAACCTTATTAATTATTCAAACTTTTGCCAACCAAATTAATATTACATTATTGTGCAAATGCAAACTATTCGCATTTAAAAACCGTCAAAAAATTACCTCTTTATGAGGCAAATATATATTTAATACTATGCTTTATGATTTCTGCATTCAGAGCATATGCCAAATATTTCAATCCGGTGGCCTGTAACTTTAAATTCAGTTGACTTCTCTATCTGCTGTTTAAGCTCAGATATTGGACAAATATCCACTGGTATCATTTTATTACACTTTGTGCAGATCATCTGGTGGGCATGCTCATCTCTAGTTAGCTCGAACAAAGCTCTACCATCACTAATTACTGTTTTATTAATTATTCCAAAATTTTCCAGAAGTTCTAGGGATCTATACACTGTTGAAAGATATACCGAGATTCCCTTGTTTTTTAAATGCATACGTATATCTTCAGCAGAAAGTGGTTTTTGTGAATCCTCAAGCATCTCTGATATAGCCTGCCTAGACTTTGTATTTTTATATCCATATTTAACAAAAAGATTTGCTTCCATTTCTAACAACTCCTGCTCTAAAGGACTTATACTAAAGAAAATTATTAAAATCCCTATTGGTATAAATCTACAATATAATTCTCATAAGTCAAATGTCCCATTAGATATAATAATACCATATTATGAAATTATCAAGTTTTTTTCTAAAATGCAGATTTATTAGAATCTTGTATAACTCCCAAAATGAAGTTAGTAAGTATACCCTTGAAGAAATAAAGGATGCAATAATAGGTGTATAGTTGCTGTAAAAACAAAATGCACCAGGAAACTAACGATCCCTGGTGTATTTTGCCGAAAGGTCTATACTAATATTTTACTTATTATATATTCTGTATATCAGTACTGCTGCTTCCGCTCTTGAAGTATTTTCACGAGGATTAATTTGATTATCATAACCTTTTACTAAGAAGGAGAGGGTTCAAGCCTAATTATTAGTTTGAACTGTAATTATCTTTTTGGCATTAAACTCAGAGATTTTAACTTTGGCCCGAATCCCATATCGGTTTTTAAGCAATTAGGTTTCAGTTTTAAATTGTATATGCCAGGCTTATCAAAGACCAATTGACCGCATTCCGAGGTTATGTACTGCCAGTATATCAAATCCTTAGGAAAAGTAATCTGATCTTTTTTTACAGTAAACTTAACGTCCTGACCATCTGCAAAAACGGTAAATTCATGTCCACCTTCCCAAGCTCCCTCTTCTTCGCCATCACTTTTCTTTTCAGTCAAGGTAGTCATTCTAATATTGAATATGCCAGGTTCAACCACTTTAAAATCCCAACTGAGCCAATCCCCTGTACTCATCCAATTCTCTACAACCCCGTTTACAGCAACGGCAATTTTAGAATTTTCATCTTCCTTATGTATCTGTGCCAAAAAGCCATCCAGTGTTATGCCGCCATTGGGCTGTTGCATCAAGGTGCAATCTATTTCTGCAGTTCCTTCTATATCCAGTACTAGGACTGAAACATATTTATCTGGGGCTTCTTTAGGTAAACTGACAGAAAGCTTATGGTAATCCAGTTCCTTATCATAGTTCTGTTTAAGAACAAGGCTTTTTTGATCCTTATCCGCCAGCAAATAGGCCTTTTTGACCTTGTTTTTCAATCCGCAAAAAGCAATACCATCTTTAGGCCAATCGTAGATATGAACATATAACCTTCCGGGCTTTGCCGTAAAGGTACCCCATCCAAGATCGCTACGGAGTAGCCCCCCTTTAGCACCATAGATCGCTTCACCGTTGGTCTTCAGCCACTGGCCGATTTCAAGCAGCCTTTCAACGCTTGGTTGCGGTATAATGCCCTCAGCAGTTGGGCCCACATTCAAAAGATAGTTTCCCCCTCTGCTCACAATACTCACAAGCAGACGAATCAATGTCTCCGCCGATTTCCAGTTGTGATCGTTCTTTTTATATCCCCAAGTATCGTTCATCGTTGCGCATGTCTCCCAAACCTCTGCATCCGCGTTCAACGGTACCTGATTATCTCTGAACCCGGTGTAATCCCCCAGATTATGCCCTACTCTCGGGCTTACAAGACAATCCGGCTGAAGCTCATGTACCAGGTCAGCAAAAATATGAGCATGCTCCTCTGATATATCCCCTGGTGTATCATACCATATCAGGCCTATAGGTCCGTACTGCGTAAGTATCTCCCTTACTTGAGGCAGTGCTTTTTCCTTCATATATATTTCAAAATTTCTACCTTCTCTTGACATTCCATTCCATAAAGGTGGTCTGAATTCTCCATGGGGATGATGCCAATCCTGATAATGTGAATAGTAGAAACATAGCTTGATTCCATGCTTTTTACAAGCCGCAGCAAGCTCTTTCATTGGGTCACGGCTAAAGGGAGTAGCATCTACAATGTTATATGGAGAGCATTTTGATTCATACATTGCAAAGCCATCATGATGCTTGGCTGTGATAACAATGTACTTCATGCCTGCATTCTTTGCAATTAGAACCCAATCCTCGGCATTAAATTTAACAGGATTGAAATCCTTGGCAATCTCTTCATACTCCTTTACGGGTATCTCACAGAAGCGCATTATTTGTTCACCTATACGGTTAATCAGTGTCCCCTTCCATTCTCCTGCTAACTGGGCATATATACCCCAGTGTATGAACATTCCAAATTTTGCATCCCTAAGCCAGGCAGTTCTCTGTGCATTTTCGGGTACTTCCATACAATTATCCATTGAATTAAACCTCCAAAAATTCTTTTATCCTTATATATAACATTACTTCTAGATCTATAAAATAAATCAATTTTGAGTTAAGACTGTTTGATAAACTTAGTTATATATTGGGCCATAGTGATCACAAGCTTTGTAATCAGCAGTCTCCATACTTTCAGTCCCAAAGGCTGCCCAAGCATGTGGACGATATATTTTATCCCTTGACACATTGTGCATGGACACAGGAATACGCAACATAGATGCCAGGGTTATCAAGTCTGAGCCAACATGACCATAAACAGTTACACCATGGTTTGCACCCCAGTTTACCATAACACTATAAACATCCTTAAATGCTCCCTCACCTGTGAGATTAGGGGAAAACCAAGTGGTTGGCCATGTCGGGTCGGTGCGTAAATCAATAGTATTGTGGACATCATCCGGCAAGACAACAGTGTTTCCCTCGGCAATTTGGAGTACAGGACCTATTCCCTCTACGATATTAAGCCTTATCAATGTAACGGGCATTTCAGCGGCTGTTTTAAAGTGACTGCTAAACCCACCTCCTCTGAAGTATTCGTAATTTGCGTGGCACCAGTCTGTGGCATTTGTACAAGCCTTAATGTCATCCTCTGTCATATCCCACCAAGCCTTCATGCAGCCCTTGCCTTCTGCATTTATAGCAGCTGCAGAACCATCCAAAGCGGTTGCACCCGAGTTGATGAGGTGAATAAAACCATTTTGTGCCAAACCCGTTGGTCGCTTTCCTGTCACGCGCTCACAGGCATCAGGACTCCAATAGGTACGTACATCGTGGAAACATGGTGCTGTATTGGAAACAAGTGTACCCAGCAGCATAGCAACTCCGTTCAATGTGTCGTTTTCTGTAGCAAATGGTGTAGGGCATTTAGCACCATTCCAGTCAAAAGTACTTGCCAATATTGCTTCCATAAAGTCTCCATTTGGAAGCCAGTCTGTCCAGTTCCTCTGCCCCTGAAAACCGCCGCCAATAGCGTTTTTACCAAGTGCCTCCTCGTGCCAGCCTAATTCGTCCAGTTTTTTGTTTCCAAACAGAATATCTTTTACCACAATAGTCATCTTTACAACGAATTCCCATTCCTTATCAGCAGGTACAACTTTTGATTTGGTAATAATATCTGGCAGGATTTTACCTGCATTACAGTCAAAACCTTCTTTGCAGTTTTCCTTAGTCCAAGAAAGTGCCTTGTGGTACTCAGCCTCGTCATAAATTCTAAGTGTAATACGACGAAGAACTTCTGTCATATCCACCCATTCTGCTCGAATGCCAAAGTATTTTTGGAACATCTGAGTATCACAATAACTACCCATAATTCCCATAGCTACACCGCCAATGTTAACATATGACTTATTCTTCATCATACCTACGGCAATGGCACAGCGGGCAAAACGCAGTATTTTTTCTGCAACATCGTCAGCCAAAGTAATATCAGTGATATCTTGCACATCATGACTATATATACTAAATGCTGGCAAGCCTTTTTGAGCATAAGCTGCAAGAACTGCAGCTAAATATACCGCACCAGGACGCTCCGTACCGTTAAAACCCCAAACAGCCTTGATAGTTTTGGGATCCATATCAAAGGTCTCAGTACCATAGCACCAACAAGGGGTTACAGTTAAAGTAGCAACCACATTTTCTGTACTGAATTGTTCCTGACAAGCAGCTGCTTCGGCTCCGCCGCCAATTGTGGTATTTGAAATCACACATTGTACTGGTTCGCCATCAGGGTAACGTAAATTACTACTGATAAATGCAGCAGCTGTTTTCGCCATACCCATCGTCTGAGCTTCCAAGCTTTCTCTTACGCCGCCCCATCTTCCATCAATTACTGGGCGTATCCCAATCTTAGGATAATTAATCATCACTATTTCCTCCGATTCGCAATTTATATACTTCATTCACTATTCGCCTTAACCTTCTATTATCTGCTTAAATCTCATGAAGTGCTGCAAAGCTAACTGATGGCCAACTATTTGCACAAAATAGCGCGCCCACTAGATGCACCCAAGTCAATAGCAAGTACACTTGTTGTCATAAAATCACCTCAAAATCTCCATTTATACAACACTTTTTTAAATTAACCATCTCTTCGTTCATTTTTGATATATTCAACTAGTAATGTCTATTTTGATTATATTTTTTATAGCCTGGGTGTTTGCCTGTTATGTGGTAATAGTTATCTCTCAAGACCAGCAGTTTATCTATATTGGGTTTGCTAATCTCCTTTGCGCCACCAAGCAGATAGGCAGTCAAACTTATTTTCGCCCATAGCTCCAAAGTCTCCATCCGGTAATAAGCAGTGATTAGATCTGCACCTACTGTCAATGCGCCATGATTTGCTAAAAGCATTACATCATGATTCGGTAGAAATGGAGTAATAGCCTCTGGTACCTCCATGGTACTAGGTGTACCATATGGTGTTAATGGTACGCTGCCTATGGCAATTACTGTCTCTATCATGCTATATTCATCCATTGACTTACCTGCGACAGCATAGCCTGTAGCAGTTGCAGGGTGAGCATGAAGTACCGCACCAACATCCGGACGTACCTCATAGCAACGCATATGCATTTTTATTTCACTAGATGGCTTATACTCATTATCCGTATCTATTTTTTCTCCCTTTCCGTTTATGGTCACTAGTTTTTCTGGAGTTATAAAGCTCTTGCTCATGCCTGTCGGAGTTGCTAAAAACTCATTATCGCTGATTTTTACCGTGATATTTCCATCATTGGCGGCAACCCAGCCTTGTTGCCACATCTTATGGCAAATATCACAAATCTGCACTTTTAATTCCTGTCTATCCATAAAGTCTCCTCTGTAATCAAATATCTAATTAATTCAAGTTTAGCAGTATGCATAATGTATGTATACATTTTGAAACATTGTTGAAAACTATGCTTTCATATGTCATACTATATTTCATAATAAATCATTTTGTTTCAAGAAGGTGTATTTATGTTTAAGTCAGAGCGCGGTGTTAAAATAATGGATTTGTTTAAGGCAAAAAAACAGCTATCCTTAGATTATTTATATAATGAGCTCTTTTGCAGTAAGGCAACCTTACGCAGGGATTTAATGGAACTGGAGAATATGGGTTTAATCCACCGAAACAGAGGAGGAGCGTCTATTGTAGTAAGTGGCAACAATGAATATTCCTATACATTTAGAGATATAGAAAACCGTGATGCAAAATTACATATCTGCCAATTAGCGGCTGATTTCTTATCTGATGGTATGTCCATTTTTTTGGATAGCAGCTCCACAGTGCTAAATATATGTCCCTACCTTAAAGAAAAAAAACATGTTACCGTAGTTACGAATGGAATTGCTACCGCATTTAATCTAATAGAAAATCAATGCGCTGAAACTTATATTTCCGGTGGCTACATTAAAAATGCTTCCACATCCATAGTAGGAGAACACTCTGCTAATTTTTTTGATAAATATAATGCCGACCTTGCAATATTATCCTGTCGTGGAGTTGATAAATCTGGCTTATATGAAGCAAATTAACAACAGGCTTTTGTAAAGCATCACATGATTACCAATGCTAAAAAAACAATCGTGTTATGTGACAGTAGCAAATGGGAAAAAAGCTTTTTTTATAGGCTCACTTCTTTTCAAAATATCTGTGCTATAATCACTGATGTAAAACCACAAGAGGATATTTTAACTACTATTCTTAGCAATAATTGTGAAGTAATATATTAATTGACGTGTACGTTCAATATATAAATATACATCCTTGTAAAAAAGTAAAAATATACATATAATAGCAGTAACAAATAGCCTTATACTACTAGGAGGTAATTATGCAATCCTTTTATTCGCTTTACAACAGACTAACTAAGGCTTCAGTAGAAAATAGAGTAGATGAAGAGTTAAGAGATATAAGGAAAATACCTGATTTTGATGAAAAACATCTTGATTGTTTGCTTAATCCAGATAAACATTCTACTGTTTTTTCTCTGTCAGACTGCAAATGTCCCGATGAACAAAAAGCAGACTGTGAAAAAACCTGTTTTTTTAATGCCTTATCAAAAGATGATACTGGCAGGATAGTTGTTTCAGAAGATTTATGCACTGGCTGTTCCGATTGCATAGAAAATTGTAAAAGTAAGAATCTCGTAGACAGAAAAGATATTTTGCCTATATTCGAACTACTAAACAATAGCACGACACCTGTTTATGCCATGATAGCACCCGCTTTTATAAGTCAATTCAGTGATAAGGTATCACCAGGGAAGCTAAGAAGTGCTTTTAAAAAGCTTGGCTTTGCTGGCATGATTGAAGTGGCACTTTTTGCTGATATTCTTACACTGAAAGAAGCCCTGGAATTTGACAATTCTATTCAAAGTGATAAGGATTTCGTACTAACAAGTTGTTGTTGTCCTATATGGATTGCTATGATAAGAAAAGTTTATGATCTCCTTGTGCCTCATATTCCAGCCTCTGTTTCGCCAATGGTTGCCTGTGGGCGTTCTATAAAAAAATTAACCCCAGGGGCAAAGACTGTTTTCATTGGTCCCTGTGTTGCTAAAAAGGCAGAAGCAAAAGAAAAGGACATTATAGACGCTGTTGACTTTGTTCTAACATTTCAAGAAGTTCAGGATATTTTCGAGATAGCACAAATAAATCCAGAGGATTTCGAGGAGGATTTAAAAGATCACTCATCTACTGCTGGAAGGATTTATGCAAGAACTGGTGGAGTTAGCGAAGCGGTACAAAATACAGTTAATCGTTTAAGCCCCAATAGACCTATCCCATTAAAATCTCAACAAGCTAATGGCGTTCCTGAATGTAAAGCACTGCTTAATGAAATTAAAAATGGGAATATTAATGCTAATTTCATTGAGGGTATGGGCTGTGTTGGTGGATGTGTAGGCGGACCTAAGGCATTAATTAGCAAAGAAAAGGGCGCTGAACAAGTAAATAAATATGGACAGATTGCATCCTATAAAACCCCAGTTGACAATCCTTATGTTATTGAGCTTCTTCACAGACTTGGCTTTAATTCAATAGAAAGTTTGTTAGAAAG
>Ga0209511_1003364_pt1 | contig 12294 bp, 11 predicted proteins | sample SSSSmetaG_FD_184141 | JGI IMG/M metagenome (GOLD analysis project Ga0209511, IMG submission 184141) | Glacier valley bacterial and archeal communities from Borup Fiord, Nunavut, Canada, to study Microbial Dark Matter (Phase II) - ​SSSS... | ecosystem: Environmental > Aquatic > Freshwater > Ice >... | reverse complement strand
GGGCGGGCGAACGAGCGACGACAAGTCAATGGCCCCACGGAGGGACGCTGAACTCAGGGGGGCATTCGACATTAGATCTCCTTGGCGGTTACAAGGCCCTGGCTGTAGCCGAGCAGCACAATCTTGGCATCGCTGCCCGCCGCGGGAATGAAGAACAGTAATTGGTCCCCGTACGTCGCCACGACGCCGGACGTACTCACCGAGATATTCGAGAGAGCCTTGACGGCCCCCGTCGGGTTGACGGCTGCCCCGGCTTCGACCGGTTTCACGGTCGTGATCTCATTGAGATTCACCGCGACGATCGCACCGGCACTGTTGGTCGCCAAGGCGATCGCTGGTGCCGGCCCGATGGCGTGGCCGAATGACACACTCGCCGTCGACGGTAGCGAGGCCTTGATCCCCTGCTTGTATGTGAGTCCCACAGCGGTCCGCAAACTGTCCCCGGTCTTGTCGAATTCGAGGTAGGTGGCGCTATCGACGTCCTTCTCGAGGATGTCCCCGTATGCCAGGGCGGCATCCTTCGGGGTCAGCTTGAGTAGGCCGCTGTCCGGGGACAAGCGTGAGGCTCCCACATTCGCCGGTGCGACGTCGGGCAACTGCACCGACGGCTCAAGGGTGATTGCGTAGCTGACCTTGTAGTCGGATCGAGGATTGTCTTGTTCGAGGAACACTGCGACCGGCGGAATCTTGGTGTCCTTGTCGTCCTGGATGACTGCGAATACCGTTCTGGGCCAGGTAAGAGTCTGCTGCGGCAAAGTGAGCTTGACGGGTCCATCCGGAATCGTCGGGAGACCGGCAATCGTCGGGTCGACGCCGCGAATCGTGTAGTTCGCGAGCCGAAGCTGCAGCGCCGCTCCCGTGAATCTCGTGGCGATCAGTTTCGCGTCACGATCTTTGTCGGCTTTCGTCGTGACGACGCTGACCTTGGAGATGATCCGTTCCACTTGGCGCGCGGTCACCGCGGGCGGGTCAAGAGAGGAAATCGGGGAGGCGGCGCTTCTTGATGGGGTGGGAACGCTCGCCGGCCCGGCTGTCGGAAAAATGGCACTGCACCCGCTGAGTGCGAGAAGTCCCACGAGAACCACCGGCACAGCGGTCATCCCGCGCCGACGACCGCTCGCGGGGGCGTCGATGGCCTTACGGGACTGTGGCTTAAGCGCGGGTTTGCGCGGAACCTTCGGCATCTTTTGGGCCTTTCGACGCGGCCCGCGCCCGCTGCGCATGTGGTTGGTTGCCCACAGCAAGAACCCGAGGCCGACGATGAGCACGATTGCTCCCCCTCCGATGAGCGGCGCGGCCCACGGGGTCGAATTGTCGAGCGGCCAATAAATCCGAAGGTTTGCCGGTGCGGGAGACTTGCCGTCCGAGATCACGATGAACGAGACGTCGGCAGGAACGTTGACCGTCGCAAGAACCGCCTTGTCGTTGCTGAACTCGCCGAACCACAGGTCGGAGCCGGTTGGGTCGGGCACCGCCGTTTCTTTTCCGGGAACAACCGAGCTGGTGAGCGAATTGCTGGCCTTGTCGTAACCCACCTTCGTATAGCTGGTGTTGCCGAGCCAGGCTTCGATGTCGCTCGTTCGCCCGTATGCGGCGAAAATCTTTCCATCGCCCTTGGCCGAGAGAGTCTGGACTCCGGGGAACGCGTTGAGGGTTGCACCGTCGATGACCGTCACGGCGTTTCCGCCCGACACGACGGTCGACACGTCGACCTGGTCGGGCTCGAGGAGAACGGTGCGCTGCGCGATTCCGTAACCGATCATTCCGGCAGCGACAACAAAACAAATAATGGCGAGAACAAATCGCACGAACTACTCCTTTCGTGCTGCCAGGCCTGACAACAGGTCATGGCACCCTCCGCCGGCCATGTGACTGTTCACAGGCGGGCGTTCGCACTAGGGACGAGAGGAGGGGCTCCCAAGAAAAGTGGAAGTAACAGCAATAAAGACACTTCAGACTAGCCGACACCCCGGTGGGCACCCAACTCTGAGTCTGGGACGTTACTGGGAGATCGCTGTAAGCGCCGGGCCGACTTCACCGTGAATCCCGCTCCCGACGCACGCTAAACTCTGAGGGTTGTTCCGACCGCGCAAGGAGAAACCATGGCCGTTGACGAGACCGATTTCGGAACCGAAATGCGCGGCTACCGCAAAGACGAAGTCGACCGCGTTGTTGGAGACATGCGACGCGAACTCATCCAAGCACGGACGGAGAGGATGGACGCGGCCAAGGAAGTCAAGAGACTTCTCGCGGTAAACGAAGACCTTCAGGCCGAACTCGACGAGACCGGCAGCCCCACATACGCGGGGCTCGGCACCAAGCTCGAGAACACGCTGCGCGTGGCCGAGGAGCAGTCGACGCGGCTCATCGGTCAGGCGGATATCGACGCCGAACGTTTGCGAAGCACAGTGCAGTCCGACGTCGATAAGCTTCGCGCGGACAGTGTGACTACGGCGCAGACCCTCGTGGACGATGCCGCGTCCAGTGCGACGAAGACCCGCGCCGATGCCACCCGCGAGGCGGAGGAGCAGACCGCCCGCGCACGCGCCGAAGCCGAAGCCCTTAATCAGGATGCGCTGCGCGAGGCCGCGGCAATCCGCGCGGCCTTAGCAACGGAGACCGCGGAAACCCGCGCAACCGCGAAACGCGAAGCGGCTGCGCTCACGGCCGAGGCGGAGCGATCCGCGGCCGAACTGCGAGTCGCTGCCGAGCGAGAAGCCGCCGAAGCCCGCGAAGCGGCGGCGCAGCTTGCTCGAGACTCGGAATTGGGCCGCGCAAACTTCGACAATGACAATGCTACTCAGCGCGCCACGCTCGCTCGCGACATTGAACAGGGTCGCACCGACCTCGCTCGTGAGCTCGACACAGGGCGCGCCGAACTCGAGGCCGAGCTGGCAACCGGGCGCGAGTCGCTCGCCGCGGAGACGAGCGCCACGCGCACCAAGCTTCGCAACGAAGCGGCGGCAGCCCAAGAGAAGCTCTCCAACCAGACGCAGGCAGCACAGGCGAAGCTTCAAGCGGATGTCGAGGCCGGCTACGCGAACCTCGCCGCCGACACGGAAGCAGCCCGCGCAACGCTCGAAGCAGACACAGCCGCAGCGCGCGCGGCCCTCGAAGCGGACACCGCCGCAGCACGCGCAACGCTCGAAACCGAGACCTCGTCCGCACGGACCGCCCTCGATGCCGAGATCGCGACGGCCGGAAACGAACTGGCCGCCGACACGGCCGCCGCACGATCGACGCTCAAGGCCGAGATCGCGGAGCGTCGTGCCGCGGCCGAAGCAGAGATCGCGACAAAGCGGTCGGCAGCTGAAACCGAGATTGCCGACGCGCGCGCACGACTGGCGCACGATATCGAGCAACACACGACCGATCTCGCCCGCGATATCGAGCGCCAGCGGGCAGAACTCGCGAGCGAGACCGAGACAACGAGGGCGTCACTCGCGCACCAGCGCGACGAGCTTCGTACGAGCCTCACCCGCGATGCGGAGCAAGCGCGCAACGACCTCGAGCTAGAGCTCAAGACCCGTCGCGAGGACGCCGAAAAGGAGTTCCTCTCCAAGCACCGCGAGGCAACCGCCCAGACACAGAACTACCTCGACGAGGCCCAGGCTCAGCTCGCGGAAGCGATTAGTAACGCCAACGACAAGCGCAACGAAGCGCAATCGCTCGAGAGCACATCGAAGGCGCAAGCGAAGGCCGTGCGCGAGGAAGCGGATGCGCACGCATCCTCGGTGGTGAGCGCCGCGGAAGCGCGAGCAAGGGCCACGATCAAGGACGCCGACATGCGCAGTTCACAACTCGTGTCGGAGGCCGAAGAACGCCTCGCGAAGATTAAGCTTGAGCGCGAAACCGTCGCAGGGTATTTCGAAAACTTGCGAGGCGTTTTGCAAGATGCCGAACGCGTCACAGCGGAGCAGTAACCTTTACTCGTACCCATCATCGACGATAAAGGAACCGCCGTGAAGATACAGAACCCCTTTCGTGTCGGATTACTCGGCGGGTTGGGAGTGCTACTCGCCGTGGGAATCGGCGTCACGATCGGTAACCTCGCGACGATCCTCACCTACGTCGGTGCGGCGCTGTTCCTCGCCTTGGGGCTCGACCCGCTCGTCAGTTGGCTGGAGAGGCACCGCTTCCCACGCCCGGTCGCAATCCTCACCGTGATTCTCGCGGTCGCCGGGGTGTTTATCGGGGTTATTCTCGCGATCATCCCCGCGATCGTCAGCCAAGTCCAGACAGCAATCAAGACGATTCCGTCGCTCATCACCGCCTTCTCCGACAACTCCATTCGCGATTCCATTCAACGGACGTTCCCGTGGCTGGGTCTTCAGGGTCTGATCGATTCCGCAACAACGTGGGTCAAGTCGCTGAACTTCACAAGTATCGGCGGCGGAGTGCTCACGGTTGGCATCAACATAGCCACGGGGATCACTGGCGCGGTGATCATCTTTATCCTCACGATTTACTTCGTCTCGTCGCTCACGTCAATCAAGCGCGGCATGTATCGACTCGTTCCGGCCTCGCGGCGAGAGACCTTCATCGACCTCGCCGAGCAGATCAGCCACGCGGTGGGCCGTTTCGTGGTTGGGCAGGGCGGCTTAGCGCTCGTCAACGGCGTCCTCTCTTTTATCTACCTGACACTCGTGCTTCCCCTATTCGGCATCCCGGTTGCATTTTCTGCGCTCCTCGCTTTCATCGCGTTCCTCGGGTCGCTCATCCCACTCGTCGGTACCCTCTCTGGCTCAATCGTGAACACCCTCATCGTCCTCGCCTTCAATGGAGCTCCTAGTGTATTTTTTGTCGGCGGTTATTACCTGATTTACATGCAGGTGGAGGCATATGTGCTCAACCCGCGCATCATGTCGCAAGCGGTTAAAGTACCGGGCGCGATCGTCGTGATCGCGGCCCTCGCGGGCGGCACGCTCCTCGGTGTGCTCGGCGCGCTCATCGCCATCCCGGTCGCCGCGGCCATTCTGCTCATCACCGAGCAGGTCGTGATCCCGCGGCAGGCAGAGCGCTAGCGCGCGGCACCGACCCTCGCTACGGCTCGGGCCAGGACTCCGGCAACGGAAGGGCAGCCGGGTTGAGCCGCGCAACGATCTCGCTCAGCACTCGATAGGTTTGTTGCTCGCCCACCCAGAGGTGACGTCCGCCAGAGACAATGACCAACTCGGTCTCGGGGACGCTCGCAAATCGCTCGCGCGCCTCGTCGGGTCGCACGTAGTCGTCGAATTCGGGAATGATCGCCACCAGCCGCTTGCCGCTTCCCGCCCATGAGGCCACGTCGTCGGGGGTAGCTCGCTTCAGTGGCGGCGACAGCACTATCGCACCATCGATGGGATACCGCAGGCCGAACCGCAACGCTACCTCGGTGCCGAAAGACCACCCGACGATCCATGGGTGGGGGAGTCCCTGCTCACGCACGAAGTTCATCGCTGCGGCGAGATCGTGTTGCTCGTCAATCCCGTCGCCGAAGGTGCCTTGCGACGCACCCCGCGGAGAGGACACGCCTCGGAAATTGAAACGCAGAACCGCGAGATCGGCCAGTGCGGGCAGCCGCGCGGCGGCCTTGCGAATGATGTGCGAGTCCATAAATCCGCCCGCCGTCGGCAGCGGATGCAGCGCAACAATCGTCGCGACCGGCTCAGCGGTCGCGGGCAGCGCGAGCTCCCCGACAAGAGTCAGCCCGTCGCTCGTGTGGAGTTCGATGTCTTCTCGACGAGCGGGAAGCTCCAGTCCGCCGCGAATCTCGATCACGTGATCACCTCGGGTTGCGTCATTTCCCTCGGGACCACGCTCTCCCGCGCGTTCACGGGCGAATCCGCCAACAATGCGTGTGCCAGTGCCGACGTGCCGCGAGATCGTTCGCATCACCGAGTAAGCCATCCGCACGCCACGCGACAAGATGCGGCGTTCCCGTCGAGATCTCGAGACGGCATCCGGGACACGTGTACGGCTTAGTCGAGGAGTCGCCGGTCAGTGTCTGCACGTTCCAGTCACCGTCACGGCGGTGGTCCACGGTGCGCAGCCCGAGCAGCGCCCGCGAGAGGTCAGCGGCCTCGTCGCCCGGGTCATCCCCCCGACGACCCCTGGGCCGGTTAGAACGGGGCATGATTCCAGCATACGGTTCGCTCCGCTGACGCTCGGTCAGTACCAGCCGACCGACTCCGAATGCGCCCACGCTCCACACGGCGTCGAATAGCGGTCCGCGATGTATCCAAGCCCCCAGGTGATTTGTGTCGCCGGATTGGTCGCCCAGTCCGCGCCAGCCGACGCCATCTTGTCTCCGGGAAGTGCCTGCGGTATGCCGTACGCACCGCTCGAACTGTTGCTCGAATACACGTTCCAGTGCGATTCGCGGTCCCACAGCGCCACCAAGCAGCTGTACTCCGCGTCGCCGAGTCCCATGCTCTTGAGCATTTGATAGGCGATCGCTTGAGCGGTCCCCGGATCGGGTGCACCCGCGGCGGGAGCTACTGCTTGCGCTCGCTTCTCGGTGACGGTGAAGCCGTCGCGAGTGGCACCGTTCGAATACTCCCCGCCGATAGTCATCGACTGCGTGCCGCCACTGCTGGCGGGGGTTACGACCCCGTACGCCGGCGAATTGCCCGTCGGAGGAGCAAGAGTCGCCGAGAGAAAAGCAAAAGTCACAAAGGTCGCAAACACCGGGAGCGACCACGCGGCCCGCACGTGGCGTCCCGTAACGTCGCCGCCCGCGCTCTTTACCTGAGCGCGCAGCGCGATTACCCGCGATTGACTCCCCACAGTCTCAGCATTTTAGTCCAGCGGGCTGGGAATGGTACTCGGACGCACGCGGGAGTTCTGCGATCGGTCAGCGCACCGCGAGCATCACGTCGATCACTGCGTCAAGCAGCAGATCTACCTGCGCCTCGCGGTAACCGCGCTTGCTCTCGCGAAACACGACCGTTCGCACTTGTTCGACGCTCATGGGCTTGCCGTGCTGGAAGTAATTGACGAGCCGATCGGCGAAGGCATCAACGTCTTTGGGCTTGTACCCCGTGGTGAACGGTCCGACCCGGGAGAAACGCGCACCCGCGTCACGCGCGAGCCGGTCGAGAATCACCTGCGCGGAGCCACGCGCTTGCGCGTACCACGCGGCGTCCCCGGCCTCGGCGCGTGCACGCTCTCGTTCACGTGCCGCGAAGGCATCCTCTAGGCGCTCAAGGGCCGCGTCGACGTGGCTCGGCGAGTAGCCGCCCTTCTGCATCGCAAAAGCTGTCTTGCGGATACTCGCAGCACTGAGGACGCTGTGAGCGCCACGGTCGGCCGTGTACGCGGCGCGCGCATCCTCGAGAAAGTCTTCGACCTGATCCACGTTGTAGCCCCGTTTTGACTTGCGGCTGCGCGGGAAAGTGTTGCTCACGCGTCTATTGTGCCCTACCGCCGCTGGGAAGCCGTGCGGCGAGAAGCCATGCAGAGGGTGCCGCCCACTCGACGGCGCGCGCGGGATGTTCGCCCCCAAGATGCCATGCGGGTGGGACTCTACGTAAAGATCAAGAACAGAGCGTATGCCGCCGCGGCCGATAGCAGCGACGAATCGACCCGATCGAGGAAACCGCCGTGGCCTGGCAGCCAAGTCGAAATGTCCTTCACTCCGAGATCGCGCTTGATCAGCGACTCCGCGAGGTCGCCCGTCGTTGCTGTCGCCACCATCGTCACTCCAAGAATGAGTCCGACCCACCACGGCTGATGAAGCATGAAGATCGAGAGAAGCACGCCGGCGGTAAGAGCCGCGCCGACCGAGCCAGCGAATCCCTCCCACGTCTTCTTCGGACTGATGAGCGGCGCCATCGGATGTTTTCCGAATGTCAGCCCGGTCGCGTACGCCCCGACGTCCACACTGACGACGACAATGAGGAATGCGAGAGTCCACCACTGCCCGCCGTCGTGGGCGGTAAGCAGCACGCTGAAGCCGCCCATGAACGCGACGTAGATCATGATGAACGCGCCCGCGCCCAGATCGAGCAGCAGGTCCTTTGCGCTCGCACGGCCGCTCGGCAGCGCGAGTTCAGCGATCCGCCAGACGGCTATGACGCCAATCCCCGCGAGCGTGACGTACCAGTGGCCAGCATCCAGCCAAAAGAATGTCGCGGGAACGACCGCAAGCCCCGCGATCACGGTGGGCACACGCGGGACGTCACGACCTGCAATGCGCAGCGCGCTCGCGAGCTCGTATGCGGCGAATCCAATGAGTGTGGCCGCGAAGACCATGAACAGCGCCTTGACGAAGATGATGCTGAAGATCAGTGCGGCGCCGAGCGCCAGACCGACGGTGATCGCGAGGGCGAGCGGCCGCCCGGTCCGCGCGTTGATTTTGTCGTTCGTCGCGCGAATCTGGGACTCTAGGTTCTCAAAATCGCTTGCCATCTAGACCTCGAGCAGCTCGGCTTCCTTTTTCTTCACGGCATCGTCGATGGCGTCGACGTGGTGCTTCGTTGCGGCATCGAGATCCTTCTCCGCGCGTGCGATCTCGTCCTCGCCCACTTCTTTCAGCGCGTCGAGATCGTCCTTGGCTTTCCGGCGGATGTTGCGCAGGCTCACTCTGGCCTGCTCCGCCTTATCGCGCACGATCTTCACGAACTCACGTCGACGTTCTTCGTTGAGCTCGGGAAGGGTCGCGCGGATCACCGTGCCGTCGTTTCCCACGCTCGCGCCAAGGTTCGCGGCACCGACGATCGCCTTCTCAATGTCCTTGAGGGCGGTCTTGTCGTATGGCGTGATGAGCAGGGTGCGCGCCTCTTGGTTGACCATGGAGGCGAGTTGCGCGAGCGGCGTCGGCGTGCCGTAGTAGTCGACGAGCACCTTCTGAAAAAGCGCGGGATTCGCACGGCCGGTTCGGACGGTTCCGAAGTCGTCTTTGGCGACCTCAACGGCCTTCTGCATCTTCTCTTTGGCTTCGGCCAAAACGTCGCTGATCACGGCAACTCCTTTGTGTCTGAGTCGAGTGTATGGGAGGTCGCTCAGTTGGAGACGAGAGTGCCGATGCGCTCGCCACGGATCGCTTTCGTCACGTTGCCCGCGGGCTCCATGCCGAAGACGACCATGGGCATCGAGTTATCCATGCACAAGCTGAAGGCTGTCGAATCGACGACCTTGAGCCCGCGGACAAGGGCCTCTTGGTACGTCACGTGGTCGAGCTTCGCGGCCGAGTCATCTTTGCGGGGATCCGCCGAATAGACCCCGTCTACACCGTTCTTGGCGACAAGCACGACATCGGCGCTGATCTCGAGCGCACGTTGTGCGGCGACCGTGTCGGTGGAGAAATAGGGGAGCCCTGCTCCCGCGCCGAAGATGACGACCCGGCCCTTCTCGAGGTGCCGCTCCGCTCGGCGGGGGATGTATGGCTCGGCGACTTGCGTCATAGAGATCGCCGACTGAACGCGAGTCGCGGCGCCCGCTTGCTCGAGGAAGTCTTGCAGGGCGAGCGCGTTCATGACAGTGCCGAGCATGCCCATGTAGTCGGCTCGACCGCGATCCATTCCGCGCTGGCTGAGCTCGGCTCCTCGGAAGAAGTTACCTCCACCGACGACGATCGCGATCTCGACGTCTGCGGCAGCTGCAGCGATCTCTCGCGCTAGCTCGGCTACGACATCCGGGTTGACGCCGAGTGATCCACCGCCGAACGCTTCACCGGAAAGCTTCAGGAGTACCCGTCTGGTGCGGTCTTGGCTCATGGCAGTTCCTCCCGGTGCGGCTCGGTCGAGTTTACCGGTTCGCACCCCGGGCGACATCGCGCCTGCCCGAGTCAGGCTCCGACTCGGCGATCAGTCGCTCGCCGCACCGTTTGCACAGGATCGCACCCCGTGACAAGAAGAGGGCCCCGAATCGCGGTGATCCGGGGCCCTGCGAGCTCACACGCGGACCTGGTTAGGCGCCGACCTTGAAACGAGCGAAGCCCGTGATCGTGAGTCCGGCATCCGCGAGCACCTTTGAAACCGACAGCTTGTTGTCCTTCGCAAAGTCCTGCTCGAGCAGAGCGACCTGCTTGAAGTAGGCGCCGACGCGACCCTCGACGATCTTCGGCAGTGCAGCGTCGGGCTTGCCCTCGCCGCGACTGATCTCCTCGACGATGCGACGCTCGTTGTCGACGAGGTCACTGGGCACGTCATCCTTCGACAAGTACTGCGGGTCGGCGAACGAGATGTGCTGAGCGACAGAGCGGATGGTCTCCGTGTCGTCACCCGCGTACGACACGACCACGCCGACCTGCGGCGGGAGGTCCTTGCTCGTTCGGTGCAAGTACACGGAGAACTTGTCGCCAGGGATACGGGCAATGCGACGCAACTCGATCTTCTCGCCCAAGATCGCGGCTTCCTCCGAGATGGCCGACTCGACGGTGCCGCTGCCGGCCTTCGTCGCGAGTGCCATGTCGACGGTCTCGGCTCCCGAGTCCGCAAGCGCTTGGAGCACGAGGTTGCCGAGGTTGATGAACTTCTCGCTCTTGGCGACGAAGTCGGTCTCGCACGCGAGCTCGATCAGAGTCGTTGCGGTTGCGCTCTCGACTGCCGCGACAAGGCCTTCACTCGTCGAACGGTCTGAACGCTTCGCATTTGACTTCGCTCCCTTGAGTCGGAGGATCTCGGTCGCCTTCTCGAGGTCGCCGCCGGCTTCGACGAGCGCGTTCTTGCTGTCGACCATGCCGGTGCCGAGGCGTTCGCGCAGGGTCTTCAGGTCTTCGAGGCTGAAATCGGCCATCGTGGGAATCCTTACTTCTTGTCGGCCGGGGTTGCCGGCTTCTTCGGTGCCGCCGCGGGCTTCTTCTCTGCGGCGGGCTTCTTCTCAGCGTGCGCCTTCTCCGCCGGTGTAGCCTCGGCCTCGATCTTGGCCTCGGTCACGGCGTCTGATTCGACGTGGTGTACGGGGATGACGGTCTCGTCGGCGGCGGCCTCATGGGCGGCGACGACGGCGTCCGCGTCGTTCTCTTCGGTCGGCGTCTCGGCCGCGACGACTGCCGCGACTGCGGCCGCGTCGGGCGTACCCGCGACCTCGCCGTCGACAGCCTCGATCTTCTCGGCTTCGGTCTGCGGGGTTTCGGACGCGGCAAGCAGTTCCGCTTCCCATGCCGCGAGGGGCTCGACCTCTTCGCCGGCCTCGGGCTTTTGGTGACGCTGGATGAGTCCTTCGGCTGCGGCGTCAGCGATGATCCGCGTCAGAAGACCCACGGAGCGGATCGCGTCGTCGTTACCCGGGATCGGGTACTGAACTTCGTCCGGGTCACAGTTGGTGTCGAGGATCGCGATAACCGGGATGCCGAGTTTGTGCGCCTCGTCGATCGCGAGATGCTCCTTCTTGGTGTCGACGATCCACACGGCAGACGGCGTCTTCGTGAGGTTGCGGATACCGCCGAGACTCTTCTGCAGCTTGATGAGTTCGCGCTTCTGGATCAGAAGTTCCTTCTTGGTGTAGCCGCGAGTCGTGTCGTCAAAGTCGACCTCTTCGAGTTCCTTCATGCGAGCAAGGCGCTTGGAGACGGTCTGGAAGTTGGTGAGGAGGCCACCGAGCCAGCGCTGGTTGACGTAGGGCTGGCCCACGCGGAGCGCCTGCTCCGCGATCGAACCCTGTGCCTGCTTTTTGGTGCCGACGAACAGGATCGTGCCGCCGTGAGCGACGGTCTCCTTGACGTAGTCGTACGTCGTGTCGATGTGCTTGAGCGACTGCTGAAGGTCGATGATGTGGCTTCCCGAACGCTCGGTCAGGATGAAGCGCTTCATCTTCGGGTTCCACCGACGGGTCTGGTGTCCAAAGTGAACGCCGCTGTCGAGCAGCTGGCGAATCGTTACTACGGCCATGGCCGTGCTCCTTCTCGGCCCGCGCGCGAAACGCAATCGTGCCTATTCTCAGTTATCTCCCGCGACCGGTCGGCGCGGAACCTGGTACCCAGCACGCGTCCGCCTATTGCTAGGACCGAATGGACACGGAGGCTTCAGCGATGCGCACCTGACTGGGTCAGATTTCACTCTCGCGGGCACGCGTAGTCACCGGGATTACTCCCCATGCTCCAACAATCGTAGCACCGCTCCCTCGCTCACTCGATTCGTGGCATTCCCCCACCGATTGCGTTCGCTGAGGCTTGCGAGCGGTGCAATGCGCAACGGTCGAACCATGCTCTTTCTCCTTCGCTCCTCGAGCGTTGTCGCGCTCGCGTGCATCGTTGTCATCGGACCGGCCAGTGCGGCGGTCTCGACCGCCGCGACCGGGGCGCCTGTGGTTGCGCGGGCCACATGGGCGTGGCCGGTCGCGCCGCCGCATTCGATCGCCAGGCCCTTCATC
>Ga0209511_1003361_pt1 | contig 12311 bp, 9 predicted proteins | sample SSSSmetaG_FD_184141 | JGI IMG/M metagenome (GOLD analysis project Ga0209511, IMG submission 184141) | Glacier valley bacterial and archeal communities from Borup Fiord, Nunavut, Canada, to study Microbial Dark Matter (Phase II) - ​SSSS... | ecosystem: Environmental > Aquatic > Freshwater > Ice >... | reverse complement strand
CACCTACGCCAAATACTTTCAGATAGTGGACGGCTACATGGGCCGGCGGATGCCCATCGTGGGCGGGGCCTGGCTCCTCACGCTGGCAATAAATCTGGCCGTATTTGCCAATACGTGGCGGCAAAGCCCGATTTTCTGGATGATTTTGACCTGCCTGCTTATCCTGGTGGCGGATATGGCTTTTACGGGCCACGAGCAAACGCCCATCAACCAGGATTACCAGAAAATGGACCTGAACCACCTCACGGCCCAGCAAATTGAGGCGTTGAAGCGAATGCGCGCGCAGTCCGACCACAATTTCAGCGTGCGCGACGTGGGCCAGAAAACCATGTATTTCATGATGAGCCTGACACCTTTTCTGCTGCCCGGCCTCAACCGGCGCGGGGCCGAAGCCCGGCAGGTTGCGGCCCGGCCTGCAGTGGCGGCCTGAGTCGGCCAATGGCCCCGCGTTGCCGGCTGACCAAGCCCGGCACTCCAAGCTTGCACCCAATCAAATTTTCCCCAACATGAAAAGTAATTCCTTCGGAATGACGCTGCTCTTGCTGTTGCTCGCGGGCACCGCGCTCGGGCAAGGGCGCAAGTTTGAGAGCTTCGACGCGGAGCAAGCCAAGTTCGCCCCGGACGTGCAGCGGTTTCTGGCCGCCAAGCTGGCTGGTCGCCCAAATCGGGACTTGTTCTCGGATTTGCAGAGCAATAAGTCCATTGCCGTCAATCCGATGGGCGAGTCGCGCGACAGCCTCAGCTACAAGGGCGCGCCCCGGCCGCTGGGCGAGCGGGTGCGGCTCGACTCGCTGCGGAAAGACCAGGTCTATACAATTTCCATCAAGACGGACCCGGCCTCGCAAAAAGCGGCCGTTTATAACGACGGCAACACGCTGGTTTACAACTGGCGGGCGCTCATCACGAGCTACGTGTTCGGGCACCTGGTCCGCTTCAGCGTGCGGCGGCTCGAAACCTACATCCGCTACCGGGGCAAGTGGCTGATGGTAGCCGGCAGCGGCACCGAAATCAACCCCCAATGGCACCCCACGCCCCTGCCGTAGGGCGGATAAGAGTTGCCGTCCTATGTCCCTGCTGACGGCGGAGCAAAAGCTCCGCGCTACTTCTATTTAAAACCCCTCCAAACTCATGAAAAAGCTCCTTTCCTTCGTCCTCGCCGGCTTGCTGCTGGCTTGCCAACTCCCTGCCCTGGCCCAAATGCGCTCCACGGGCGGGCTGATGAAGGCGGCCAACGCGCCGATACGCACCACGCCGGGCATGATGCTGGCGAACACCTACTCCAAGAAAATCGGCAACACGACGCTGACCCTTTCCAAGACCACGGCCGACAAGACGACCAAGCCAGCCGCCAACATCGTGGTGGCCGCCACGGGCGAGACGAAGGAGGGCACGATGGTGTGCCGGACGGAAACCCGGCGCTACACGGCCGAAACCATGAGCCAGGATATGCTCACGACCGAAGCCGTGAACAGCATCAAGCTCGGCGCGGTGTATAGCCTGGTGCGGATGCAAAACGGCGACTACTCGACCGTGGACGCCGGCCGCGCCCCGGTGGACATCGGCCTGAGCGATGGCACGAGCCACGAGACGGTGGCAAACCCCACCGAAGTGACCCTGCGCGAGGCCACGAACCGGGTGCGGAGCATCCCCTTTGCCACTACCCCGGCCGGTTTCGGGGGCTTTCTGTCGGCCACCCAGGTCACGAGTAGCGAAAGCCTGAACCTGGCCGCCGGGCTGTCTTATTCGGGGTTTGGGTTCAACGCGAGCGACAAGTTCAAATACGACAAGAACAGTACGACGAACAAGTTTTTGCTCACCGCCATCTGCCCCACCTACACCGTGGAAGCCACGCCGACCCCGCCGGCGGGCCTGTTCTTCACCGACCCCGCCCTCAACGCCGACGGCACCCTGGCCTACGTGAGCCAGGTGACATATGGCATGAAGCTCATGGTCTATTTTGAGGGCAACGTGAATACGGAGGACGTGAACAACAAGGTGCAGTTCAGCGGCTTCGGGGCCAATGGCAACCTCGACGTGGAGTACCAGAGCCGGCTGGCGAACACGAAGTTCCAGATTTTCCTCTACGGCAGCAACGAGCCGGTGTTTGTGGCGATGGGCTACAACGATATGCTGGCTAAGGTGAACGGGCTGCTGAGCAGGATGACGATAAAGGACATGAAAGTCCCCCTGGAAATGGGCAAGCCGCTGAGCTACCAGTTGAAGTTCCTGGACGGGGGCGTGGCCGTGACGAGTTGCCGGGTGGAGGACGCGCCCCAGAGAATCTGCGGCCCCGACCCGAACTACCCCGTGGATTTCTCGCTCAGCGTGGACGGGCTCGAGTTTGAGGGCGGCAGCTACTACGGCTGGCTCGATGCCGAAATCAGCGGTGGCGAAAAGCCCTTGCCCGTGTGGGCGGCCGATGCCAACGCGGCGGCCTTCCGCAGTATCGTGCCGCCTTCCGCTAACTCGGCCAACCCGCCCCCGCCCATGCTCAACCTGCGCTTCCCGCAAGTGACGAAGGCCCTGCGCGACAACGGCGTGCTGCGGGTCTGGTATCGGGTGATAAACCGCAACGTGGGCGGCAACGACGTGTTCCTGAACAAGCTCAACACGACGACCTTCGACTTTGCCAACAACGGGCAGCACGGCCCCTACAAGGGCAATTTCGTGGACTTCCCGCTCAAGGATTTCCTGGGCCTCAAGCCGGGCGATAAGAAGCAGGTGAAGGTCAGGCTCACCAACCAGGACAAGGCCGTGACGCTCACCCTGACCCCGCAGTTCCTGTTTCAGTAGGACGCAGCCTTCGCTGCGTCCCGCGCAGGCTTCACTCACCCCACCCACGGTAGGACGCAGCAAAGGCTGCGTCCTACGTAACCTCACTCCTGTCATGCTTCGCAAAACCCTGTTGCTGCCCGCCGCGCTGTGGTTTTTCCACCACCCAGCCCCGGCCCAAACCCTCACCCTGACGGCCGCCGACCCGCGAGCCGTTAAGGGCACGAAAACCGTGCTGGGCGTGAAATACACCAACTGCTACCTCCAGGACGGCTCGGCCAGCTACGGCCTCGTGGGCAGCGTGGCGCGGGCGCGAGATGAGAAAACAAAGCGCGTAACGGCCAGCATCCTCACGCTGGGCAACGGCGGCTTGGGCAATTCAGGCCGGCAAACCCTGTACACTATCGCCCTGAGCCTGCCCGCCACCCTGACCAAAGGCGCGTACGTGCTGAAATCTGCCGTCGACAACGGCTTGGTCATCAACCCCAAAGGCAGCCCGGCGGAAGTGGAATACGTGGCCCGGCTCGTAACCGTGCGCCTCACCCGCTACGACGGCAAAACGGCGAGCGGCGAAATCAGCGGCACGTTCGTGCTGGCCGGCAAAGCGGCGGAGCAGCCGGCGCTGGTGGTGCTGAAAGGGGTCGTGTTCACCGATTGTGAGGTTATTAATTGATAGGTCGGGCTACGTAGCGCGAAGCTTTCGCTTCGCGCCCAACGGGCTATTTATCGAAATTCTACAGGCGAAGCGAAGGCTTCGCCCTATTTGCCCTATTTGCCCCGCCCCATGAACCCGTCGCCTTCCGCCAAAGCGCCCTGGCTGCTGCTGGCCTACCTCGTCCTCTGCTTCCGCCACCTCGGGGCGGTGCTGATGCTGCATTTCTTCAACTATCCGGGCTTTCGCAATATCCACGAGCACGTGGGGCCGGTGTTCGAGACGTTCAATCGGCGCATGGTGCCCTTCGTTTACGTGCCGGCCGGGCTGCTCGGGTTGGCGGCGCTGGCACTGTGGCGGCAGGCCCCGGCGGGCCTGCTGAAGCAGTGGCTGGCCGTGTCGGCGGGGCTGTGCGCGGTGTCGGTGGGGGCTACGTTTGGCATCGCGGCTACGGTGTTCGCCGGGCTGCCCGCCACGGGTTTCACGGCGGCCATCGAGAGCCGGCTGCTGCCCCTGGGCCTGGGGCTACAAGTGCTGCCCGCCGCCGGGGCCGCCCTATTGGCATTGGCGCTGATGAACCGGTATTTGCGCGAGGCCCGGCCGGTGGGGCGCTGGCTGTTTATCGCCGTGTTCGCGCTGCTGTTTTATTCGTTCGGCAGCAGCGGCGTGGAGGCGGACGTAGACTACGCTTTCTGGCCCTTCATCGGGGCAGCTGATTGGTTGTCCTACCGGCACTCGGGCAGCCTGGGCATTTTCGTGGGGCTGTTTCTGCTGCCCGCTTTTCTGCCCATCCTGCTCAAGATTCCGCTCATCTGGCTGCGGCCGGCGGGGCTGCCGAAGGGGCTGGTGCTGCTGTCGCTGGCAGCCTATGCGTGGATGTTTTTCATCACGGCCACCTACTTCGTGCCCAAGCTTCAGCTGCCGCTGGATAAGGGGTTTTCGCGGCCTCTCATCGAAGAGTTGCTGCGCAATAATTTCCTGTTGCGCGGCAGCGTGATTCTGGCCATGTATGCGCTCATGGCCTGGCTGTTTCTCCGAGTCGCCGCCGCCCGACCTCGAGAAATTCGAGTCGCCGAATTGGTAGGCTGAGAACACTCGCCCAAAACCCAAAACCCAAGCATCAAGCACCAAAAAATGGCTATCGTCCGCACCATCGCCCTCTACATCCTTATCCTCTTCACCACGACCTACGTGGGGCTGGGCGTGTTTCACCTGTTTTGCCCCTTCGACCAGCACTTCGACACCCAGACCTACGCCACTTACTGGCAAATCGTGGACGGCTACATGGGCCGGCGCATGTCGGTGTTCATGCCGCTCTGGTTCGTGGTTATCCTGCTCAACCTGGGCATTTTTGCCAACACCTGGCGGCAAAGCCCCATCGTCTGGATGATTCTCATCAGCCTGGGCCTGCTGGCGGCCGACATCTCCTTCACCCTAAAGGCGCAACTGCCTATCAACCAGGTTTTTCGCACCCACAACGTGGCCCACCTCACGCCCGCCGAGCTGTCCGCAGTGGAGGCGATGCGTCGCCAGACTGCCCAGAATTTCGGCAAGCGTGGGCTGGGCGCGGTCACCATGTTTTTCATGCTCAGCACCGCGCCGTATCTGTTGCCGGGGCTGAACCGGCGGCGGGCGGCAAACTCGGTTTTAGGTGTTGGGTGTTAGGTATTAGGTGTTGGGTCATGCAGAGCGCAGCGAAGCATCTCGCATGGTGCGGTAACCTCAGAATGATTAGCTCAGCAATGACGCGAGCGAGATGCTTCGCTGCGCTCTGCATGACCCAACACCCAATACCCCAGCTCCAAACTCAACAGCGCAACCCCGCACCCAGCCAGGGCTTCGCTTCGGTTGCGGCTACGGAGCCAGCAGCAGCTTGCCGAAGTTCTCGCCCGAAAACAGCTTGAGCAGCGCGGGCAGGAAGTTTTCGAGGCCGTGCTCCACCTGCACCTTCGGCGCTTTGAGCTGCCCCGATTGCAGCCAGCCGGCCATTTCGCGGGCCGCCTCGGCGTAGTGCGGGGCGTTGTCGAAGACGACGATGCCTTCCATCCGGGCGCGGTTCACGAGCAGTGACAGGTAATTGCTCGGGCCTTTGACGGGGGTCGTGTTGTTGTATTGGGAGATGGCTCCGCAGATGACGACGCGGGCTTTGGGCCGGATTTGCTCCAGCACGAGGTCGAGAATGTCGCCGCCCACGTTGTCGAAGTACACGTCCACGCCCTCGGGGCAGGCGGCGCGCAGGGCCGGGCGCAGGTCGTCGGTCTTGTAATTCAGGCAGGCATCGAAGCCTAACTCGTCCACGCAGTACGCGCACTTGGCCGCGTCGCCGGCGATGCCCACCACCCGGCAGCCTTTGAGCTTGGCAATCTGCCCCACCACGCTGCCCACGGCCCCGGCCGCGCCGCTCACCACCACCGTTTCGCCGGCCCGCGGCTGCCCGGTGTTAAGCAACCCGAAATACGCCGTCATCCCCGTCATACCCAGCGTCGAGAGGTAGGTTTCGAGCGGGGCCAGTTGGGTGTCTACCTTCTGCAAGAACGCCGGGTGGGCGGGGTTAGTCGCCGTTTCGCCTTCGCGCAGGGCGTACTGCTGCGCCTGCAGGCCGCCGCTCACGAACTCGCCCACCGCGAAAGCCGGGTGCCGCGACTCGACCACCTGCCCCGCCCCGAGTGCCCGAAACACCTCGCCGATGCCGATGGGCGGGATGTAGCTGCGGCCCGCGTTCATCCACCCGCGCATGGCCGGGTCGAGCGAGAGCAGGTGAGTCTTTACCAAAACCTGCCCGTTCTGCAAATCAGGAATCTCAGTGGTTTCGAAAGCAAAGTTTTCGGGCTGCGGCAGGCCCACCGGCCGCGAAGCGAGCTTGACCTGGAGGTTGGAGTAAGCCATAAGAAAGGGGTGGCGCGGGTGTCGGCTCGCGGGGATGAATCTGTTGAGGAAGACAAGTACGAGCGGTTTTCTCGCTCACAAACGGCCCCGGCGCGCGGTAAGATGCCGGTTGCCCGAATTATCTGCTAAGCGCCAAGCCAAAGCCTACCGCCCGCCGCGCCGACCCGCCACGTTCGCGCTACCCCAGCTCAGCCACGTCTTCGGCCGACAACCGCAGTTCCAACGCCCCGAGCAGCTCTTGCACCTGGGCCACGCTGGTAGCGCTGGCGATGGGGGCCGTGATGCCGGGCGCTCGCATGAGCCAGGCCAGCGCCACCTGCGCCAGCGTGGCCCCCATCGGATGAGTTTGGCGGGCGGCCACCGCGTCGAGGGCGGCCAGCACCCGGAAGCCCCGCTCGTTAAAGTATTTCTTGGTTATCGTGCTGCCCCGCACGCTTTTCCCCACGTCGGCCGCCGTGCGGTACTTGCCCGTCAAAAAGCCCGAAGCCAGCCCGAAATACGGAATTACCCCCAGCCCGGCGGCCTGCACCAGCGGCAAGTCGTCGCGCTCGAAGCCCTCGCGGGCGTAGAGGTTGTACTCGGGTTGCAGGCTTTCGTAGCGGGGCAGGCCGTGGGCTTCGGCCGCGTCAAGCGCTGCCTGCAGCCGCGCGGCCGAGAAGTTGGAGGCCCCGATAGCGCGGATTTTCCCCTCCCGCAGCAGCTCGGCATAAGCTTCGAGCGGCTCCGTCACGGGCCGCGTCGTGTCGTCATGGTGCGACTGATACAAATCCAGGTAATCGGTCTGGAGGCGGCGTAGCGAGTTCTCGACGGCCTGCTTGATGTAGGCTTTCGACAAGCCGCTGATGGCGTTTTCAACGCGGGCGTTCGGGTCATCGGGCCGGGCCATGCCCAGCTCCATGCCCACCTTGCTGAAAATCAGCACGTCGTCGCGCCGCCCGCGTTTTTTCAACCACTTGCCGATGACCGTTTCGGACTGCCCGCCGCCCGCGTGGCCCGGCACCCAGGCCGAATACACGTCGGCCGTGTCGATGGCCGTGCCCCCGCCCGCCACGAACGCGTCGAGCACGGCGAAGGACGCGGCCTCGTCGGCCGTCCAGCCAAAGACGTTGCCGCCCAGCACGAGCGGGACCAGGCGCAGGCCCGAGCGGCCGAGGGAGCGGGGAGGAAGCATGAGCGGCGAGGATTGAAAAATACAGAATGCCCGCGCAAGGTGCAACGAGCCGGACCGACCTGCCGCACAAGCACTATCGAAAAAGCGAACGGTAATAATTTTTTTTTTTGTAAGAAAGAAATAACGCTGTCGTCAAGTTTCGCTTACATTTGCGAATCTACGTTTCTCTAGTTTCACTAACTTTTCACTTTTTATGAAGCACATCTCACGCGCATTTCTAGTCTTGCTTCTGCTGGGCTGCGGCTGGCAGCAGGCATGGGCGCAAAACCGGTCCATCTCGGGCCGCGTCACGGACCGAACCACTGGCCAGGGTCTGCCCGGCGTAACGGTGCTTGCCAAGGGCACCTCCGTCGGGGCCTCGACCAACGCCGACGGAGCCTACTCGCTCGACGTGCCGGCCGCCGCTACTCGGCTCATCTTCAGCTTCGTCGGCTACGCCACCCAGGAGCGCGAGCTAAGCGGCGGCACCATCGACGTAGCCCTGGCCACGGACCTACGCCAACTCGACGAGGTGGTGGTGAACGGCTTGGCCTCAACTGTCAAGCGCTCGAATCTGGCTAATGCCGTAAGCACGGTGTCGGCGCAGGAGCTGTACGGCAGCACCCGCCCAGTTACGCTTGATGCCGCGCTTAACGGCAAGGTAGTGGGCGCTAACATTAACGCTACCAGTGGTGCGCCCGGTGGCGGCATTGCCGTGCAACTGCGCGGTGTTTCAACGCTGAGCGGCTCGCCGCAGCCGCTGTTCATCATCGACGGCGTGTACGCCGTGCAGCAAGAAGTTGGTAACGGGGCCGGGTCATCCTCCTTCACGGGCGCTTCGGCCGGAACGGGCCGCACCTCGCAAGACCAAGGCACGAACCGTCTTTCTGATATCAACCCGGCTGACATCGAGTCGGTGGAGATTTTGAAAGGTCCCAGCGCCGCCGCTATCTATGGGCAGCGGGCCAACGCCGGGGTCATTCTGATTCGCACCAAGCGCGGCGCGGCGGGCCAGACCAAGGTAAACTTCACTCAAGACCTGGGCTTCCAGGTTATTCAGCGCTACATCGGCTATTCGGACTTTGACGCAGCTAAAGCCAACAGCGTATTTCAGGGCGGACTGGATAAGGTTTTTAAAGCTGCGGCCGGTCGCACGTTTAATTACGAGCGGGAAGTATTTGGCAACCGAGGTTTTTTGCGCAATACCAACATCAGCATCTCGGGCGGCAATGACCGGACGCGCTTCTACGTGGCCGCCGGGGCCACTCGCGAGGATGGCATCGTGAAAAACACGAACTACGAGCGCTATTCCATCCGGGCCAACGTGGACCAGAAAATCGGCTCGCGCATCGACTTCTCGCTCAACTCTGGCTTCAACAACTCGACCAACAACCGTGGCTTTTTCGGCAACGATAACAATGGGGTAGCTATCGGCTACAACCTGCTCTCGATTCCGAGCTTCGTGGACCTGCACAAAGACCCCGCAACGGGGTTGTTTCCCGACTCGCCAGTGACGGGCGACAACCCGCTGGCCGTCATTGACAAAGGGGTGAACCGCGAAACGACTAACCGCGTGACAGAGGCTGCCACAGCCACGTTGCGCATCATCGACCAGGAAAACTCGTCCCTGCGCCTGGCTACTCAGGGCGGCCTCGACTTTGCCGCTTCCAACGCGCTGTTGGCGCTGCCCGCCGATTTGCAGTCCCAGCAGTCCTCAGCGCTGCCGGGGGTGGTGCGGATTGCGAAAAACCAATTTTTCAACTACAATGTGCAGGCTTTTCTCATCTACGACTACAAGCTCGGCGCATTCGCGCTGAATTCGCAGGTGGGGTCGGTGCGCCTGGGGCAGCAGCAGCAGCTCCAATACAGTCAGGGTCAGAACCTAGCCCCTGGCCCGCTTCAGCCCGACCGCGGTACGGTGGTCACGCAGCAGAACATCAATACTGACGAAGCCGACGTGGCCTTCGTAGGGCAGCAGCAAATTAACTGGCAGGACCGCGTTATCGCTACCGGTGGCATTCGCTTCGACAAATCGACCCGCAACGGCGATGCCAATAAGTATTATACTTTCCCGCGCGCCTCGCTGGCCATCAACCTGGCCAAATTCGACTTCTTTCAGATTGAAGGCGTGAACTTGGTTAAGCTCCGCGCCGCCTACGGCGAAACCGGGGGCACGGCCGGCTTCGGCGCGCTCTACTCGCCGCTGACTAACATCAGCACCGGGGGCCTCGTGGGCCTCTTGCCGGCGGGCGTTATCGGCAACCCCACCATCCGGCCCGAAAGCGCGACCGAGTTCGAGACTGGTATCGACTTGGGCTTCTTTGGCGGCCGGCTGGGGCTGGAAGCTTCGTTCTACAACAAGAGCGTCCGCGACCTCATCAACACGCGGCCGCTGTCGCCAGGCACGGGCGTAAGCAGCATTCGCGCCTTCAACGTGGGTGACCTGCGCAACCGCGGCCTGGAACTGGCCCTGACTGTGATACCCATCCGCACGAGCAACATCACCTGGACCTCGACCACGCAGTTCTGGTTCAATCGCTCGCTGGTAACCCGTTTGGCTGACAACATCCCCGCTTTCGACCAGGGTTCGGGCTTCGGCGGCGGCTACGGCACGACTTTCTTCGCGCTGGGTGAATCTCCGACCCGCTGGTACGGTACGCCCCGCATTCCGCTGGCTAGCGGCGGCAACCCGGTTTTCGCCCGCCTGACCGCCTATGGCGACGCGCAGCCGACTTTCCAGATGTCGTACCTGAACAGCTTCAACATTTATAAGAATTTCGACCTCTCGGTATTGCTGCATTGGAAGAAGGACAGCTACACCAGCAACCTGACCGTGACCAACCAAGACGGGTTCGGTACCAGCCCTGACTACAGTAACCCGTACACCAACCCGGATGGCACCCCCGGCGGCTTGTTGGGCGAAGCCCGGCAGAGCTTCCCGGCCAGCTACTACATTCAGAACAGCGGCTACGTGCGCTTGCGCGAGGTATCGCTCTACTACACGCTGGCCGAAGGCGCGCGTACCGCGTTGTTCAAGGACTTCATCAAAACGGTGAAGATTGGCGCCTCGGGCAACAACCTGCTCACCTGGACTAACTACAAGGGCTACGACCCGGAGGTGTCTAACTTTGGGGCAACCGGCACCCAGGCGCAGGTGGATGTCGTGGGGTATCCTTCGACCCGGCGCGTCTTTTTCACTCTCAATCTCGGCTTCTAATCTTTTCTTATTATGACTAAGTATCTTAACCCGTCCGGGGTCCGCCGCTGGCTGGCGCTGGGGTCCGCCAGCTTGCTTTTGGGCGGAGCCGCGTGCAATCCGTTCCAGTTGGACGCGATTCCCGACCCGAATAACACCCCGCTGGAAAGCGTCCTCAACAAGCCGACCGCCCTACAGTTGCAAGCTCTGGCCACCGGTCAGGAAGCCGCGTTTCGCCTGGGCCACACCAACAACGCTCCCTACTACCAAATGACGGGCGCGCTCTGCCGCGAAATCGTAATTTTGGCCAGCAACGAGCCGCGTTGGTACAACGAGATTCTCGGCACTACGGGAGGGTTGAATAACAACTCGTTCTACTCCGTAGGCTCGTACAACGCCTTCGCCCGCGGTAACCGGGCAGCCAGTATTTTACGGCAATCCGTGCTAACGGCGCAGCCCGTCGTGGCCGACAGCAAGCAGATTCAGGCTACGCTCGGCTTCGCTGACACTTACGAGGCGCTGAGTAAGCTGCACCTGATTAACTTGATGGGGGAAAATGGCATCCGCATTGACGTGGCCGACATCACCAAGCCCGGTAAGTTCACCAACGGCTCGGCCCCGGCGTTGGCTAACATCCGGCAACTGCTCGATAAAGCCGCTACGGAATTAGCTAATGGGGGTAAGACGTTCCCGTTCGCCCTCTCGTCGGGCTACGGTGGTTTCGACACCCCGCCTACCTTCCTACTTTTCAACCGGGCGCTGGCCGCCCGCGTGGCCCTCTATCAGAAAGACTACGCGGGAGCTTCGCAGGCCCTACGCGCGTCTTTCTTCCAAAACGCCGCCTCGACCACTGCCAGCGACTTGGCCGTGGGACCTGGGCTCACCTTCAACCCGGCCATTGCCGGCGACCAGTCGAACGCTTATTTCCAGCAGGTCGGCTCGACCCCTTCGACGCTGGTAGTGGTGCCGGATAACTTCGTTACCGAAGCCGAACCCGGTGACTTGCGCCTGGGTAAGGTAGCCAGTACTCCCGCTATCCGGTCCACGGTGCGGATTACGGGCAATTACGTACCGACCATCTACACCAGCCCCACCCAGCCGCTTAGCATCATTCGCAACGAGGAGCTGGTGCTCATCTCGGCCGAGGCCAATGCCATGACGGGCAACACCGCCGGGGCGGTCAGCGACATCAACCTGATTCGCACCGTGGCCGGTGGCCTACCCGCTTACGCAGGCGCTACCGACCAAGCCAGCCTTATCAACGAGATTTTGCGTCAGCGGCGGTATTCGCTCTTTTACGAAGGTCAGTTCTTGATTGACTTGCGCCGTCTGGGTAAGCTCCAGGCACGACCAACCCCGCAGATTACGATTCCCTACACTGCTGCTCCGTTCAGGATATTTGACCGGCTGCCCGTGCCGCAGGCCGAAGTGAACTGGGACATCGCCAATCCGTAGCGCGTCGAAAATTCTCAACTAAAAACAAAGCCCCGCCGAAATATTCGGCGGGGCTTTGTTTTTGGCGTTCCCTGCTACTGCCGCATCAAAAACCCCTTAATGTACTCGTCCAAGTCCCCGTCGAGCACGTTTTGCACGTCCGTGCGCTCGATGCCGGTGCGCAAGTCCTTGATGAGCTTGTAGGGGTGAAGCACGTAGTT
>Ga0209511_1003356_pt1 | contig 12326 bp, 8 predicted proteins | sample SSSSmetaG_FD_184141 | JGI IMG/M metagenome (GOLD analysis project Ga0209511, IMG submission 184141) | Glacier valley bacterial and archeal communities from Borup Fiord, Nunavut, Canada, to study Microbial Dark Matter (Phase II) - ​SSSS... | ecosystem: Environmental > Aquatic > Freshwater > Ice >... | reverse complement strand
GACTTGTTACCAAAGAGCCTCCTTTTAGTGCGGCACTTTGCAATAAATTCCTTTTCCCAAATTGATTTTTTCCTTCGGTGGAGTCATCAGGTCATTCCGCCTCCAGCAATCATCCGCCGCGTGCACGTTCCGCTGCGCTCCAAGGCGGGCGCAGCTTCTTCCGCTTCCGGCTGCATGACTGACGACACCACCATTTAATAACTGCTCCATTTTCTTCCCCCCCGATTTATTCCTGCATCTCTCCAAAATTAGAAGTTTTGATCTCCATTTTTGAATCGGAACTTCCCGTTGTCTTCATGAAAATTTAAGCTGAAATTTGATGCCAATTTAGCGTTTCACGTTGGGTACCGCTTCGCTCAGTCAAGAATTTTCCCGGCATATCCTCCCTTACTTCTTTCAGTCCGGTATTCCAGTTCCTCCTTGACAGCCCCTCCGCACTCCACTGTTCACTTGCATAAAATTTTTAACCTTAAATTTTTTGTGATGAAAACAGCTGAAGAAAGTACCTCAAAAATGAACGAAAATCAGTACCGTTTCAAATTTAAAATTGCTTCGAACCAGGAAGCTTCTTTGAAAGAATGGGAGGAAGAAAATTCAGAATATGCCACCTGGAATTTGATCGACGATGAGCTGGATACCGCCTCTTGCTGATCAGAAAAAGCTTCGAAAGGGGCTTTTTTTGTGGTCATACAAATCCGCATTACATTAATGCTTATATTTACCAGAATTAACTACAACAACACAGAATGTTCGAACAGACCTTTAAGAATATAGATGATATACTGCATAAAGACGCAGGTTGCGGAAGTGAATTGGATTATGTCGAGCAAACCTCCTGGGTGTTGTTCTTAAAATACCTCGACGATTTAGAGAAAGACAAAAAGACAGCAGCCGAACTTTCTGGCAAGAGCTATACCGATATCATTGCACCCGAATTTCAATGGAGTGTATGGGCAGCACCTAAACTTGAGAATGGTAAAATTGACCATAATGCCTTAACCGGTGATGACCTTGCCGACTTTGTAAACATTCAATTATTCCCATACCTCAAAAAATTTAAAGCAGATGCTTTAAGTGCTGACTCAATCGAATATAAGATTGGCGAGATTTTCAGTGAGTTGAAAAACAGGATTCAAAGCGGTTATAACCTCCGCGAAGTAATTAATCTGATTGATGAACTTCGTTTCCGTACCCACACCGAAAAGCACGAAATGAGTCATTTGTATGAATCGAAAATACAAAACATGGGCAACGCCGGGCGCAACGGCGGTGAATATTACACCCCACGTCCGTTGATTAAAACCATTGTAAAAGTGGTTGCTCCCAAAATTGGAGACCAGATTTATGATGGCGCGGTTGGCAGTGCCGGATTCCTGTGCGAAGCGTTCGAATACCTGAAGCACAGCAAGGGAAAATACGAAAAACTCACAACCAAAGAGGTTGAAACCTTGCAGAAAAAAACGTTTTACGGCAAAGAGAAAAAGTCATTGGCCTACATCATTGGCACCATGAATATGATCTTTCATGGAATCGAAGCGCCAAACATTCTGCACACAAATACATTGGCAGAAAACCTTTCCGATATCCAGGAAAAAGACCGGTATGATGTGGTATTGGCGAATCCACCATTTGGCGGAAAAGAACGTGCAGAAGTACAGCAGAATTTCCCGATCAAAACCGGCGAAACGGCTTCGTTATTCTTGCAGCATTTTGTCAAAATCCTCAAAGCAGGTGGCCAGGCAGGAGTGGTAATTAAGAACACCTTTTTAAGCAATACCGACAATGCCTCCGTAAGTTTGCGTAAGTTGTTATTAGAAAACTGCAATCTTCATACTGTGTTGGATTTACCGGGTGGCACATTTACGGGTGCCGGTGTAAAAACGGTCGTGTTATTTTTTGAAAAAGGTACTTCGACGAAAAAAGTTTGGTTTTATCAATTGAACCTTGATCGGAACCTTGGTAAAACAAATTCGCTCAACGAAACCGATTTGGCGGAGTTCGTGGAGCTTCAAAAGACATTTGCCGAAAGTGAAAACTCCTGGTCAATTGATGTGAAAAACATTGACCAGACAACTCTTGACATTAGCGCCAAAAATCCCAACAAGAAAGAAGAAACTGCCTTACGGCAACCTCAAGAAATTTTGGAAGAAATGAGAGCATTGGACGAAGAAAGCGCGGAGATTTTAAACTCAATTCTGGAACTGTTATGAAACAAGGCTGGGAAATAAAAAAATTGGGGGATGTTTGCAAAGTAATAGCTGGTCAATCGCCAGAAGGAAAGTATTATAATTCTGAAGCGAAGGGTTTACCATTTTATCAGGGTAAAAAAGAGTATGGAGAAAAATACATTGGAGAACCTACAATATGGACAACCAAAATAACTAAAGAAGCTGAAGCAAATGATATATTAATGTCAGTGCGAGCGCCAGTTGGGCCGATAAATATCTCGACTCAAAAAATCTGCATTGGCAGAGGACTTGCGGCAATTAGAGCAAGTAAATTGATAGATAAAGAATTTCTATTCAATTTCTTAATAAAGCACGAAAATGAAATTATCGGAAATGCTGGTGCTGTCTTTAATTCAATTAATAAAGCTCAAATTGAAGCAATTAAAATACCTTGTCCTCCTCTTCCCGAGCAACAACGCATCGTCTCCATTTTAGATGAAGCCTTTGCAGCCATAGCTATTGCAAAAGCCAATGCCAAACAAAACCTTAAAAATGCCAAAGAAGTTTTTGAGAGTTATTTGCAAAACGTTTTTTCTACGAAAGGTGAGGGTTGGGAAGAAAAAACATTAAAAGATCTAACAACAATATTAGGCGATGGATTACACGGAACACCAAAATATACAATTGGAGGAGATTATTATTTCATTAACGGAAACAACCTAACTGATGGTGCAATTGAGTTTAAAGAAAGCACCAAAAGGGTTTCTATTGATGAATATACTAAGCACAAGAAAAATTTAACGAATAGAACTGTTTTTGTTTCTATCAATGGAACATTGGGAAATGTTGCTTTTTACAATGGCGAAAAAGTGATTTTAGGAAAGAGTGCATGCTATTTCAATTTGAAAGAAAGCGTTGATAAGAACTTCATTAGATATGTTCTTTCAAGTCCTTACTTTTTGAAATACGCTCATAAAGAAGCAACAGGTGCAACAATTAAAAATGTTTCTCTTAAAACAATGAGAGATTTTATTGTACCATTGCCTTCATTTAAGCAACAACAAACCATCGTTGCCAAACTAGATGCACTTTCAACCGAAACCAAAAGGTTGGAAGCCATTTACCAGCAAAAGATAGCAGATTTGGAGGAATTGAAAAAGAGTGTATTGCAAAAGGCGTTTAAAGGAGAATTATTGTCATCTAAACTTAGTAATTAGCAATGAAAATTAAACATGATGGCATTCAAATAGACGCAGCCAATCCTTTTGAAAATTGCAAATTAGGTCGAGAAAAATATGCCGATATTCTAACTGGAATCGTTTGTAATTACCAGGATGGATTTGTTTTGGCAATTAACAATGAATGGGGAACTGGTAAAACTACATTTGTAAAAATGTGGCAGCAACAGTTAATTTTGAAAGGCTACCAAACATTATATTTTAATGCATGGGAAAATGATTTTGATGCTAATCCATTAGTGGCAATAATGGCAGAATTGAATTTATTGACTAAAGAGGAAACCAAAAACTTGTTTAAATCAATTGTCGAAAAAGGCGCGATAATAAGTAAAAACATTCTTCCGCAATTATTGAAAGCACTTGCAGAAAAATACATTGATACCAAAATCGTGCTTGACCTAATTGAAGGTACAACCAAAGGCGCAACCGAAATTTTCGAAAAAGAAATTTCGGATTACACGCATAAGAAGAAAGGTTTAATGGAATTTAAGGTAAGTCTCCAGCGATTTATTAAAGATACAAATGATGGCAAGCCCATTATTTTTATTATTGATGAATTAGACAGGTGTCGACCAAACTATGCAGTTGAACTTTTAGAGCAAATAAAACATATATTCTTAGTTCCGGGAATTGTATTTGTACTCTCTATTGATAAAACACAGTTAGGTCATGCGGTGCGTGGTGTATATGGTAGTGACAGGATTAATGCTGATGAGTATTTAAGACGAATTATAGACGTTGAATATTCTCTTCCAGAACCAGATACTTTGGATTTCTGTAATTACTTATATGAATACTTTGAATTTAGTAGTTTTTGCAATTCAGATAAGAGGCAGAATTACAGGGATTTTGAGTCTGAAAGAGAATCTATTATTAATATTACGTCATCCCTATTTAAAAAACAAAACTTGACGCTTAGGCAGCAAGAAAAGATATTTGCTCATGCAAGAATTGGTCTTATTTTTTTTAATCATAATAGTTATCTTTTCCCTGAATTGTATATACTGCTTGTTTATTTGAAGAATCTTCATAATGATTTTTATAATAATATTAAACTAAAAATATTTACGCAGCAGGAATTAATCAATGAATTTGAAATTTTACTTCCTAAAGGAATTAATCAAGAAGATATTCGAATTTTTATTAATCTTCAAGCTCTTTTAGTCTTAATGTACAATAAGTATTTATCAGAATATTATCCCGAAACCCTAATTACGAAGGATGAGAAGACAGGCATTTACACTTCTTTTGTAAAATCAAAAATAGATACCTCTGAAAACAATAATGTTTTTTTAAATTGTTTAGATTATTTATTGAGGAAAAATAGTTTTGATAGATTAGGTATTGATTATCTTTTGAAGAAAATTGATTTTACGGAGAATATCTTAATTCAGTAATCAATAAACCATGACCGAAGACGAAACCAGGGCGGAATTAATTGATCCTAAACTAAAAGCATGTGGATGGGGTGTTGTAGAGGGTTCCAAAGTATTCAGGAACCATCCGATTACAGCCGGACGGATACAAATCGGTGGGAAACGCGATAAATTGCTGCGTGCCGATTATGTGCTTTCCTACAAAGGCATCAAATTGGCAGTAATCGAAGCTAAAAGCGATGTACAGGAAGTTGGTGAAGGTGTGGCGCAAGCCAAATTATATGCCGAAAAATTAAAACTGGAAACCACTTATTCAAGTAATGGTAAGGCGATTTACAGTATCTGCATGAAAACAGGCGCTGAAGGTTTGGTTACCGATTACCTGACACCAGAAGCGCTTTGGAACAAGACTTTTGCCGTTCAAAACGAGTGGCGCGAAAAGTTTAGCGCCATTCCGTTTGAGTATGTAAAAGGGAAGAACGATCCAAGGTATTACCAGGAAATAGCGGTCAACAATACATTAGAGGCGATTGCCAACAACCAGGACAAAATATTACTAACCTTAGCAACAGGCACAGGAAAGACGTTTATTGCTTTCCAAATCGCATGGAAACTGTTTCATACACGTTGGAACTTAAATCGCGACGGAAGCCGGCGTCCACGCATCTTATTTCTGGCCGATCGGAATATATTAGCCGATCAGGCATTCAATGCTTTTTCGGCCTTTCCCGAAGATGCATTGGTACGCATCAGCCCGAAAGAAATCAGTAAAAAAGGAAGTGTCCCTACAAATGGAAATATCTTTTTTACCATCTTTCAGACCTTTATGAGCGGTACCGATTCAGAAGGCAATCCTGCTCCCTATTTTGGGGCGTATCCTGCCGATTATTTTGATTTTATCGTAATCGACGAATGTCATCGTGGCGGCGCCAATGATGAAGGAAACTGGAGAGGAATTTTAGATTACTTCGCGCCCGCTGTTCAGTTGGGATTAACCGCTACACCCAAACGCAAAGACAATGTTGATACTTACAAATATTTTGGCGATCCGGTTTACATCTACTCACTCAAAGAAGGGATTAATGATGGCTTTCTTACGCCATTCAAAGTAAAGCGGATCAAGACAACACTCGATGATTATATCTACACGAGTGATGACCAAATTATTGAAGGTGAAATTGAAGAAGGTAAACTATATACCGAACCCGATTTTAATAATATTATCGAGATAAAAGCACGGGAGGCAAAACGTGTTCAGGTTTACCTGGATGATGCCAATCAGAAGGAAAAGGCAATTGTTTTCTGTGCTAATCAGGCGCATGCAGCTGTCATTCGTGATTTGATCAATCAGTTTAAAAAATCAAAAGATCCGAATTATTGTGTCCGTGTCACTGCCAATGACGGAGAAATTGGCGAACAGTTTTTAAGAGCATTTCAGGATAATGAAAAATCAATTCCTACAATTCTGACTACTTCGCAAAAACTCTCAACAGGAGTTGATGCACGTAATATCCGAAACATTGTATTGCTTCGTCCGATCAACACAATCATCGAGTTTAAACAAATAATCGGCAGAGGAACCCGCTTGTTTGATGGTAAAGAGTTCTTTACAATCTACGATTATGTAGATGCTTATCAACGTTTTCTCGATCCTGAATGGGATGGTGAACCTCCTGTTGAAGAAACATGTAAGCGTTGCGGACAAACGCCTTGTGTCTGTATAAAAACGCCACCGGAACGATGTTCGATTTGTGGTCTGCTTCCTTGTGGCTGTGGTAAAGAACCACCGACACCATGCTATAAATGCGGAAAATCACCATGTGTGTGCCTTAAGAAAGTAAAGGTGAAACTCAAAGACGGGAAAGAGCGTGAGATACAACATATGATCGCAACCTCATTCTGGAGCGCTGACGGCACGCCGATTTCGGCTGAAGAATTTCTTCAGAACCTGTTTGGCACCTTGCCCGATTTTTTCAAAAGTGAAGAAGAGCTTCGCACGATCTGGTGTAATCCATTGACCAGGAAAACCTTGTTGGAGAAACTGGATGAAGTAGGTTATGGCAAAGAAACTCTGAAAGTTCTGCAGCAACTAATTAATGCCGAAAAGAGCGACCTGTTTGATGTGTTGGAATATGTGTTCAATAGCGACATCAAACCAATGACCCGTGAAGCCCGTGTGGCAGCAGCGCAGGCAACAATCTTCGCTTTGCTCAGCGACAAGCAAAAAGAATTTATTGAATTCGTTTTAGGCAAATACATTGAAACAGGTGTTGAAGAACTCGACCAGGAAAAACTACCCATCTTACTCAACAGCAAATATCAAACACTTGAAGATGCAAGCGCTGTTCTCGGTAACCTAACCAAAGTGAAAGATTTATTCCTGGCATTTCAGAAGCATTTATATGAACATGAGGTGGCATAAGAAAAGTAGATTACTTACTAAATAAAATTCATCTATGAAGGAAATTGATATTGCGCACAAAGAATTTTTAAACTTCAAAAAAGATTTTGAACTATTTAAAAACGATGATTTATCAGAAAGTGATACAAGGTCTAAGTTAATAGATAATTTATTTATTTCTGTATTAGGTTGGGATGAAACAAACATCAATCGTGAAGGATATGTCAAAGAAGGATACTATGATTATCTAATTAAAATTCCTGGATTTCAGTTTGTCATAGAAGCAAAGAAAAACTTCATAAATTTCAAATTACCTTATAAGCACAATGCAGTAACACTTGCAACCCTTGAAAAAGGAAATTTAGAAATAATAAAGCAAGTTAGGAGTTACTTATTTGAGGTTGGTATACAGTATGCTGTTATTACAAATGGTCATCAGTTTATAATTGGGAAATTTATAAATACTGATGGTACTGAATGGAGGAAAAACAAATGTGCAGTTTTTAGTAGTTTGGCTGATGTTGAACAAAGGTTTATCGATTTCTTTAATATCTTATCAAAATTATCCATAATCGAGAATTGCGGCTTTAAGCTTTATCTTGAAGAATTATTGCCTCGAGGAAAAAAAATAATAGCTGGATTACCTTCTAAAGATTCTGAATTAGTTCGGAATTCATTGAGTGCTCAATTAATTCCAATTTTGGAACAGATCTTTGGTGAATTATTTAGTTATAGTGAGTTAATTAATAAAGAACTAATCAAAGAATGCTTTATTGAAAATAAAGAAATTAAAAAAAATAAATCAGAAATAGAAAAATTATTTGCTGATAAACCACCTAAACTTGAGGGAGTTATACAAACGAGAAACACACAGAATGTCTCTGATCAAATTCAGGCTGAAATTGATGATCATCCACTGGAAAAAGACGTTGATCCACCTCGTCCTATAATTATTGTGGGTTCAAAGGGTGCCGGTAAAACCACATTTATAAATTATTTATTTAAAAACAATTATGATGACAATATCCAAAAAAATCATCCATTTGTTTATGTAGACTTTCGTGATTATTCGAGCAAAAAATTTAAAGATTACCAAACTCAAGTAATAAATTATGTTTTAGAACAGATTTATGAGAATTATCCAAAATTAAACTTGAATTTCATGACAGCCTTAAAAAGAATCTACTTCAGAGAAATAAGGCGAAATGACGAAAGTATTTGGAAGTTTGATAAAGAAAAAAATATTGAAGCATACACCCAAAAAGTAAACAATTTTATTGAGGAAAGCCTTAAAAACACTGAAAATCACTTTTATAAGCTCAGTGAGTATTTAATTAGAGAACGTCAAATAAGGCTATGTGTTATTATTGATAATGTTGACCAGTTTGATATCACAACCCAGAGGGATGTTTTTCTTTTTTCGCAAAGTATTAATCGCAAAGGTCGAGTTAATGTTGTTCTGTCACTTAGAGAAGGATACTATTATAAATGGAGATATCAACCTCCATTTGATGCGTTCCCTTCTAATGTTTATCATATTTCGGCTCCGCCATATAAAGAAGTGCTTCAAAAAAGAATTACTTATGCTTTAAAATATCTCCAAATTAATGGCAAATCAAAAGGAAGTATAAAATCTGGTGTTTCAATTGAAATGGAGAATGAATCAGTAAGAAGTTTTTTGCTTAGTTTGCAAACGTCTCTTTTTGATGAATCCAATTCTGACATGCTTAGTTTTATTGAAGAAACTACTTATCCAAATATTAGAGAAGGTCTAGAAATATTTAAGCAATTTTTGATTTCAGGACATACGGAAATAGACCAATATATTTTAAGACAAAAGCTTTCTCCGGAAAGTAGAATGCCAATACCATTTTGGGAGTTTTTTAAGGCTGTAGCTCTGAATAATAAAAAGTATTTCAATCATGAAATAAGTGTTGTATCTAATTTATTCGTTCCATGCGAAGGAAGTAGAAACCATTTTTTAAAAATTAAGATTTTAAAATTTCTTGATGAAAGATTAATGAATGATGGTCAGAGTGAAAAATTTATTACTTTAAGTGAAGTCATTGAAACCTTTAATAGTGCTGGGTATAATTTAAAAGTTTTAAATAATGAGCTGAACATATTAGGTAAGAGTCGTTTGATAGAAACCGATGATCTAATTTCTGATATTGAGAATAATTCAGAAATTATTGAAAACCAAAGTATATGTATTTCGCTCAAAGGTCATTATTATGTAACTGTATTAAAAAATACTTTTTCTTATATTGAAATTGTTCTCCAAGACACTCCAATCTTTGATGATGATTACTTCAATAAAATTAGAGAGGCATTTCCTTTATCGGATGAGAATGGAAAGCGTAGACTTGATTTGAGAGTAAAAGTTGTACGAAGATTTATGGAATACCTCAGTCATGAGGAAAAGAAAGAAAGTATTGAAAGTGAAAATATATCTAAAGGTATTGTATCTGAGATTTTTGCTAATGGTTTATCTTATGATTTGAGTAGAATTGAATGGAGAATAAATACTTTAAATAGTAAGATTTAGCTTAATATTTAAAGTAATTTATCAAGATTATGCATTAACAATGTGATACTTATAAAATATTAAAGCATGGATTATAAATAGATAATAGTGAAACATTTCTTAATTAAATTATAAGAAACCCCGGTCTGAGGTCTGAGGAAGTTTGCAGTCTCACTCAAATTCCGGGGCAATCCGTCGGCTGACGGAGATCGCCGCCCGACAAAGTCAAGGTCCGTCCAAAGTACTTGACCTACTAAGTGAAAGTTCAAAGATAATTTGTCCAGTTTTTTAATTAATAAACTGGACAAATATATATATTTGCAGAAAATAGATTTCAATGAAAGTAACTGAATACATAGAATTTAAGATTGATAGACTTCCAAAGGGGTATGTATTCACCTATGATGATTTTATTACAGAGGTAAGCAAGAAAGAAGCAGTTATTAAAGCATTAAACCGCATGGTAGCTTTGGATAAAATCGCAAAGCTTTCGAAAGGTAAATATTACAAACCCGAGGGCACTGTATTCGGCAATTTGCAACCCAACCAATCGCAGGTTGTAAAAGACTTACTCGAAATAGATGGGAAAGCTATTGGTTACCTTACCGGCTATAGTATTTATAATCAACTGGGGCTTACTACCCAGGTGAGCAATACCATTCAGATAGGAAAAAACGAAACACGCCCGGAATTTAAACGGGATCGTTATACCATCTCTTTTATTAAGCAGAAAAACACCATCACCAAAGACAATATCCCGTTACTTCAAATTCTGGATGCCATCCGATTCATCAAAAAAATCCCCGATAGCAATACTGTGTCATCCTGTAAGCGATTTTTAGCGATCCTTAAAGACCTTTCGGAAAACGACAAAACTACAATGGTAAGGTTGGCATTAAAATATCCACCCGTTACACGTGCCCTTTTAGGGGCCTTACTTAGCGAAACCGGAGAATCGAAACTCACCGATTCGTTGCAAAAATCGTTGAACCCTATAACGGTTTTTAAATTACCAGGGGTAAGTAAAATATTGCTCACGTCCGAAAAATGGAACATCAAATGAAGCTACACGAAAACAAACAGCTCTTCAGGCAGTCTGTGCAATTTACAGCACAGCAATTAAAAATAGCCGATATTTATGTGGAGAAAGACTATTGGGTAACCTATACCTTACAAACCATTTTCAATCATCCCATAGGTAAGGACACTGTTTTTAAAGGAGGTACTTCATTATCAAAATGTTTCGGCTTAATAGGCCGATTTTCTGAAGACATTGATCTTGTGGTTTTGAGACGTGAAGGAGAATCGAATAATCAGCTCACCAATAAAATAAAGAAAATCGGCCAGGTGGTTGCAGATGTATTACCCGAGGTCGAAATAAGCGAAGTAACCCAAAAGAGGGGTATGAACCGGAAAACGGCTCATACCTACACAAAAGAATTTCAGGGTAACTACGGACAAGTGCGGGATGTGATTATTGTTGAGACAACCTGGCTTGGGCATCACGAACCATATACCACAAAGCCTATCAGTACTTATATTTATGAGATGATGCTCTCCGCCGGGCAACAGTCGTTAGCAGTTGAATACGGGTTACTTCCATTTGATATATTGGTAATGGAACCCAAAAGAACCGTGTGTGAAAAAATAATGAGTTTGGTCCGTTTTTCATATACTGAAGAGCCGATTGAAGATTTAAAGAAGAAAATACGGCACACATACGACCTGCATCAATTATTGCAGGATGAAGATCTACGGGAATTCTTTAATTCAGAAGCCTTTGATAAACTGCTTTTGAAAGTTGCAAACGATGATGTGACCAGTTTTAAAAACAATAATGAATGGCTAAAGTATCACCCGAATAAAGCCAAAATATTTGCAGAGGTTGCAGATGTATGGGAGCAGTTAAAAGAGACTTATAACGGAGCGTTTAGAAACCTGGTGTTTGGCGATTTCCCTAAAGACGAAAAAGTATTGGAAACTCTCCAAACCATAAAGAGCCGCCTCGATGCAATCGAATGGAAAATCAATGTCTAATCTAACTTTCTCGTGAAGTTGAAATTTTTCTAAGATATACTTGTTAATGAATTACCCTTTCCCCGCCCCTTCCAGGCGGGGTTTCTTTTTTAACCCCAACTCTGAAGTCTAAGAAAGTTTGCTGTTACACTCAAATTACGGAGCAAAGTTATTGATCGCCAGACCGGAAAAGTCAAGGGCCGTCCGGTGATGCAGATGACAATCTTTGGAGCATCACCTCCCGTCACTTTGTGCTCGGTCACTTTCAGTCCACGAAAGACAGAAACTGACATTCGCCCCTGACAAGAATCCGCCCGGCTCAATTTGGTCTGCCCGAAATTTAACTGTAACGGCGGGCCAGATGCCAAAATAAATCCACAAGGCAGTGGTGAAACTCAATGATTCCGGAAATTATAGCAGAAGTACAAATCTCTTATTCTTCGCACGTGAAGGCCAAAGATCGCATGAAAGTGACCGGCTCCATGGATGCTGCCAATGCATTCAGAGCAATCTGGCCGGCTTACGATCACATTGAATTCAGTTATATGCTGATGTTGAACCGACAGAACCAGATCCTCGGATATCACCAGCTTTCAAAAG
>Ga0209511_1003348_pt1 | contig 12344 bp, 9 predicted proteins | sample SSSSmetaG_FD_184141 | JGI IMG/M metagenome (GOLD analysis project Ga0209511, IMG submission 184141) | Glacier valley bacterial and archeal communities from Borup Fiord, Nunavut, Canada, to study Microbial Dark Matter (Phase II) - ​SSSS... | ecosystem: Environmental > Aquatic > Freshwater > Ice >... | reverse complement strand
AGGTCTTCCAGGTCAACCAGACTATTACGCGCTCCTTTGACCGCCCGAATTAGCTCATCCAGCTTCAAGTGCATGGCTTTGGCATCGCGGTTCTGGGTATTCTGGATTAGAAAGACCATCAGGAAGGCAGCTGTAATGCGTTGAGATTCAGGATTAATTTTTGACTAAAATGAACTCAAAATCCTTGATCTCAACCTATTACCTGTTTTGTAGTTAAATGCCAATAATGTCCAAAACCGACGGTAATGCCCTGAATAAACAAAACTTCGGTGCAGTGAATGGCAAAAGGTTTCAATGAGATTTGTGGGTTTTGAGCCTAATTTTTGGTTTATTGAACTCAGAATCTCAACGCATTACAGCTGTCAGGAAGGTGATAATAGTAGTTCCGGTATTTATCACCAGTTGCCAGGTGTCAGAAAAACCAAAGATTGGCCCGGTTAAGGCCCACACCACAATTACGCTGAGAGCCGTGACAAACGACCAGGACGAACCCACAATCATCGAAGTGCGGTGGGAAAATTTACGGAAGAACTCTTTCATTTTATTCCTGCCTTGTTAATTCTTTATTAGGGATATGTCGTGACAAAATCTCCTGAATAGCTTCCTTTTTATTAGGCGGAACGCGAATTGAAACTATTTTAGTATTTTTACTCCTGAGATTTTTAGTTTTAACTTGGAGTAAATCCTGTCTTTGTGCGTGCCATTGATAGGATAAGATTGTGTCCCATGACAACAAATTTCCATAGTAAAATATGCCTTTAGCTCTGAATTCAGAGTTGCAGGAAAAAAACATCAAAGCAGTAAAACACGGAATTGCCACTGACCTACCTATAACGGCAAATGCTTCTAAATTTTCAGACAAGGTTGAGGCGAGATAGACCCCAGCCCAGGTTGAAAATCCACCGAGTGCCAGGAAAAATATTATATAAAATAAAATGTCACCTTTTGACAATAGCCTAAATAGTAATTGACCAGCTTTTAGTCTGCTCCAAAAATAGCCTGCTCCAAAAAGAAAAACGAAAATTAAAATAGAAAATCCTGTATAAAGGTTACTATCCTTAGCCGAGAGATGTAACAAGTAATAAATTACCAATCCCAAAAAGGCCAAACTTATCAGGAGTATATTGAACCGATTCATGTAGTACCTCTGCACAAGATTCAGGGCTAGTATCTACCTTTGTTCTGCCCGGAATTGAGGGCGATAGACAAGATGATGGTGATAATTAGCGAACCGACAAAGGCCGGGACGATATAGATGTCCATAATACGCGGCCCAAAATTGCCCAAGAGGTAATGGCCCAGGATTGCGCCCAGCACCGCCACTATAATATAACCCAAACAGCCCAGGTTCAAGGGGTGGTTGGTGACGCTGCCACTTACGGCGTTGGCGGTCAGACCAATCAGCTAGGGAACAAACACAAAGACCGCAATAGACACAAAAAACGCCACAATCAGAATACCTAAAATCCCGATTATCACTCCCCAAATCCTTTCAAGGTGGTTGTCGGTTGTCAGTTGTCGGTTGTCGAAAAAAGCAGCAACCGACAAAATTGCGGCTAAACATTATATTAACACAAGATTAAAATTCCCAACATAGAATATACGCAAGAGGAATAATAATGTTTAAGGAGGTCATTAACTCGGTACTTTCTACCGACAACCGACAACTGACAACCGTTCTAGCCAGAGCCAGGGGGGAGGGTATAGAAATAAACCCGGCTATACCACAGCAACAAACCCTGCCAGATTAGGAAGGTCAGCAATAGCCCGGTAAGGACGGAGGCGACAAGAGGGTGAAAGACAAAGGGTTTTGCCGAGGAGGTTTGGGCGCGGCGGTCTAAAAGCCATTGCCACAAGAGGCTGAGGGCAAAACCAGTCCCTAGAGCCAGAAGCGGCGCGACAAACAGCATATGTTTTTGTAACAGGTTTACTTTCAGGTCTACCAGAGCGAACAGCAAAAAGGTTATTATCCAGGATACCCAGATAAGTGCTGAGTGCTGAGTGCTGAGTGCTGAGGTTTTAGTAAATTTTTCTAAAAATCTAAATTTAGGCCATAATAGAGCTAGAGCCAAAATAGTTAAGAGGAAAGGGAAAAGGCGGAAATGCTCCCAGAGCTGCGGCCAGAAGCCCGTTAAGAGATTGCCCTTGAGCAAAGTAGGGCTTTGCCCGATAGAACCGCCACTGTTGAGCCTGTCCAGCAAAGTCGGGAGGGATTGACTGAAAAAGCCAATAACATAATAGCCGTAATATAACACCAGTGACAAGCCTAGACCAATTGCCACCACCACTGCCAGCCGCTTCCCAGCAACGCGAGTTTCGGGACTGAGCAGCCACAACCCCAATAAAATAGTTACAAACGTACCAAGTAGGAGCAAAGTGCTGGTATGGGCCAGCAGAGCCGCGCCGAGGGTCAGTCCGGTTAAAATAATAACTAAACGGGAGGGTTGAGCGGCCTGTATCAAGCCCAAAAGCTGGGCGATAAACAGCAGGGTTAGCCAGTGCGCCAGTATCGAATTATAGCCCCCGTCGCTGGGCAAAAGGAAACTCAAGGGGTAGAAACCGAGGAAGGCGGCGGCAATCACCCCGGCGCGTCCAGCCCATTCCCCGATGTAGGCGCGGCGGGCAATAATATAAATCAAAAACACCTGACTAACTTCCAGCCAGCAACCCAGAATATTCACCGCCGCCAGCAGATTAGAGCTATTACCGGGCCAAATTAGAGCCAGAGGCGCGGCTAACAGGTAAAATAGCGGCGAATAGGGCAGGGCGAAGCTAACCCCCCACTGTCCCAACACCGCCGAGCCTGATTCCGAGCCTGTGACGCTTTTCCCGGCGTTGACGTTGTAATATTGCGTCCAGAAATCGGCAGGGTTGTCCCAGAAACGGGTAATTTGATGCACCCGAAACCAATGGTCAACCGTGATAAAACCGGGGTGGTTCATCCCGGCGGCTTTCACCACAAAGGCCGCCACAAAAATCAAGCCGAGCCAGCGTACCTGAGTTGTGGGGAAACCGTCCTTGAACCACAAGGCCGTAACTCGCAATCCCACAACCATTAAGGGATAGGCCAGCAAAATGGTCATAAAAAGAGTTTCAACGGCGGGCATCAACTGCATGCGGGTAACCGCGATAGCCCAGGCCGTGCCAATCGCCAAAACTCCACCAAACCCGGCAGCATAAAACGCGCTCCAACCCGCCCGGTAAAGAGCTAGATAAACCACCACTAGAGCCGCCAATAAATAAGCGGAATAAAGCAAGGAAGGAATGACCGGGCGACCATCGGCAGACCCCGCCATAATTCGCACCTTACTCACCACCGCCCCCAGGTTGGCTTTGTGTCCGGCATCGGGGAAAGCGTTGGGCGATTTAAGCACAAAAACCAGATTGCCATCCAGCTTCCGACCTTCCACCCGGTAATCGAAACGGTAAAGGTTCTTGCCAGGGCCAACCTCAACCTGCCCCAGCATTTTATCGTCGCTCCAGACCTGAAGTATAGCAGGGCCAAGATTGGCGGGGCGACCACCTACCTCCATACTTATTTCGAGTTGGGCAGCAGGCACACGACCCATACCGGGGAAACGCAAAGTGCTATAGTCGGTTGACCAACGAAAACTCTGTTCGGCATTATTTTCGGGCGGGGTAAAGCTGGTGGCATAAAGATAATCGGTGGGGTTAGCAGGGCCAAGCAGAAACTCAAAATCCTGGCGGGTCTGATAAGCCAGAACAAACAGCAGCACACCCCCCACCACCAGCCCAAAAAGCGGCCAGGCCCGTAATCCCCGATAAAGATAACCTAACTCCTCCTGCCAGAATTTCAGGAAGGGGTTAGGCGGACGGGCGGGCGGGGGAGTGGCGATGTTGGGGGGTTGCTGCTGCACGGTGGACATACTTAAATTATACTACGGCGGGAACTTATAACTCCGGTATTCAAGCCAATCAGGTTCAGGCCACCAAAGAAACGGGCGTGCTCAATTTTTACACAGCGATCCATAACTACCTCCAAACCCGCCTGTTGGGCTTTGAGAGCGGCTTCCTGATTTATCACGCCCAGTTGTAACCACAGCACTTGTGCCCCGATTTCGATGGCTTCCTCTGCTACTGGCGGCACGTCCTTGCTATTGCGGAAAACGTCTACAATCTCCACTGGTTCGGGGATGTCGCGCAAACTGGGGTAACACTTGCGCCCCAAAATCTCCTTGCTCATGGGATTAACCGGGATAATGTTATAACCTTCGGCAATCATATAAATCGCCGCAAAGTGGCTGGGGCGATAGGGGTTTGCCGACAGCCCCACCATCGCGATATTTTTGTATTTATTCAGGATTCGCAAACGGTCATAGGCGGTTGGCACAATCAAGGTTGGTGTTTCAGGCATATATTCCCCTCAAATTTTTAAATTTATCAGGCTATTGTATTGTGCGATAAGCTACAATTAAATTAGACTAACACGCGGGTTAGGCACTGTCAACTAGGTTATAAACGGGTGAAACTATGGAAAAGTTAGGGCAAAATCAGACAATTTTATTATATGATGCGGCCTGTCGTTTCTGTACTGCCAGCAGTAAACAAGCTCTGAAATTCGCCCCCAAAGGAACGATAGAGCTACAAAACGTCAACAACCCGACCTTGCAAGCCGAATACCAAATTACCCCCGAAGCTGCCAGCCGTGAGATGCACCTCATCACCCCCAATGGAGATATTTACAAGGGAGCCGCCGCTGCCCGCCATATCCTGATTTTAAGTCGCTGGCTCTGGCCCCTAGCCTTGCTGTGGTATTTTCCGGGCTTTGGCAGGGGGGCTCAAAAAGCTTATATGTGGGTCTCCAATCACCGCTACCTGTTTATGGGCAAAACCGAGAAGCAGTGTGACGACGGCGCGTGCAACCTCTATCTTGGAAAGAATTTAAACCGCCAAGCTGCCAAGAACTAACTTGACCTAACTCCCTTCCCTATCAAGTAAGGAATCTTCGTAGGGGCGGTTCGCGAACCGCCCGGTATCATTCCCTAATTTGAATGTTAGATATTTGATTTCCCCGTCCCCTAACCCCCGACCCCTAAAATATCCTGTCAATCCTTGTTAATCTTCTTCAGAAAAACAGGGCCAGAACCCAAATTCCTACCGCCGAAAAACCCATTACCCCTAGCGCGATAGGCGAGGCGGGCAAGCTGCTGACCCGTAAACGGAATTTTTCACTACGGGCATACGTTAGGACAAAGGCCAGAAGCCCATAATAAACTACCAGCCAGATTGGGTGAATGGCGTTCAAGCTGACCGAGGCGAAAGGCAGGGAAGCGAAGAAATCTATCACCGCAATCATGTAAGCCAGGAATAACCACGACAGCCACCCCAAAAAGCTAACCAACCCAGGCAACCACGCGCTAAACACCCAGCCCCCACCGACCAACACTGCCCCGGTTGCCATTATTATTGGCAAGGCGGGGAGGGCCAGCAAACTGGTCGGCAAGGATACCAACGAGATTTGTTTAAAATAGAAGATACTCAGGGGCAGGGTCATAGCTTCGGCAGCAAAACCCATTATTAACCCTTCTTTTAAGAAAGCGGGCCAGTTTTTGAATTGGGATAGATTTTGCAATGGTTGGGCGATTAAAATCAGGCCGAGGGTTGCCATAAAAGATAGCTCAAAGCCGATATCATACAAAACCTGGGGCGAAATCAGCGTCATGAACAAAGCTGTACCAAATAGGCCATACAGCGCGGTATACTCCCGACCCAGCAATAACCCGCCTATCGCAAATCCGCCCATCACTCCAGCGCGAATCACTCCTGGCGATGCACCTACTAACAACACATAAAAGAAAATCCCGATTAATGATAAATATAAGGTAGGCTTTTTACTGAAGAAACGCCCGAACAGTAACATCAACACCCCCACCGTGATGGTAATATTCGCGCCGGAGATGGCGATAATATGGGTGCTACCCGTGCGGCGGAAATTATCTTTAACCTGGGGGTCTAGCCCGGTCTGCTCGCCCAGTAGAATACCGCCCAACAACCCGGCCTGTTTGCCCTCCATAAAGCGATTTATTATATCCAGCGAGCCATTTTGAATGTCGTTGAGGTAGTGAAAGACGAAGAAATCCTGGTGGGTTGCCAGTACCACCGCCTGGGGCTTGCTCATCACGGCGTACATCCCCTGACGGTTGAGATAGTCACGGTAGGGGAAGCCATCCTCGGTCTGTTGGGCGGGTAGGTATAATTTCCCGGCTAGTTCCAGCAACTCTCCAGCCTCATAATGTTGGCTAGGCTCAACTTTGACGTAAATATCGCCCGAAACTGCCCGAAACCCAGTTGCTCCCGGCGGCCAGATTTCGCGTAAACTTAAACGATAAGAGCCGCCGTTTTCGGTATAAACCGGGTCGCCCGAAACCACTCCTTTGAGCCGTAACTCCGGCACACTGCCCAAATCACCCGCCCAATAAGCCACCTGCTCCGGCCCTTTGCTCGGTAATGAAACCTCGTAACGCAGCCCTGCCAAACAAATCACTGCCAGACAAAGCGGCACTATCAGGTTTAGTTGATTGGGGGATTGCCCGTTGCGGAGGGAGTAACGGTTGAGTAAAGTCCCAGCCACAGCCGCCAGCAAGCCGACTACCACGCCTAGCAGCAGCATATACGGCTCGAATTTTAGCCAGCCATTCAGAAAGATACCCAGCAACCAGGCCGGGGCAAGCCACAACAAAACAGGCATAAAATTTCCCAGGAAAATCTAAAATCGAATATCTAAAATCAAGAGCAATTGTAGGAGCAGGCTCTGTCCTGCGATGTTTTGTCCGGCGATAAAACCATCGGACGACGGAGCAGCCTCCTACAAATTTCTTTTTACTCGTTACTTTCTTCCGACAACTGAAGCATTATTTGGTCGCTACCAATTCTTGCCAAAAATCCAGAGCGGTTCTAACCATCTCCGGCTCGGTCTGTATGGCAGTTGTAGCCTTTCCCCACACCTGACCCACCGGGGCTAACGCCATCTCCGCTAGTTTCTCATAAAGTTGGACTTTGTGTACCCGGTCAGTTTCGGCAAAAAACTGGCGAAAAATTTCGAGAAAAGCTGGGTCGTGAACTGTCAGGTAGCGTATCATCTCTTTTTCACCGCGCCAGGGAAACTTTCGTACTCGCTGATAAGCAGTGAAGGCATCCATAGCACTATAAAGCAAGCGAAAATCTACCGTCATTTGGTAGGTCGAGTCGGGTGACGCTAGATAACGACGCATTTGCTGGATGTTATAGTTGGCTCTGAACCATTCGTTATAAACTCCGCTATCACTCCACATTTGGGGCTTGAACCAGTTACCTGCTTCGACCAGAGCGCGCAGCCGCACCAGTTTCTCGGTTTGGTCGGTTACGATACGACCATCGCTAATCGAACGCACATAAAAAGCTTCAATACTACCATCTTCAACTTGTAACTCCTCGTTTGCAAGCAAGCGGTCAACCAGCTGCTCCTGAATACAATAGAATTCGGCTAGATGTCCATCTACATTAGTTAAAGCCAGAAACAAAGGAGGTGCTGCTTTATCTAATACTAGCAGTATGTCATAATCGCTGTAGGAATGAACTTTGTCAGTCACGACTGAACCCATAATCACGATGCCCTTTACAGCATCATGAGCAGCAATCCGGGTTAATACTTCATCCAGGTTGGTAGTAGAGGTTGTAGAAAGGATACTTTCAAACATTAAACCTCCTTTCCAATTCAGAAGCATTGGAATCCTCTGACTTTCGACCTTCGACTTTTAACTTTCGACTATTTTACCGACAATCGCCTAGCTCAAAACCTTAGTATAATCCCCCTTGAGGAGTTGGTTATCAGGAATCCCGCTCTTTTCCAGGAGTTCGGCAATAAGTCCGGCTTTTTGCTCGGCATCCCGTAGCGACCAGGTGCGGCTTTTTATCTCCACAAAATAACCAGACGGGGCGGGCGACAACGGGCGATCAATATTTATCGCAAACTCGGTGTCGCGATAGATGAAACGATAGCGTCGCCGGAGCTTTACAATCTCGCGTTCCTCTGCCGGGTTTAGATACTCCCGATAGAAACGGAGCGATTGGTCGGCGGGAGCGGTCAGGCGGGAGCGGCTCAAAACCACCGAGTGGGGAAAGTCCCGTTCGGAAGCCTCACCCACCAGTGTCAGGCGCATACGGCTGCGAGGGGTAGAACGGTCTTGCTCGTCCAGATAAATATCCTCACGGATACGGAGTTGGCCCTGTCCCGGCTTATCGAATGAAAAATAGGTGTCATACTGGCGGTAGCGCGACGATTTGATAACCTGCACATCAGGCTGGGCCAACAGATTATCAATCGCGCTCAACTCCTCCAGGCTGGCTTTCACCTGTACCTCAAAACTTTCCTCCTGACTCAAACCACCCAGAGCCAACAGTTTCCGCACAATATCACTCTCCCGACCTATCAAGAAATGGTCAATCTTTTGGGCTATCAGGCCAGCCTCGCGCTTGAGTTCGGTTTCGTTCAGGGTCAACAACTCCCGGTCACGCAACAATATTTTCCCGTTGCAAAAAACGTGGGTTACGTCGGTGCTTTTGGAAACATAAACCAATTGGGAATAAAGCGAGTCAGGGTCGCGCCTGAAACGGGGACTATTATGGGTAACATTCAGGTCAACTACCACAATATCGGCCCGTTTGCCAACTTCCAGCGAGCCAGTAATATCCTCAATGTGCAGGGCATTCGCACCGCCAATGGTCGCCATCGCCAGAGCCTCACGCGCAGGCAGGATGGTCGGGTCGCCAGACGCACCCTTCGCCAGAATAGCAGCAAGTCGGGTTTCCTCAAACATATCCAAATCATTATTGCTGGCAGGGCCATCCGTGCCAATCCCAAGTTTAACCCCTGCCTCCAGCATTTGTTTAACGGGGGCAATCCCACTGGCAAGTTTCAGGTTACTGGTGGGGTTGTGGGCTACCCCCGCCCCGGCATGCATCAAAGTACGGATTTCGCCCTCGTCAATATGGACACAATGGGCCGCAATAACTTTAGCCTCCAAAACGCCCTGCTTTTTTACCCATGGAACGACAGGCATATTATGCTCTTTGCGACTGTTCTCTACTTCCAGAGCGGTTTCGGCGATGTGGATATGGAGCGGCACATCAAATTCCAAAGCTAACTCGGTGCAAGCCTTCAAAATTTCGGGCGGGCAGGTGTAGGGAGCGTGGGGCCCTACCGCCGGGACAATTAATGGGTGGCCTTTCCAGCGTTGGATAAATTCGCGGGCATAGGCCAGGGCTTCTTCCCATGAAGGCGCATCGGGGGTCGGAAATTTCATGATAGATTGGGCACAAACCGCCCGCATTCCGGCCTCGGCGGTAGCTTTAGCCAAATCATCCTCAAAATAATACATATCAGCGAAACAGGTCGTGCCACCCTTAATCATTTCGGCACAGGCCAACAGTGTACCCAGGCGCACAAATTCCGGGCTGACAAACTCGCGCTCAACTGGAATCATATAGCCCATTAACCAAACATCCAGCCGCAAATCGTCCGCTAGGCCCCGCAGCAGAGTCATGGGCACATGGGTATGGGTATTAATCAAACCGGGAATCAGGGCTTTGCCCGTGCAATCTATGGTTTCGGTGGCGGTATACTGAGCGGCAATCTCCGAGGTTGTGCCAACGGCTAGAATTTTGTCAGCCAGAATGGCAATAGCCCCATTTTCGATAAGTTGGCGACTCTGGTTCATTATCACCACTGTGCCGCCCGTCAGGATAAAATCTGCTTTTTGCATTTTCTTCCTCTTGGTTAACAAAAAACCGCCCTTTTGGTGGCGGCTTGCTGTTTTTTTTATGGTACGCCAGAAGGGACTCGAACCCCTGACCTTTTGGTCCGCAACCAAACGCTCTATCCAACTGAGCTACTGGCGCAAACAACGTACATATTTCGCGTTTTCTAGGCAGAATTATACGCCGCTAGAGGGTTTTTGTCAAACCTCAGATATTTTGCCAATTTCAGAACAAATAATCTATTATCTTGGGGGATATGTGGGACAGAATTGGGATAAGTAAATGGGATTAGTAAACTTGTTTGGGATTAGTCGCGCAACCCCTTGACATGGCGGGTTTTTTGGGTTATATTATAGATGTAGTTTGAAAATATGGTGGCCGCCCTCCTCCCGACAAGATGGTCGTGCAAACCGCTTTCAAACGCAAGTCTGCCGACCCCACATCATAGAATGGCAGTACATACAAAAACCCTGGTTTTGTGAGCGGCCAGGGTTTTGGTTTTTTATAACGATTTGTAACTATTCAACCATCCCCAATTGACAAAACTGGCAGACTACCTTTATAAACCTTGAGCAAGAACTAGCTACAAAAGAATTAAAAATCAACCAAACTCCGTGAGCAATTAGCCCTACGCGAGACTTTGATTGCTCAGTCAGTTGACCGCATCTTCATCCACCAACCTCCGCAATGTGAAAAATGTCGAAACCCTTTAAGCACACAGCAGCTTTTACCAGGCTATTAGCCACGCCAGGTTTTGGCCTGAAAAGTTACGGAATTTTTTGATTTGTCTTAACCAACGGTTTGCTCTAAAATCTTCTCAAACTTGCTGGTAGTCGCTCCCACCAGTTTTTATTAAAAGCACCGGAAAATTGATAAGAATCCCAAGCAGATGAATATTGAAAAAAGGACATATATAGAGAAAAGAAAGGCAATGAGTAAGTGACCGATAAACAACTGATTGACCCTACCGCCGCAACCCTTGGGCCGTCTAACGCTGCCGCTACATCCAAAATGAATTTTTGGGTAATTTTACGAGTTTGGCTACTAATCGGGGGACAATCTTTTGGCGGTGGCTCGTCCACCATGTATTTAATCCGGCGGGAACATATCACCAAACGCAATTGGCTCACCGAAGATAATGTTAACGAATTTTGGGCTTTGTGCCAGCTAACGCCGGGGATGAGTATCGTAGCGATCTCTATTCTAATCGGGCGAAAACTTAAAGGCTGGAAAGGTATATTGGCAGTTTTGAGTGGCTTGCTCCTTCCTAGCACTATAATTACCACAATTCTGGCGGCGTAATTCCTGCCACTGCCGGGCTAAGTCTTACCGTTGCCCTGCAATTTGCTATCCCACTGTTGAGGAAAGGCTGGAACGAGCAAGTCGCCAGCTTTATCTTTAGTCTGTTGGTCATCGGGGGCTGTGCTACGCTGTCTGGTATTTTCAAATTTCCGGCCAGCTTTGTCTTAATCGGTTCGGGAGTAGTGGCAGGGTTGGTTTTTCCGCGCATCTGGCGGAACATTCAGAAAACTCAGGAGCAAAGCAAATAGATGAACCCTCTGGAATTTTTCCTTACCTTTCTCAAAGCCTCCCTTTTTTCTACTGATGGTCTAGGCAATTTGCCAAGTCTGCACCAGGATTTGCTGGCGAATGGAATTGCCACCGATGCCGATTTTGGGCGTTCAATTGCGTTGGGTCAGATTAGTCCTGGCCCAAATGGGCTGTGGGCACTGGCCCTCGGCTATTTTACCTACGGTATACTGGGTGTAATCCTCGCCCTTATTGCGATTATCATTCCGCCCTTTACAGTTCTTCTAGTGGCGGCGGTACATAGCCGGATCGAACATCTACCCTGGGTAAAGGGCCTAATGCGCGGTATCTCACTGGCTGTAGTCGGGCTTTTTATTATTGTAATAATTTCATTGGTCAGCAGTGCCGGGTTCGAGTGGAAAACGTTAATTTTTACCATTGGGGCATTTGGCCTGAGCCTCAGCCGCAAAATAAACGTCCTGGTTATTCTCGGTATCGCTGCTTTGGGAGGGTACCTGCTTTTCTAAGCTCTAGCCTAAAATATGGGCGCGTAGACCTTTGGCCTCCAGGTGTGTTACGAACTCCTGTTGCTGTTCGCGGTCTTTGGTCTCAATTTCCAATACCACCTCGGTATGCCCTACCGGGACGTGTAGTTCGCCCCGGCGATGGTCTACCTGCCGGATGTTCATCCCCAACTCCGCCACCATCCCCAGCAGTTTATAAAGCTGACCGGGTATATCAGGGAGGATTACCGTCAGTGCCAACAACCGCCCGCTACTGGACAAACCGTAATCAATCAGGCGACCCACCAACGTCATATCTATATTGCCGCCACTCAGTACCGCAATAACTTTTTCGCCTTGACGCACCGGGATTTTGCCATCCAGCAAGGCTGCTAGAGCCACCGCGCCCGCCCCTTCCACCACCGTTCGGGTACGCTCCAGCAGGGCCACAATCGTTTCGGCGGTCTTGCCATCGTCCACCGTCACCACATCATCAACATAGTGCCGCAAAACCAGCGAAGTACGCTCGCCCGGACTCTTGACCCGGATACCATC